>LNFM01008538.1_pt1 | contig 15407 bp, 18 predicted proteins | sample 596031 | NCBI WGS metagenome assembly LNFM01 (sample SAMN04254537, study PRJNA301005) | activated carbon metagenome | isolation source: dual media filters at the Ann Arbor, Michigan drinking water treatment plant | place: USA: Ann Arbor | reverse complement strand
ACTTCCGCACCATTGTGGCCGAGGCCTACCCCATCCCCACCGATGGTCCGGTGGGCGAGATGCTGCGCGCCAGCAAAAACCACCCCTGGCGTCCGGCCCACCTGCATTTCATGATCAAGGCCGAGGGCTACGAGACCCTGATCACCCATGTCTTCCGTGACGGCGACCCATACCTGGACTCGGACGCCGTCTTCGGCGTGCGCCAGTCCCTGGTGGCCGACTGGGTGCAAGAGGCCGATGGGAGCTGGCTGCTGGAGTTCGATTTCGTGCTCAACCCGCAGAAGAAGTAAGCCGATGGCAGGTGCCGCAGAGTGCCGCCACCCCCCTTTAAACAACGAGGAGACAGACATGCAGAAGCGACAGATGATCAAGGGCGCCCTGTGCGCCGCCGCCCTGGCGGCCACGGCGCTCATGCCGGCCCAGGCCCAGCAGACCTTCAAGCTCACCATCGCATCGAGCCACCCCGTGGTGCTGCCCTGGGTGGGGCTGATGAGCACGCTCTTCGTGCCCGAGGTGAACAAGCGCGTCGAGGCCCTGGGCAAGGGCTACAAGATCGAGTGGCGCGAGGCCTACGGTGGCCAGCTCTACAAGATGAACGCCACGCTGACCAGCGTGGAGCAGGGCGTGACCGACATCGGCTGGGTCTTCCACAACCTCGAAGCCGCCAAGATGCCGCTGTCGCAGTTCGGCACCGTGACGCCTTTCACCACGGACGATGTGCGCATCATCCTGGACGTGGCCAACGAGATGAACGAGAGCGTGCCCGCGCTCAAGCGCGAGTGGGACCGCAACAACATGGTCTTCCTCGGTGCCACCGGCGTGGACACCTACCACCTCTTCACCAAGGCGCCGGTCCACGCCTACGCCGACCTCAAGGGCCGCAAGATCTCGGCACCCGGCTCGATCGGCCTCTGGCTCAAGGGCTCGGGCGCCGTGCCCGTGGACGGCTCGCTGACCAGCTACTACACCGACATCCAGAGCGGCGTGTCCGACGGCACGGTGTCCATCTCCACCGGCATCCTGCCCAACAAGATCTACGAGGTGGCGCCCTACATCACCAAGGTCAACATCGGTGCGCTCTATATCGGCGGCATGGCCATGAACAAGGATTCCTACGCCAAGCTGCCGCCCGAGGTGCAGCAGATCGTCAAGGACGTGGGCAAGGAATACTCGCGTGCGCTCGGTGAGACGCTGATGCAGCGCTACGAGGGCGCGCTCAAGACCATGGCCGAGGTCGGCGCCAAGCAGGCCGTGCCGGTGAAGATCAGCGAGCTCAGCGCGGCCGAGCGCAGCACGTGGGTCAAGACCATGCCCAACCTCGCGGCCGACTGGGTCAAGGCCAATGCGTCCAAGGGCCCGGCCAAGGACATCGTCAGCACCTATATGAACGAGTTGCGCAAGCGCGGCGTCAAGCCCGTGCGTGACTGGGACAAGGAGATGTGACGCACCCCCAGGCTGCGCGCACTGCGTGTCGCTCCATGCCCGGCGCCTTCGCCAGAGGCTCAGGCTCTTCGGTCTGTCCACGCCTGCGCAGGCAGGCGTGGAGCCGCAGACCTCAGCCCCTTGCAGGGGGCAACGCCTGTGGCCCGGCAAAGCCGGTTCCACGGCGTTCCCGATGAGGGAGCGAGACGGCCTATTTGACCTTTGCCGAGATTCATTTTGTCCTACGAAGCCAACACGGACCTCGAGTCCGCGCCGCCGCCATCGGCGCCCGACAGCTGGTTCGGCCGCCTGGTCGATGCGCTCAACGCCGCCGGCTCGGTGCTGATCGGCGCGGTCATGCTGCTGATGTGCGCCGACGTGCTGCTGCGCGACCTGGCCCACCGCCCGATCGACGGCGTGGCCGAGCTCGTGGCCACGAGCATCGTCATCATCGTCTTCCTGCAGCTGCCGGCCACGCTGCGCCATGGCCGCATGTCGCGTGCGGACCTGTTCATCGACCCGTTCATCGCGCGCCGCCCGCGCGCCGGCAAACGCCTGCGGGCCCTGTTCTCGCTGGCCGGCGTCTTTGCCTGCGGCGTGATCGCCTATGCCACCTGGAAGCCGCTGGAGCGTGCGTGGACCGATCAGGAGTACCTGGGCGTGGAGGGTGTCTTCACCTTCCCGACCTGGCCCATGCGGGCCGTGGTGCTGCTGGGGGCGGCACTCGCGGCCGTGCAGTACCTGCTGCTGGTGGTCCAGGATCTGAAAGAGAGTCGTCATGTCTGATCTGCAGATCGGCCTGCTGGCCATCGTGCTCATGCTGGCCGGCATCTACTTCGGCATGCACATCGGCGTGGCGCTCATCGTCACCTCCTTCGTCAGCGTGGCCCTGATCAAGTCGCCCGATGTCGCCGCGCGCTTCGTCGCGGCCTCGGCCAACGACGCCATCCGCGATTACCTCTTCGGGGTGATCCCGCTCTTCGTGCTCATGGGCATGCTGGTCAGCGTGAGCGGGGTGGGGCGCGACACCTTCGACGTCTTCCAGTGGCTCATGCGCCGCATCCGTGGCGGCCTGGGCCTGGCGACAGTCGGCGCCAACGCGGTCTTCGCCGCCATCACCGGCATCTCCATCGCCTCGGCCTCGGTCTTCACCAAGGTCGCCGTGCCCGAGATGATCCGCCATGGCTACACGCGCCGCTTTGCCGTGGGCGTGGTCGCGGGTTCTTCGGTGCTAGGCATGCTGATCCCGCCCTCGCTGCTGATGATCATCTACGGCGTGCTGGCCGAGGAATCGGTGGGCCGCATGTTCATCGCGGGCATCATCCCCGGCATCGTGCTGGCCACGGGCTTCGGCCTGCTGATCGTGGGCATGGCCTATCTCAAGCCCGGCATGATCATGCAGAACCCGGCCGACATCACCCGCACGGACGGGCATCACGAGACCTGGCGCAGCGCCACGCGCAAGTTCCTGCCCATCCTCGTGCTGATCACGCTGGTGCTCGGTGGCCTCTACGGTGGCCTGTTCACGCCCACCGAGGCCGGCGCCGTGGGCGCGGCCGGTGCGCTGGTCATCGCCCTGCTGCGCCGTCGCCTGGACTGGAAGAAGCTCTGGAACGTGCTGACCGAAACCGGTTACGTCTCGGTCTCGGTGCTCTTCCTGATCATCTCGGCCATGCTCTACAGCCGCATGCTGGCGCTCACCGGCATGCCGGCGGCCGTGACCGAAGGCATCACGGCCCTGGGCTGGGGGCCGACGGGCTTTCTCGCCGCCTACCTGGCCATCGTGATTGCCATGGGCTGCATCATCGACTCGGTCTCCATCATGCTCATCATGCTGCCCATCGTGCTGCCCATCGCCCGCAGCTTCGGCATGGACATCGTCTGGTTCGGCGTGATCACCGTGGTGGCGGTGGAGATCGGCCTGCTGACCCCGCCCTTCGGCGTCTCGGTCTACACGGTGAAGTCCGCGCTCAATGATGCGCGTATCACCCTCTGGGACATCTTCGCCGGCACCTTCCCCTTCGTGCTGGCCATGGCCGTGGTGCTCGCGCTGCTGGTGGTCTTCCCCAGTCTGTCGACCTGGCTCGCGCGCCTGTAGTTCACCCACAAGGACCTCCCCATGCTGTTCGCCTTCATCCTCATCGACAAGCCCGACCACGGCGCGCTGCGGCAGCGCGTGCGCCCCGAGCACAAGGCCTACCTCGGCGCCGTGGCCGAGCGCATCGCGTTTGCCGGCCCCTTCACCCACGACGACGGCCAGACCATGCTGGGCAGCCTGCTGGTGATCGACTTTCCCAGCCGCGACGCGGCCCATGCCTGGCTGGCCGAGGAGCCCTTTACCCAGGCCGGGCTTTATGCCAGCACCACCGTCCACGCCTTTGCCAACCTCTGGCCGCAGAAGGCCGGCTTTGCGCCCAGCGCCTGAGATGACGGAGACCATGATCAAGCACATCGTCATGTGGAACGTGCGTGGCGTGACGCCGGCCGAAAAGGCCCAGGGCATCGAGCGCCTCAAGCGCAGCTTCGAGAGCCTGCGCGGCCGCATCCCGGGCCTGCTGCACCTGGAGATCGGCGTCGACAGCAGCCATATCGACTACGCCTGCGACGTGGTGCTCTACAGCGAGTTCGAGACCCAGGCCGCGCTCGACGCCTATGCCGAGCATCCCGAGCACCTGCGCGTCAAGCAGGAGCTGGCCGATCTGCGCATCGCGCGCCATCAGGTCGATTACGCGGCGCCCTGAATTTTTGTTTTGAATCCTGAAGGAAAACCATGAGCAACACATTGAACGACGAGCTGCAGATCCGCCAGATGGTGGAGCGCTGGGCCGTCTGGCGCGACGCCGGCGACTGGGAGCGCTTCGCCACCGTCTGGCACCCCGAGGGCGTGATGATGGCCACCTGGTTCCAGGGCCCGTTTGCCGAATTCATCCGCGTGACGAAAGAGGGCTGGGCCAAGGGCGTGAGCATCCTGCACTTCCTCGGCGGCTCGGTCATCGAGGTCGCGGGCGACCGCGCGATCGCCCAGACCAAGATGACCATCTCGCAGCGCGGCATGGTCGAAGGCGCGGACGGCCCCGTGCTCTGTGACGTGGTCTGTACCGGCCGCTTCTATGACTTCGTCACCCGTCACAAGGGCGAGTGGAAGCTCATCCACCGCCAGCCCATCTACGAGAAGGACCGCATCGACCCGGTGGATTCCAGCGCCGTGCTCAAGCTCGACCAGCAGGCGCTGGCCACCTTCCCCGAGGGCTACCGCCACCTGGCCTACATCCAGACCCGCATCGGCTACACCGTGAAGATGGACATGCCCATGCTCAAGGGCCCGGTGGTGGACGAGCTCTACCAGCGCGGCGCGCGTTGGCTGGCCGGAGGTCCGCTGGAGCGCTGACATCCGTCTGAATTTCAAACCGAGGAGACAAGCATGGACGCAAGATCCCTGAAGCGACGACAACTCGTGCAGGCCGTGCCCGCCCTGGCGCTGAGCGGCCTGGCCCCCCTGGCCTGGGCGCAAGCTGCCTGGCCCAACCGCCCGCTGCGCGTCATCGTGCCGCAGCCGCCAGGCGGCGGCTTCGACTATGTGGCGCGCGCACTCGGCGATCGTCTGGCCAAGCAGATCGGCCAGAGCGTGGTGGTCGAGAACAAGCCCGGTTCGGGCACCCTGGTGGGCACGGACGCGGCCGCCAAGGCCGACCCCGATGGCTACACCCTGCTCATGGGTTCGGTCTCCAATATCGCGCTCAATATGGGCCTGTATGAAAAACGGTCCTACGACAGCCTGCGCGACTTCGAGCCCGTGGGCCTGGCGGTCAGCTACAGCTACACGCTGATGGCGCGCAACGATCTGCCCTTCAACTCGCTGCAGGAGGTCGTGGCCTATGCCAAGGCCCACCCGGGCAAGCTCAACTACGCCTCGGCCGGCAACGGCTCGGGCCAGCATGTGCTGGCCGCGGCGCTCTGGCACCTGGCCGGCGCCGACATCACCCACATCCCCTACAAGGGCGCGCAGGCCGCCTACCAGGACCTGCTGGGCGGGCGGGTGGACCTGTTCTTCGACCTGTCTTCCACGGCGCGCCCGCAGGTGGACGGCGGCAAGGTCAAGGCCCTGGCGCTCTCGGGCGCCGAGCGCAACCCCATGCACCCGAACGTGCCCACCATCCTCGAAAGCGGCGTGGCCCCGCTCGATCTGGAATCGTGGTTCGGCTACTTCGTGCCGAGCAAGACGCCCGCGGCCGTGCAGGAGCGCCTGCGCAACGAGCTGGCCCAGGTCATCGCCTCGCCTGAACTGCAGGAGAATTTCCGCAGCCGCGGCGGCAAGCCGCTCAACCTCAACAGGGCGCAGACCCAGGCCCTGGTCCAGCGCGACGTCGAGCGCTGGACCAAGCTGGTGCGTGACATCGGCATCAAGGCCGACTGATTTTGTTCCAAGGAAAACCCATGAAAGTTCTCGGTATCACAGGCAGCCTGCGCAAGGCGTCCTACAACACCCTGGCCCTGCGTGCGGCGCAGAAGCTCGCGCCGGCGGCCGGCGTGGAGATCTCCATCGCCGACCTCTCGGCGATTCCGCTCTACAACGACGACGTGCGCCTGGCGGGCGAGCCTGCGGCCGTGACCGCGCTCAAGGCCCAGGTGCGCGCGGCCGATGCCGTGCTCATCGTCACGCCGGAGTACAACTTCTCGATCCCCGGCGTGCTCAAGAACACGCTGGACTGGCTCTCGCGCCCGCCCGAGCCGCCCTTCGACGGCAAGGTCGTGGGCATCATGGGTGCCTCGCCGGGCCAGGTCGGCACGGCGCGCGTGCAGTACCACCTGCGCCAGGTCATGGTCTTCATGAACGCCTTCGTGGTCAACAAGCCCGAGGTCTTCATCAACCACTGTGCCGGCAAGTTCAATGCCGAAGGCGAACTCGCCGACGAGGCCACGGCCAAGGTCATCGGCGAGCTGCTGGTGGCGATGAAGAGCCTCAAGACCCGCCTGGTCTGAGTGGCGGGGCCGGGCGTTCAGCCCGACCGTCTCTTACACTTCAGGTCGCTCCACATCGGGGCGGGCCTGAAGAAAGTGTCCCTTGAGCTTCCCTGTCATCACCGACCCGTACTTCTATCTGGTGTCGGTCCCCGCGGTGCTGCTGCTGGGCATCAGCAAGAGTGGCTTCGGCGCGGGCTTCGGCTCGCTGGCCGTGCCCATGATGGCGCTGACGGTCACCGTGCCGCAGGCCGCGGCCATCCTCATGCCCGTGCTGCTGCTCATGGACCTGCTGGGCATCGCCGCGCTGCGCAAGGATTTCGATCGCGGCCTGCTGAAGTTCATGCTGCCCTGGGGCCTGCTGGGCACGCTGATCGGCACCCTGCTGTTCAAGCTCTTGGCCGCCAACCTCGTGGCCGGCATCGTGGGCGTGTTCACGCTGCTCTTCCTGGCCCAGCGCCTGCTGTTTGCGCCGCGGGCCGACAGCGCACCACCGCCGCGCTGGCTGGGCGCCGTGCTGACCACGGCCGGCGGCTTCACGAGCTTCGTGGCCCACGCGGGCGGGCCGCCGATTTCGGCCTATGTGCTGCCGCTCAAGCTGCGGCCCATCGTCTTCGCGGCCACGCTGTCCTGGTTCTTCTTCTTCATCAACCTGTCCAAGTGGGTTCCCTATGCCTGGCTGGGCCTGCTGGACTGGCGTAATCTGGCCACCTCCCTCGTGCTGCTGCCGCTGGCCCCCGTGGGCGTGTGGATCGGTGTGCGCATGGCGCGGCGCATCGACCCCCAGCTGTTCTACCGCCTGATCTACCTCGGCTTGCTGCTCACCGGGCTGAAGCTGGTCTGGGACGCCTTTCATTAAGGGCGTGCATGGGGGATGATCTGGAGGTATCTACACCATGATCACCCTCATCTACGCCCACCCCTATCCCCTGCATTCGCGCGCCAACCGTGCCCTGCTCGAAGCGGTGCGCGACTTGCCGGGCCTGCAGATCCGTGATCTGTACGCGCTCTACCCCGACTTCCACATCGACGCGCGGGCCGAGCAGGCCGCGCTGGCCGACAGCCATACGCTCGTGCTGCAGCACCCGCTGCACTGGTACCACGCCCCGGCCCTGCTGAGTCTGTGGTTCGAGAAGGTGCTGGCCTATGGCTGGGCCTACGGCCATGATCCGGCGGGGCGGGCCACGCGCGCCCTGGCGGGCAAACGCCTGCTCTGGGCCGTGAGCACGGGTGGCGCGGAGCGCGCCTACCAGCCCGAGGGCTACAAGCAGCACACCATGGCCCAGATCGCCACCCCCATCCAGCAGACCGCGCTCTACTGCGGCCTGCATTGGCTGGCGCCGCACATCGTGCACGGTGCCCACCGTCTGTCCGCGCCGGAGCTGGCGGCGGCAGCGCAGGTCTACCGTGCCCGCCTGCAGGCCGAACTCGATTCCCCATCCTCGCAGGAGCGCTGACATGGCCGCCGAAGGACACAACCTCATTCCCGTGGTCACGCTGCTGGCCGCGGCCGTCGTGGCCGTGCCCCTGTTCAAGCACCTGGCCCTGGGCGCCGTGCTGGGCTATCTGGCGGCTGGCGTCCTGATCGGGCCCTCGGGGCTCCAGCTCATCGCCGACCCCGAGACCATCCTGCACACGGCCGAGCTCGGCGTGGTCATGTTCCTCTTCATCGTCGGGCTGGAGATGCGGCCCAGCCATCTGTGGCAGATGCGCAAGCAGATCTTCGGCCTGGGCTCGCTGCAGGTGCTGGTGGCCATGCTGCTGCTGGCGCCGGTGGGCGTGATGTTCGGTCTGGGCTGGGCCCAGGCCTGGGTGGTGGGCACGGGCTTTGTGCTCACGTCCACGGCCATCGTGATGCAGATGCTGCAGGACCGGCACCAGCTCGGCAGCCCCGCGGGCCAGCGCGTGGTGTCCATCCTGCTGCTCGAGGACCTGCTCATCGTGCCGCTGCTGGCCCTGGTGGCCTTCATCGCCCCGGGCGGCGAGACCAGCACCTGGCTGGACCGCGTGCAGAGCATAGGCCTCGCGCTGGGTGCCACGGCCGTGCTGATCGCGGTCGGGCGCTGGCTGCTCAACCCGCTGTTCGTCGTGCTCTCGACCACGCGCTCGCGCGAGGTGATGACGGCCGCCGCGCTGCTGGTGGTGCTGGGCGCGGCGCTGTGGATGGACCTCGGTGGTCTCTCGGCCGCCATGGGCGCCTTCCTGGCCGGGGTCATGCTGGCCGAGTCTTCCTTCCGGCACCAGCTCGTGGCCGAAGTCGAGCCCTTCAAGGGCCTGCTGCTGGGCCTGTTCTTCCTCGCCGTGGGCATGTCCATGGACCTGGGCATCATCGCCGCCAACTGGCAGGAGGTGCTGATCAGCGTGCTGGCCTATATGCTGCTCAAGTCTGCGGCCATCTATGGCGTGGCGCGCCTGGCCCGGGCCGATCATGACCAGGCGCTGGAGCGCACCGTGCTGATGGCCCAGGGCGGCGAGTTCGCCTTCGTGCTCTACGCCGCGGCCGTGACGGCGGGGGTGCTGGATGCACGCATCAACTCCGTCTACACGGCGGTCATCATCCTCTCCATGGTCCTCACGCCCATCCTGCTGCTGGTCCACGGGCGCTGGGTGGCCCGCGGCAAGCGCCGCGACATCAATGAGGAGCGGCCCATGGACACCGAGATGGACCACAGCCCGGTCATCATCGCGGGCTTCGGCCGCTTCGGCCAGGTGGTGGGGCGGCTGCTGATGTCCAACGGCATCGTGAGCACCATCATGGACAACGACGCCGTGCACATCGAGAGCATGCGCCAGTTCGGCTTCCAGATCTATTACGGCGACGCGACCCGGCTCGACCTGCTGCATGCGGCGGGGGCGCAGCATGCCCGCACCCTGATCGTCGCGGTGGACAACAAGGACGATGCCCGGACCATCGTCGAGATCGCGCGTCATGCCTTCCCGCACCTCAAGGTGCTGGCGCGCGCCTACGACGTACCCCATTACTACGCGCTCAAGAAGGCCGGCGCCCACGTGATCCAGCGCGAGGTCTATGAAAGCTCCTTGCGCCTGGGCCGCCATGCGCTGGAAACCCTGGGCTTCGGTGCTTACGAGGCCCGCGAGATGGCCGACGCCTTCCGGCGCACCAATCAGAAACAGGTGGACGACTTCGCCCAGCTGCGCGAGCAGGTGCAGCCCAAGGACTATGCGCGCGTCATCCGCGAGAGCCGCGAGGAGCTGGAACGCCAGCTGCGCGAGGAGACCCACCGCGGCAAGACGCCTTATGGCTGGCAGACGGCCGAGTTGCGGGCTCGCGACGAATAAGGCCTGTTCACGCCAGTTTTCCTGAGAGTCTGCGCTAACATGGGGCCACTACCCCCTCACAGGAGCGCATGATGCCGGTTGTCGTGGTTGCCAATCCCAAGGGAGGCGTGGGCAAGTCCACCCTCTCCACCCATGTGGCGGGCTACTTTGCCCACCAGGGGCACAAGGTCATGCTGGGCGACGCCGACCGCCAGCAGTCCTCGCGCCTGTGGCTGGGCCTGCGGCCCGCGACGGCATGGCCCATCGTGAACTGGGACGTGGGCGAGGACAAGCTGGCCAAGCTGCCCAAGGGCACGACCCATGTGGTGCTCGACACCCCGGCCGGCCTCAAGGGCGCGCGCATGAAGCAGGTGCTCCAGCATGCCGACAAGGTCATCGTGCCCCTGCAGCCCAGCGTCTTCGACATCTTCGCCACGCGTACCTTCCTCGATGAACTGCGTGAGCACGCCCACAAGGGCATGCAGGTGGGCATCGTGGGCATGCGCGTGGACGCGCGCACGCTCTCGGCCGACAAGCTCAAGGCCTTCGTCGAAAGCCTGGGCCTGCCCGTGCTGGCCTATCTGCGTGACACGCAGAACTACATCCACCTTGCGGCCCATGGCCTGACCCTGTTTGACGTGGCGCCGAGCCGGGTCGAGAAGGACCTGGAACAGTGGCAGGGCATCTGCCGCTGGCTGGATAAATAGCGGCGGACCGGGTCTGCCGGCGTCGCGCGCATGACAGGGCCGCCTGCGGGCGGCCCGCTACATTGGCGGCATGAAAACCTTCCAGTCCCTCCAGGAGTTTGCCGCGCTCGTGGGCCAGGAAGTCGCGGTCAGCGACTGGCTCACGATCACGCAGGAGCAGGTCAACCTCTTCGCCCAGGCCACGGGTGACCACCAGTGGATCCACGTCGACGTGGAGCGCGCCAAGGCCGGCCCCTTCGGCGGTCCCATCGCCCATGGCTTTCTCACGCTCTCCCTGCTGCCGCGCTTCTTCGAGACCACGATGGAGATCGTCGAGTCGCGCATGGGCGTGAACTACGGCCTCAACCGCGTGCGCTTCATGGCCCCGGTGCCCGTGGGCAGCCGCCTGCGCGCGCGCATGAAGCTGCTGGCCTGCGAGCCCATCGCCAACGGCGGCCTGCAGATGAGCTGGGAGGTGACGATCGAGCGCGAAGGCGAGGCCAAGCCGGTCTGCGTGGCCGAATCGATCGCCCGGCGTTATCCCTAGAGCTTGAGCGGCGCGCGGCCGCCCGAAGCCGCGAGGGCCCCTTGGGGGGCAGCGAGGACACGTCGTGCCGAGCGTGGGGGCTATGTCCCGAAGCCGTTCTGCCGCCAGGCCTCGAACACCGTCACCGCCACGGCGTTGGAAAGATTCAGACTGCGCTGGCCCGCACGCATGGGCAGCTTGAGCTGCTGCGCCGGGGCGAAGGCCGCGCGCACGCTGTCGGGCAGGCCGCTGGTCTCCGAGCCGAAGACCAGCCAGTCCCCGGGCTGGAAGGCGACGTCATGGACGAAGCGCGTGCCGCGGGTGGTGAGTGCAAACATCCGCTCGGCGATTGGCTGCTCACTGGCCAGGAAGGCCTCCCAGCTCGCATGGCGGCGCAGCTCGGCGTACTCGTGGTAGTCCAGGCCGGCGCGGCGCATCAGCCGGTCTTCCATCGAGAAACCCAGGGGCTCGATCAGGTGCAGGGTGCAGCCCGTGTTGGCGGCCAGGCGGATGACATTGCCCGTGTTGGGCGGGATCTCGGGGTGGACGAGGACGATGTGGAACATAGGCAACGCTGAGTGAGTTCGACGATGGGATGCGCCTTGATCCGGGATGGGATGCAAGGCGCAAACCGCAGCCATAGTTCGACTATGGCGAGGATTTGCAACGCCGCAGACCGCCCGGGCCAAGGATGCAGCCCGCGTTGGCACTTGCTCGGCGTTGCCTCGCCCTATTGTCTTCGGCCCTGGGGTCAGGACTGGAAATTCAAGGGCTGCTTCCTAGAATGAACCGTTGGGCACACAGGAGATGGATCATGAAAGCACTGGATCAGCTGGACCGGGACTTTGGCGCCTTTTTCCCGACGGGTCATATGGTGGTGGCCTTCCATCAGGCCGAGGATGCACGCCGGGTCGTCCACGAGCTGGCGGAGATGATGCATCGCCCACCGGACGTGCTGGAAGTCGCGCCCGAGGACATGGCGGCCTTTGCCGAGAAGAATCTGCACGAGGCCGGTCTCATCGCCAACCTGGGCACCAGCCTCACGACGGTGCAGGCCTTCCTGGACGCGGCGCGCGCCGGGGCGACTTTCCTGATCCTGCCTACGCCCAACCAGCAGATGGCCGAGCACGTCTCGCGCGCCATCCACCACGTACCTTTCATGCTGGCCGAGCGCTACCACCGCATGGTCATCGAGACCGTGCACTGAGGTGCGCGCTCATTCGGTCCGGGCCAGGACCAGGCCCGTGATCTGGCCCGCCCCGGCCGTGCGCAGCAGCCGGGCGGCGGCGTGCAGCGTGGCGCCGCTGGTCATCACATCATCGACCAGCACGAGGCTGCGGCCGTGGAGCACTGCTTCTGCACCTGCCGCCAGGCCGAAAGCGTCCTGCACATTGCGCAGGCGGCGGTGCAGCGGCAGGCTGCTCTGGGCCGGGGTATCGCGCAGGCGCAGCAGCAGATCGGCGCGTGTCTTGCCCGGCGCCAGTTGCCGGGCCAGTTCCAGGGCCTGGTTGAAGCCGCGCTCGCGCAGCCGCTGGGGCGACAGCGGCAAGGGCAGCAGCAGATCGGCGGCGTCCAGGGCGGCCGCGACACCGGGGCTGTCCCGCATCAATCGCGCCAGTGCAGCCGACCAGCCGGGGCTGGGTCCGAATTTGTAGCGCGCGATCAGGCCGCTCCACGGGTATTCATAAGGGACCGCGGCCAGGCACCGGTCCAGTGGTGGTGCGTCCTTGATGCATGCGCCGCAGCGCGCCACACCGGCAGGCAGGGGCAGGGCGCACAGGCTGCAGCGCGACCGCGGCTGGACGAAACGCGCCGTGCAGGCGGGGCAGAGCGGGCTGGCCGGCCAGGCATGACAGAGGGCGCACTGCCCGGGCAGTGCGGCGCTGAGGCGATGGAGCAGGGCGCGGAACATGGTGGTCGGCGGGGACAGGCCGCAGTCAATATACTCGCCGCTTCCCCATGAACGATCCCCGTCCGCCCACCATCGATCCCGTGGCTGCCGCACGCTGGCAGCAGCGACCGCAGCCGGCCTCGGCCTGGCTGCACGAGGAGGTGGCGCGCCGCATGGAGCAGCGCCTGGACTGGATCGTGCGCCAGCCGCGCAGCTGGCTGCACTGGGAGCCGGTGCGCGGCGGTCTGCAGGCCCAGGCGCTGCTCGCCCAGCGCTACCCCGAGGCCCGCTGCGAGGTCCGCGCCCTCGTGCCGCAGGAGCAGGCCCTGGCCGCACAGCATGCAAAACGGCCCTGGTGGCGCTCGCTCAAGACCGCGTTGCGGCCCGTGCCCGAGCCAGCCCCCGAGCTGCTCTGGGCCAATATGAGCCTGCACATGAGTGCCGATCCGCAGGCCCTGATCGGCCAGTGGCACGAGGCGCTGGCGGTGGACGGCTTCCTCATGTTCTCCTGCCTGGGGCCGGACACCTTGCGTGAACTGCGCGCGCTGTATGCCGCCCTGGGCTGGCCCGCGCCGGCGCATGAGTACACCGACATGCATGACTGGGGTGACATGCTGGTGAGGGCCGGCTTCGCGGAGCCTGTCATGGACATGGAGCGCATCGAGCTGAGCTTCGAGACCCCGCAGCGCCTGCTGCAGGAGTTGCGCGAACTGGGCCGCAATCTGCACCCGGCGCGTTTCCCCGGCCTGCGCGGGCGGGGCTGGCAGGACCGTCTGCACGAGGCCCTGGGTCGGCTGGCCGACGCCCAAGGGCGCCTGCGCCTGAGCTTCGAGATCATCTATGGCCATGCCTTCAAGCCCCAACGCCGTCTGACCGTGGCCCCTGAGACCCGCTTGAGCCTGGACGAGATGCGCGACAGCCTGCGTCGTGGAGGCACCCGGCCACCGGTCTGAGACGGCTGGGCATGCCCATGATCGCGCTAGGGGCTGGGCTACAATAAGTGGTTGCTGAATTTCAACGGCAGCTTGCTGCCTGTCCTCCGTCACGGTCGGCAGGCGCATCGGTCACAAGCCGCATGCCGCGCGAGTCTGGGCAGTCCTGGAATATTTAAGACATTCAAGAAGTGAACATGATGAAGAGCATTTCTAATAAATTGGCTTCACTGCTGCTCACGGCCGGCGCATGGGCTGGTTCGGCGGCCTTCACCGCAGCCCAGGCTGTCAACGATCTGCCCGGTGGTCCTGCGGTCAACCAGCTCAACCTCGGCCCCGCGGTCACCAAGATCGCGGCTGAACAGCAGTGGCTGCACTGGTTCATGCTCATCATCTGCTCCGTCATCTTCGTCGGCGTGTTCGGGGTGATGTTCTATTCCATCATCAAGCACCGCAAGTCCGTCGGCCACAAGCCCGCCGACTTCCATGAGTCCGTGGCCGTGGAAATCGCCTGGACCGTGATCCCCTTCATCATCGTGATCCTCATGGCCCTGCCGGCGACCAAGGTGGTCGTGGCCATGAAGGACACCAGCAACGCCGACCTGACCATCAAGGTCACGGGCTACCAGTGGAAGTGGGGCTACGACTACATCAAGGGTGAAGGCGAGGGCATCGGCTTCATCTCCACCCTGGACAACAACCACCGCGTGATGTCCGAGTCCGGCAAGCCGCCGGCCACCGACGACTACCTGCTCAAGGTCGACAACCCGCTGGTCGTGCCCGTGGACAAGAAGGTTCGCATCATCACCACCGCCAACGACGTGATCCACGCCTTCATGGTGCCGGCCTTCGGCATCAAGCAGGACGCGATTCCCGGCTTCGTGCGCGACACCTGGTTCCGCGCCGAGAAGACCGGCGACTTCTACGGCCAGTGCGCCGAGCTCTGCGGCAAGGAGCACGCCTACATGCCCATCCACGTGAAGGTGCTGTCGGCCGAAGACTATTCCAAGTGGGTTGAGGACCAGAAGAAGGTCATGGCCGCCAAGGCCGACGACCCGAACAAGGTCTGGGTGCTCGACGATCTGGCCAAGCGCGGCGAGAAGGTCTACGCCGCCAACTGTGCGGCCTGCCACCAGGCCAACGGCAAGGGCGCGGGCCCGATCAAGGCGCTCGACGGCTCGGCCATGGTGCTCGACGCCGACAAGAGCAAGCAGATCGCCATCATGCTCAACGGCAAGGGGGCGATGCCGGCCTGGAAGCAGCTGAGCGACACCGAGATCGCCGCTGTGATCACCTATACCAAGAACAACTGGTCCAACAAGACCGGTCAGCTGGTGCAGCCGGCTGACATCAAGACCGCGCGCAAGTAAGCAGCTGTCGTCAGACGTAGAGAATTCAGAAGGAAATCACGATGAGTGCCGTTCTCGACCATCACGATCACCACGCCCATGACGACCACCACCACGCCCCCACGGGCTGGCGCCGCTGGGTCTACGCGACCAACCACAAGGACATTGGTACCCTGTACCTGCTGTTCGCCTTCACCATGCTCATGGTGGGCGGCGTGCTGGCCCTGCTGATCCGCGCCGAGCTGTTCCAGCCCGGCCTGCAGGTCGTCAACCCCGAGCTGTTCAACCAGCTCACCACCATGCACGGCCTGATCATGGTGTTCGGCGCCATCATGCCGGCCTTCGTGGGCTTCGCGAACTGGA
>LNFM01011142.1_pt1 | contig 15410 bp, 12 predicted proteins | sample 596031 | NCBI WGS metagenome assembly LNFM01 (sample SAMN04254537, study PRJNA301005) | activated carbon metagenome | isolation source: dual media filters at the Ann Arbor, Michigan drinking water treatment plant | place: USA: Ann Arbor | reverse complement strand
TTGCTGATTTTGTATCAGAAGCCGTGCAAGTCGCTAAAGCGGCTGGCGTGCCTGTTAAAACAGTGTGGAGCCGTGAAGATGATGTAAAAGGCGGCCACTACCGCCCCATGTATTTGCATAAAGCTAAAATCGGTTTAAATGATAGCGGCATGCCATCCGCATGGCAGCATGTGGCGGTTGGCCAATCGATTATGAAAGGCACTTCTTTTGAAGCTTTTATGATTAAAGATGGCGTTGATGCCACTTCTGTTGAGGGCGCTGCCGATTCGCCTTATTTAAAAAGTATTCCCAATTACAATGTAAGTTTGCACACTGTTGAAACAACTATTCCAGTGCAATGGTGGCGCTCAGTTGGGCACAGCCACACTGCATTTGTGATGGAAAGCTTGATTGATGAAATGGCTAACTTGGCTCAAAAAGACCCATTAGCATATCGTCGTACTTTACTTAAAGACCACCCGCGTCATCTAGCAGCACTTAATTTAGCGGCAGAAAAATCCGATTGGGATAAGCCGCTGGCTAAAGGTTTGTTCCGCGGCATTGCCGTACACGAATCTTTTGGTAGCTTTGTCGCACAAGTCGCTGAGGTATCGGTAACGGATGGCGAAGTAAAAGTGCATCGCATGGTTTGTGCGATTGATTGCGGGCTTGCAGTAAATCCTGATTCGCTAAAAGCGCAAATGGAATCATCCATTTCGTTTGGTTTAGGTGCAGCGATGCAAAGTGAAATCACCTTTAAAGATGGCATGGTGGTGCAATCCAACTTTCATGATTATCAAGTGATGCGCATGGCTAGTATGCCTAAAGTGGAAGTGTATATTGTGCAAAGTACAGAAAAAATGGGCGGCGTGGGTGAGCCTGGTTTGCCGCCAGTGGCACCTGCCGTGACTAATGCGATTTTTGCGGCTACAGGTAAGCGCATCCGCACGTTACCAATTGGCAATCAACTTGCATGAGGTTAGCACATGAAATCTGCTGATTTAGATGTGTTAAGTCACGCGCTGGAATGGTTGAAAAATGGCTATAAAGCGCATCTATTCACCGTTGTGCAAACATGGGGTTCTGCCCCGCGTTTGCCCGGCGCCATATTGGTGGTGCGCGAAGATGGGCATTTAGTTGGGTCAGTTTCTGGCGGCTGCATTGAAGACGATTTAGCCGATAAAGCGCGCAATCATGTGTTGCCAAAAACGGCATCTGTCATGGAATATGGCATTAGCCGTGATGAGGCGCAGCGATTTAATATTCCCTGTGGTGGACGTTTGCAAATTGTGGCTGAGCCAATCAATGAAGCTGTTCAACTTTCATCTCTGGTGCAAGCTTTAGAAGTACGGAAATTGATGAAGCGTTCGGTCAATCTAACAACTGGCCAGGTTAAATTGATACAAGTGCTGCCAGAAAATGGCGTTTGCTGATTATTGGCGCTAATCAATTAGGCTCTACGCTAGCGAGTATGGCGCAAGTGCTGGATTTTGATGTGCTGATTTGTGAGCCGCGCCAAGAAATTCGCGATGAATGGCATGTGGAAGGCGTAACTTGGATTGAGGGCATGCCAGACGATGTTGTATTAGAAATCAATCCAGATGCGCATACCGCCATTGTGGCGGTGACACACGACCCCAAGCTAGATGATATGGCTTTATTAGAAGCACTTAAATCAGATGCATTTTATGTGGGGGCGCTTGGCTCACAAAAAAATCAAGAAAAACGCCGCGAACGTATGCGCCTATTTGATTTGAATGAGATGGAAATCGCCACTTTACGCGGCCCAGTCGGCTTGCAAATTGGTAGCCGCACCCCTGCCGAAATCGCAATCGCTATTTTGGCCGAGTTGATTCAGGTAAGAGCTCAGCAACTTAAAATGGGCACTGGCTTTATTGATGATATCAGCCAGGTTAACCATACTAATAAGGCCCGCTGCGAAGCTTAAGCGCTTGGATTGCTGCGATTCAAATCAGCTGGCGTATCAATATCCGCCAAAATTCCTGCGTCCTCACATGCGAAAAAAGTGACCTCGTTAGTGTAGCGCTTAATGATAGACCGCGCACCCTCATCCCCTTTAAGCATTTCTAATTGATGACGAAATTGGACAGAAAACCCGACAGGATGACCACGCTGACCTTGGAAAGTAGGCACAACGATTGCAGCGCCCGTTTTTAAGTGACTTGCAACCCCGTTAATCGTAGCGGGCTGGATGTAAGGCATATCAGCAAGCGCAATCACAAACCCATCATCAGAAGCTGAAAATTGAGCCGAGAAGCGAATTGCAGTGGCTAAACTATCGGCCATTTCTTGATCATTTTTACTGCAAAATACAAGGTTAACTCCCCTGCTTGAAAGAAAATTAGCTAATACTTTATTTTCTGGCCTAAGCACAGCGATACAAGTTGGAACGGCCTGCATCAAACTTTCGGCTGATGCAATTGCAATTAATCGGCCGTCTGGCAGTGGCTGTAAAAGCTTATCCAAATCCCCATATCTACGTGAAAAGCCTGCAGCTAATAAAATGCCTATCATTTACTTCAATCTAAAAAATCACTACAGATATGATGGTGAATGTTATCCATGCCGTCAAGGTTGCAGATTAGCTAGATTTGATTAATATACGTCGCGACGATATCGACCAGATGTGGTTAAGGCAGATAATTTGGCTTCTCCAAGAATTTCAAGCAATTGATTATGGACTGCAGGTGCCATGCCATTAGCACTGCCACATACATAAATTGCAGCGCCATCTGCAACCCACTTTTCAATCTCAGTTGCAGATGACCTTACAATATCTTGCACATAGACTCGGTTAACTTGGTCGCGCGAAAAAGCAGTTTCTAGCCTTGTAATCAAGCCCTGATTTTGCCAATCGAGCAACTCATCTTTAAAATAAAAATCCTGCGAAGCTTGACGTTCACCAAAGATAAGCCAGTTATTGCCCCGCCCTGCTGCGATACGCGCTTTTAGATGCGCTCTTAAACCTGCAATGCCTGTACCATTACCGATTAAGATAAGTGGAATTTCTTGAGGCGGCGGATGAAATACGCTGTTTTCACGAATACGTAAGGCAATATCACCGTTGATTGCTGCATACTCTGTCAGCCAGCCAGAACCAATGCCTAAGCGGCCATCGGCATAATGTGTTTGGCGAATCAGCAGCTCAAGCTGACCATCTTGCGGAATAGAGGCGATGGAATATTCGCGGTGCGGAAGTGTTTTTAATGTCAGCAAGATGGCTTCAATAGTTAACCCATTTATTACGTCAAAACCAGCTTCATCATGGGGTAGTAGTTTATCTTGCAATGCATCTCGTAATGTCAAGCCTGACTCTGTTTGAATGCCGCCATCCAAGCCAAGATGCTTTAAAAAGCCATCCACCGCTTGCGGTGAATTACGCGGGCCGACTTCAGCAATATCTCCTGCCTGCCAGACTATATGTTTCTTTTGCGCGGATAAGCTTAAATGATAGACGGGTGCACCTATACTGCCCTGATTCAATTGCTTACGGCTAGTCAGTTTCCAGCGTTGATAATCAGGCGTTTTCCAATCAGCCATTTCCGTGTCTTGTGCTATTACGCTTAACTGATATTGCCAATGTCTTAATGCACCATCATCGTTGCGGTTAACTTCCACAATATCAAATAAAGGAACGGCATGTGACTGTTGCAGCCATGCTGCAAGCGTATGGCCAAACCCACAAAAATGGCTATAGCTAGCATCGCCTAGCGCTAAAATACCGTATTTAAGATTAGGGAATTTTGTATTCTGATGCATGACTTCTGTTAAGAATTCATGCGCATTATCAGGCGCATCGCCCTCACCAGTCGTGCTGACGACAAATAAAATGCGATTATTAGCCTGCAACATCATCGTATGAATGGCTGAGAGTGGCAGCATTTCAACCGTTAATCCTGCAGACTTCAGAGATTCTGCCGTCCTTTTGGCAAGCTGCTCAGCATTACCCGTTTGGCTGGCATAGGCTACTAAAATCGTACTCTCATCTCGCCAATTTACGTCTGCGTTACATAAGTTAGTTTCCAGTATACGTTGAACAGTTCTTTTTTTATATCGCCCTATAAACCAGCCGCAGAAAGCTAAATAAAGGATGACAATGTATGTCGCGTTTACCAAATAATGCGCTTTAATACTTGCTGCATAAGACGGACTAGCGACAAACATGCTTAAAGACGCGAGTAGATATTTCATTCCAGCTTCGTTATTAATTGAGGAAAAAATGTGCTTCATGACCATCTATCTTATATTCAATCAATAATGGCTATCACTCTCAAGCAAGCTTACTGCGGCAACACTTCCAACGTCAGTACATATGCCAAACCGCGCTCGGTAGCAAGCTTATTTGAAACATTTTTATCTTTAAAATCAGCATCTAACCAATACAAACCTGCTTCTTGTAAAGTGACTTGGATTTTGCCGTTCTTATCAGTTTTATACTTTTTCTCATCCAACTTGTTTCTATAACGTGTTTGGCTACGAATCATCTCAACTTCCACACCTTCAGTCGGTTGACCATCCACAAGAAACGTGAACTCAATAGAATCACCAACCACTAAATCATTAGGGTGTGTGCCAGCGACTAATTCAAGACCGCTACCTGTTGCTTTTAATTCGGATGGCTTGCCAACGGTAATGAAATTTTCCATCCGGCTCATTGTTTCAGTCACTTTTAGCTCTTTTGCGTCAGCAGGCACTTCTTTTGCTAATGCTTCAGCGTTGCCCATAAAGCGTTTAGGCTTATTTTCAGCATCCTTCCAGTTTGCTCTAAAGCCAGAACGTACCAGCTCTAAACGATAAGTACCAATTTGTTCAAATTTCGCATCAAAAACGGTTCGCAGCTCACCTTTCATGACATTCACTGGTAACACCTTGCTACCGTCGGGCGCAATAATCGATAGCGCATCAATGACAAGTGGGCGATGGTCAATGATGAATGGCACACTAGATGCTGCAGCGTCAAAAGTGACAAATTGGGGGGCAGATAAGACACTGCTGGAAGAGGTAATCCAAGTGCCATGTGCGTGCGTAACAGAGACCGACACGCTGACAGCCAGAGATAGTAATGCAATTATGAGTTTCATCATCATTCCTTAAAATAATTTAAAAATTAGGGTTTTAGCTCTACAACAATATCGCCCAGCTCTTCTTGACCTGATGCTTTAGCGCTAACAGCTTGTTGTGCAGGCCATGTAAATGGCACGCGAACCAATTCGCGTCCACCTTTTTCGCGGGCAGACTCAACCACGATGTTATATTGCCCTGCTGGCAAGATGCCCAATGGCGACTTGCCTTCAACAAAGCTTAACTTGTGCTCCCCCACTGGGCGGGTTGCGCCTGTTACACCATCTAAAGGCAAAGCTTGATTGCGACCACTTTTACGCCACCATTGGCGCAGATCTTTCAGCCATTTATCGCTTTGTTCGCCTTTGTCAGTTTTCTTTTGGCTGTACCAAACAGCTAAGTTTTTTTCGACTGATTGGTCAGGCTTCTCAATCCAGATGGCCAAGTAAGGACGGTGATATTCGGCTGTATTCAGACTTGGGATAGTCACTTTTAGATTAATCTCCCTCGCTGCAATTTGATTAGAAAATCCAACAATCAAAGCTGACAAAAAAGTGAGTGCTAATGTTGGCAAAGATATGTACTCAGAGACCCATTTACGCATTGACGATAACTCCTATAACTAAATTAAAAAATTAGTGAATAAATAAAATCACTAAAACCAGAGGCGCCACAAAGCCCAAACCAACCAACGGCCATGTGGCTGGGCGATTGCCCGCATGCATGTGCAACATAAGCATGCCCGTGATGCAGAACACAAGCGTTGTAATGGAAAAAATATCTAAAAACCAACTCCAAGCCATGCCAGTATTTCGGCCTTTGTGTAGGTCGTTAAAATAAGACACCCAGCCGCGGTCGGTTCGCTCATAGCTCAATTCGCCACTGGCGCGGTCTATTACTAGCCAAGCATCCCCTCCTGGCCTAGGCAAGGATAAATATACTTCCGCATCGGACCACTCACCCGATGTATCAGCCAAGTCCACCCCAATCGCATTACTAACCCAATCGGCCGTTGCTTTGGGCAGCGCCGATTTATCATTTGCAGGTTTAGCTTTGATTTGATTTAACAGAGGTGCTGGCACAGTGGCCGTTTTTTTAGTGACTACAGGTATCGATTCAATCTGCGTTGCATTGTTAAGGGTGATACCGGTTGATGCGAACAAAAGCATGCCGATTAGGCAAGCAGCAGAACTAATCCAATGCCAACGGTAAAGGTGCTTAAGCCAGAACGCCCTGTTTTTTTGATTTGTTTGATTTTGCATGTCTAGCTAATGTTAGAACTGCCAATTAAATATTATTTGCAGTTTATATAAATGTAAATGAGAACTAATCTCATTATAGCAGAAAGAATTGTCTATACGGTCCAGCAACATGTAAAGTTAATGAAAGATTTTGTTGTGCTGATATTGAGTTTGCGCGATAAGTATTCGGGCTCAATCATCTGAGTGTTTAGATGACTGCGTTAATGTTGCACCGACCTTTGCTCCAATCCCTAGTACGCTAGCCAATTCGCCCTCATTATGAAAAACTTTCTTAGGGGCAACTGAACCCATAATCATCGGGTAAGACAACGTCGTTACCAAAAAGAAAGCCAAAACTTCAGTTGTAGCTCCGTTAAACCAAGTTCCAGCATCGAGTGCGCTACGCAAAGTGGCAACTTGCGTTTTAGTTAACACCTCTGAAGCATATAAAAGCATAAAAATCCTGCATAGTAGCTGTCGATATAACAAAAAAAGCCCGTCAGCGTATACTGGCGGGCACTTAACTCAATTGATTTAAAACATAAACTCTGCAGTCATCATGGCAGTACGTGGCAAACCTAAACGTACACGTGAACCATTGTTGTTTAGAGTTTCTACGTATTCTTTATCGAATAAGTTGTAAACATTCAAACGTAAGTTTAAATTTTTATTCACCTCGTAAGCAATCATGGCATCAGCTACAAAATACGATTCGATTACTGGTGTGTTGGCTGTTGCGGTAGCTGCTGTGGTTACCAAGCGTTTTTGCTCGCCCATGTAACGTGCACCACCACCAATTGTAAAACCGTTAAATGCATATTGTGTCCAAAGCGTGGCGCTGTAATCTGGTGTCCATTGCACGCCTGTTGTATCTAACCCAGTAATATTTTGCTGATCCAATGCTTTCGCGTTTAACTTGGTAACGCCAGCAGATAATTGCCAGTATTCGGTTAACTGGCCCACGGCAAGCAGTTCAACACCTGTTATGCGTGTTTTACCAATTTGTACAGGGTTCGCCAAATCATCAAATGAAGCTTGCTTATCATTTTCAGTACGGAAAATGGCAGCTGTCACGTTTAATTGGTTATCTAACAAATCCCATTTAGTACCAATTTCAATATTGTCGGTTTTTTGTGGATCTGATGCACCATTATTAATGTTGTTTGCTGTGGTGGATAATGCAAAATTTGCACTGCCTGGTGGCGTGTATGATGTAGCGTAAGCTGCGTAAATACTACCATTGGTGGCAGGCTTAAATAACACACCCGTTTTCCAGCTTAATAAATTATCAGCATCGCTTGCATGCGTCACTGCACCACCTGCGCTGATTGCTGCGCGCGCATCTGTCGCTGTTTTATAACGCTCGTAACGTAAGCCAGCATTTACCTGCCATTTATCGGTTAAGTCTACTGTATCAAAAGCATAAAGTGCGGCTGTTTTGGTGTTGCCATCTGTCGATGCGCCACTTGCAAACGGCACTGGCAATACATCGTTTTCATTTGGATTATAAAGATTGGCAGCAGGAATAACCTGCCCAGTGGTAGCAAAAAGATTTTGTTTCTGTCTTTCATACATTAATTCGACACCACCAACAAATGAGTTTTTAAATCCTCCAATATCAAAGGCACTATTAATGCTGGTTTGGTTAACCATAATCTCATCTTGACGATCAATACGCTGACGTGAGCGACTTAAAGTCCATGTATTTGGGTCTGCTGCTGGTGCGGTAATTCCACCCACACCGGTTGTAACACGGTCAAGGTCAGTCTTACCATAGCGTGAAATATTGCGAATTGTTGTATTGGCATTGATGTCATGCTCAAACTTTGCAGTAAGCATATCCGCATCAACATTTTCTTCATCACTGTCACTGCCATAAAAATTTTCACGGTCAATTCTTCTGCCTGCGTTTATGATGGGATTTGCATTAAAAAAACCACTACGGCCTATCGTAGAAATACCACCATCAGGTGTATTGTCTTGACGAACATGTTGTGAATATAAGAAAAAGCGCGTGTCACCACCTAAACCAAAAGCAATAGAAGGCGCGATTGAGAAGTTTTGATTATCAACTTCATCACGTTTAGGCACATCGCCATCAGAAATTAACGCATTCAAACGTACCGCTGTCGTTTCACCAATTGCTTGGTTTACATCAATCGTTGCACGCTTTCTATCAGCGCTACCATAACCAACTGTTGCATAATTTTTGCCATCTAGGCTTGGCAACTTACTAATCAAGTTGATATATCCACCTGCCGCACCACGGCCAATATCCGCACCTGCTGGGCCTTTAACCACTTCAATTTGCTCCAAATTGTATACATCACGTGAAACGGCACCAAGGTCGCGCAGGCCATCCACAAACAGTTGGTTTGAAGCGTTAAAACCACGCATTGTGAAAGTGTCGCCTGCTGTTGAGTTGCCACCCTCGCCCAATTGCATCGTAATACCAGGGGTGTTACGTAGCGCATCTGTCAAAGAAAAAACGCCTTGCTCGCGCAATAATTCTTTTTTAATTACTTGCACGGTTTGCGTGGTATCAATCAGTGGCTTAGTAAATTTCTGGCTAGCGGAAGTGTCTGCTTTAAAAGGCACTTCTTTTTTAGATTTAACACTCACTTCTGGTAACTCTGTCACTTCATCTGCGGCTTGTGCATTGGGCACACTGGCGGCAATTGAAAAAGTGGCAGCAACCATTGCTGCGATACGTGCTGGGTTGTGCTGACGACTACGAATGTGACTCATGGTACTTTCCTCTATGGTAGATAATGTATCTGGCTGGCTAGAGGAAATATCGTTGGCTGGCTTGATGCGTTTTTAAATGATTGAATGGCTGATTTATTTTTTCAACATTGCGATTAATTTGTAAATCAATGTTAATTTCTGAAAAGTTATGTAAATTTAAGTGTTAATGATAACCGTTCTCATTAACTAAATCAAGAAAAAACGTTATTCTCGCAATCTTTAATGAATAAATTAACAATATAAGACGCCAAAAAAAGTACTCAAAATAAAATTAATCTGTCTAAAATTAAGCGTATTTGCGTATCTAGCTGTATGAAATAAACAAGCTTGCACCCATTTTTTTACTGGGTACAAGCTTAATTTGAAAACTCTATCTAATAAAGTATTTTTCTAATAATGTGTGTTCACTGCATTACTATCTTTAGTTAAATAATCTGCTACCGTTTTTTTTGCAAACTTAGCTATCTCTTCTGGCGTTTGTTTTTTGCCATCACTAAGCTCTTGCGCATAAGTAAATGGCACAATATACAAACCATCTTTATCGGCAGGCGCACGCAAACGGATAGGTGTTTTTTGCTGACTTAAGTTTGTCCATTGCTGGCGTATTTCGCGCCAAAATGGCTCAGTTTTTTTAAGGTAAGTGTCGCCTAGCGTAAAGTCGTAACCTTTAATGCGCTCATATCGGTTAAAGCCCATTTCACGTGCAATAACAGGGTTGGTGATATTTGGTTTGGCATCTTTACCTAGCACTACTTTGTTATTTTGCTGCTCGTGCACCCAGCCTGTTGGCAAGATAATATGGCGATTACTACCGAGCAATACTTGGTAATCGTTACGCACAGTGTATTCGCGCCTTGGCAATGGACGCCAAGCATCTTGGTGGTTCCAGCTAGAGAAATTGCCAAAATGCTGCCAATTGGTAACGCCCCCGTAGCGCGGGGAATCATCTACTTGATACACCGTTTGCGACCAAGCACCCTTTTGCTCAGCTTGCGGCACAGCTTCGGCAAGCCATGTGCTATGCCCTTTAAACACCAACACTTGCTTAGGTTGATATTGCCAATCCTGTCGCCAATGTTTGGTCACCATGGGTGGGTTTTTACTGCCATCTTTATTCACAGTTTGCATCACTAACATATGTTGCAATGAAATAAATTCACCTTTGTCTTCCAACACATAGACTTTCTCAGTGGCCCAACTTTGGTAAGGCGCTTTTGGTTTATAGTTTTCAGTAAAGCCTGCCACTTCAATAAAATCAAAGCTCACTTTATAGTCGCCCGCCATGGCTAAAATCGCGCGTCTATCCCGCTCAAAATTACTAATACCCGCCTCTTGCAGCTTTAACCAAGCGGCACTTGGTTGCGTATCAAGCGTTACTGGCACCCCTTTCGATGTACCGCCACGTGGTTTTAAATCGGTGCTATCGCTAAAATTCCACGCAAAGGTATATTGCCTTTCTGCCGAAACAGCTGATTGATGGCCACTATTGCCGCTAATGTCACCAGCATCCTCTGCCTGCGCGCTGTGCGCTAAAACAACTAAGCTAGCAACAACTGCTATTGATTTTATATTCAACATATTTATCTCTATTCATTAAAAATTAAAACTGGTACTTCACACTCACTGTTACATTACGCCCTGGCTGGCTAAAGGCATCCACCGTAGTCGATGTTGGCGATAAATTTCGTACATCTGACCATGCAAAATATTTACGGTCGAAGATGTTAAACAAGCCAAAGTTAAGGCTGGTTTTATTGTTAAATTGGTAATAGCCAGTTAAGTCAAACACTTCGTAGCCATCTGGTGTATAGCTAGTGCTTGGGCTAGGGTTACGGTCTTTTCTCTCTACAATGGTAGCGAATAGATTCGCGCCATATTGACCGTTATTGTCGTAACGTAAACCCAGCACTAATTTATCGGGGTCAATAGTGTTTAATGGTGTCTCTGCGCCGTTTTCTTTGGCATCGCCTTTGGCATGCGCGTAGCTGGCAGAGGTGCTCCAGTTTTCGTGAAAAGCCCATTCGCCACGTAGCTCAAAGCCCGTAATTTCAACACTACCTAAATTAATCGATTGAAATACATCTGGCGTTGGTGCCGCGTTGGCTTGCACTAACACATTGCTGGCAATAAAATCTTTATATCTACCTTTAAACGCGCTAGCACTGTAACGAAGAGCATTGCTGCGTCCACGCACGCCAACTTCAAACGAATTGCTGGTTTCTGGTTTTAGATTTGGGTTGCCCACTGTGGTATAAGGATCTGCAGTTAATAAGTTAGAAAAGCCATTATTAACCTGCACAGGTTGTGGTGCGCGAAAACCATGTGCATATTGTGCAAAAGGGCTAAATAACGGATCCAACTTCCAAATCACCCCCAATTTTGGCGATACTTCAGAATCTTTGAGTGTTGTCGGCGCTGTAGGTGTGCTAGCACGATATTGGGCATCAACATTGGGTGTTAACTTAAAGCTATCGTAACGCACACCGGGTATGACACTGACATTACCGATGCTAATCTCATCTTGTAAAAATGCGCCAAGCAATTTGTAATCGGTATCAGGAAAGTTTTTGCTAGTGACAAATGCAGCACCACTACTGTTAAAGCCGTCGCGCTGCGAGCTAACCTCTGTAATGCTAGCATCCAAGCCATACACCAAATGATGGCTTATATTGTCGCCAAAATTACTTTCAAATTGCAGGCTGCCGCCAATGGTGTCTTCAATGTAATTAGTATCGCGCGTACGTAACGTAGGGTTTGTAGAGCGGGCTTCTGAACCAAACTGGCTATTCTCAGAATCTTGCTGATAAAGGCTTACTTTTGCGCGCTGAAACCAAGTATTCGCATTGTTAGCGTAGTCATAATCCACTTTATATAATTGGCGCGTAATATCCTCTTTTACCTTAACTCCAGTTAATGTGGTAACGGTGAAAGGGTCACCAAAAAAAGTTTTAACATTGGTATCTACGCTGCGGTCTAGGGTTTCGGCAGTGAATTTAAATTGGTGGTTTTCGTGTGGCTTAAGTACCACTTTAGCTAACACATAATCTGATTTATTCTGTTGTGGGTTAGGTGTAGTACGGTTGATATTACGCGCGTTGTTATCGCCCATATTGTCAGTAGCTTGGCCTTGGCGAAAGCTGCCTAATAACATAGCTTCCACCACATCATTGCCATAGGCAAAAGATGGTACACTGGTCCAGCTATTATCGACTGATGAGTAACCCAGCTTAAAGGCAGCTTGCCAAGGTTTTCCTAATGTCAATAAATCCTTAGGATCTTTGGTCAAAAAGCTCACAGCACCCGCCAAGCCATCACTACCATATTGTGTAGAAGAAGGCCCGCGTAAAATTTCTACCCGCTTAAAAGCCTCTAAATCTATGTAATCGCCGCGGCCTGCTGCAAAAGGGCCATTTTCATAAATAGCAGGTAAACGTACGCCATCTACTTGTAGCAAAACTCGGTTACCTTCAAGCCCGCGAATATTAATGCCTTCGTTACCTGCACGGCCAGTGGCGCGAAACACTGCTGATGCGCGATTGGGCGCTGAGCGCACCGATACCCCCGTTTCATAGCGCAACAAATCTTTAATATCTGCAGGCGCTTGTTGCTCTATCTGCTCGTCTTGAATGGTGGTGATAACGTTAGTCACATCATCAATATCGCGTTCAGTGCGCGTAGCTGAAACCACCACCTCATTAAGAAAATCTAGCTTTGCCACCAAATCGGTCTCTGCAACCAGCAGTTTTTCAGCTACTGGTTCTGCTGCTTTTGCAGTCATTGATGCCACTGCAGCCAACACAGCAAATGTCAGCAATCTTTTTTGATATAAATTCACCATACGCTCCCTAGATATTTGATTGGCTGGCTATCTAGGTATGCATGGTCAAATGGACTGACCATGCATGACGTACTTGCTGGCTTAATTTTTGAAATTTACAACTTCAGATTTACATCACGCGTTAAACAAGTTTAACAACGCCTTTCATACCAAATGCATGGCCTGGAAAAGAGCAATAAAACGCAAATCCGTCCTTAGTGTTTAGCTTGTTCACTGCAAATTTTGTGCTTGCCGTTTCTCCACCACCTATAATTTTGGTATATGCCACAACACGCGCATCATTTGCTTTTACATACTCATTAGTCAAACCTGCTTTACTGCCGTCTTCTAGTACAGCAGGTTTATCGCTTTCTTTACTGATGACTAAATTGTGGCCCATGATATTTTTAGGCAATTTTCCAATGTGTTTAAGGTTAATCGTAAAATCTTTGCACGTCTTACTCACATCGATACTTTTGGTACTAAAAGTCATTACATCTGTTGCATCCACTGTAATTTCGCAAGCACCCGCGGCTTGAGCTTTTGGTGAGCCCATTAAAATATAAGCAGATAGTAAAAATAAAATGATTGAAGCTGTGAATAGTTTCTTGGTGGTCATGATGATTTCCTTAGCGTTAAATTTACAAACATAAAAGTTAAAAATTTAGCTGGCTATAGGCAATAATCGCGGTAGCTGGCTTGATACTAATTTTGAAGCTGAGTATTACTAATGTATTGCTAGCGCTCTAATCGGTGTAAATATTTCAAAAGTTGTGTAAATTAAAGAGTTAATGATAACCGTTCTCATTTATAATTTCAAGTGTTATGTATGATTTGCTTTAAATTTTAAACACATTATTTTAAGGAAAGCGTTTCGTTGAATATTTTTAGATTAAATAGCCAGGCAAATAAGCTTAATAGGCTAATTTTGCCTATTTTGATCGGCTGCTTTTTTACGGTTGCATCGGCAGAGGAATCTATTTGGTATAAAGATGGCGATCCACTCAATACGCAGATATTCACCCTGCCTAAAATACCAGATGGCTACAGAGAGCCTAATGCACCTTGCGGCAATACAGATTTAAGCAAGCCAATCAACTTAGCCGAAGTGGCAGATGCAAGCCTGTGTAATAACCCACAAACCAGCGAAATTTGGGCAAGTGCACGCGTGCAAGCCGCACAACTTGGTATTGCTAAATCAGCCTATTTACCCTCATTAACTGCCAATATTGCAAGCGGTTTAAGCGTATCAAATCCTGAATCTAGTTCGCGAAGCAATCCTATTTTAAATTTAAGCGGCAGTGTGGCTGCCAGCTATCTTTTATATGACTTTGGCAATCGAAACGCCAACTTAGAAAATGCCCGCCAATTATTGCTTTCTGCCAGCGCCAGCCAAAGTAGCACCGTGCAAACTGTCTTACTATCAGCAACGGTGGCTTATTACCAAGTGCAAGCCAATATCGCTGCATTAGAGGCCGCAATACAAGCAGAACGCGCCAGTGAAGAAAGCTTTAAAGCAGCAGACGCACGATATAAAGCAGGTGTTTCAACCCCTGCGGATAAATTGCAAGCACAAACAGCCTTTGCGCAATTAACGCTGACACGCATTACCTCTGAGGGCAACTTGCAAATCGCTTACGGTAATTTAGTCAATGTGATGGGCTTGCCAGCAAACCAAAAAGTGACTTTATCAACCGCTGCGGGCAATGCGCCATCTACTATTTTAGAAGATGTGAATACATTAATTGAGCAAGCGGGTACGCGTAGACCCGATTTAATGGCTAGTGAGGCGCAATTAAAAGCAGCGCAAGCCAATATCGATGCAAGCAAGGCAGCCACTAAACCGACCATTTCTATTTCCACATCGAATAGTTTGCAAGATGGCTCTCAGTTAAGCAGTAGCAACAATTCAACGCTGGGTGTCACTGTATCAATTCCTCTTTTCGGCGGCTATGCCCCAACCTATCGTATCCGCGCGGCTGAAGCAACTGCAGATTTGCGTGCCGCACAACGCGACCGCTTAAAATTACAGATCTCATTAGATGTGTGGAGCGCTTACCAAAGCTTACGCACAGCCTTAGAATCTGTGACTGCCACTGAAATATTGGTGAGTAGCGCCGAGCAATCGTATCGCGTGGCCTTAGGGCGTTATAAAGCAGGTGTAGGTAATATTATTGATACGCTAAATGCGCAAAGTGCTTTAGCTAGCGCACGTCAGCAGAAAATTCAAGCAACGCTAAATGCCAACATTACTCGTGCTACGTTGGCACAGGCCATGGGTGCACTAGATAACGCCATGATTCAATCGTTGCCAAACGCAAATACTTTATCTCAAAATTAATTAGAAAACTTACTTAGAATTCAAGCTATGAAATTACTCAAAAAAATCGCCATCTTAATCTTGTTATTGGTAGCGGCGGCGGGTGCTTATTACTATCACGATAAAACGCATCAACCCAAACCAGAAGATTTATACAGATTAGATGAAGTCACGCAAGGTGATATTGAGCAGACAGTTTCGGCTAATGGTACGTTAAATCCAG
>LNFM01008537.1_pt1 | contig 15412 bp, 12 predicted proteins | sample 596031 | NCBI WGS metagenome assembly LNFM01 (sample SAMN04254537, study PRJNA301005) | activated carbon metagenome | isolation source: dual media filters at the Ann Arbor, Michigan drinking water treatment plant | place: USA: Ann Arbor | reverse complement strand
GCGGCATCGACAACGAGATCCTGAAGGCCGCCCAGATCGACGGCGCCTCGAACTGGCAGCTTTACCGCCGCATCGTCATCCCGCTCCTCCGCCCCGCGTTCCTCAGCGCCTTCGTCATCCTCAGCCACCTTGCGATCAAGTCCTACGACCTCGTCATCGCGCTGACCGGCGGCGGCCCCGGCCGGGCGACCGAGATGCCCGCGACCTTCATGTATTCCTACACCTTCACCCGGAACCAGATGGGCATCGGCGCTTCCTCCGCCGTGATCATGCTGATGACCATCGCCGCGATCATGGTCCCCTACCTTTACGCCGAACTGAAGGAGAAGAAGGCATGAGCGCCCATACTGCTGGGGCCACCCAGGACACCGCCGTCTCCACCAGCCGCGTCACCCGCGCGCTGATCTACCTGACGCTCCTCCTCTTCGCGCTTTTCTACCTTCTGCCGCTCTACGTCATGGGCGTGAACTCCCTCAAACCCTTGGCCGAGATCACCGGCGGCAACATGATGGCGCTGCCGTCCCAGTGGACCCTCGACCCCTGGCGCAGCGCCTGGTCCACCGCCCAGATCGGGGTGGAGCCAACCGGTCTGAAACCCTATTTCATCAACTCGATCCTGATGGTCGTCCCCGCCGTCGCGATCTCCACCATCATCGGGGCGCTCAACGGCTATGTCCTGACCAAATGGCGCTTTAGGGGCGATACCTGGGTCTTCGGGCTGATGCTCTTCTCTTGCTTCATCCCGTTCCAGATCGTGCTGATCCCGATGGCCGTGGTCCTTGGGAAACTGGGGCTGGCCGGCACCGTCCCCGGCCTGATCCTGGTCCATGTCGTCTACGGGATCGGCTTCACCACGCTCTATTTCCGCAACTACTACGCCAGCTTCCCCACGGAACTGGTCCGAGCTGCCATGATCGACGGCGCAGGGTTCTTCCGCATCTTCTGGCGCATCCTCCTGCCGGTCAGCGGCCCCATCGCCGTCGTCTCCATCATCTGGCAATTCACCAACATCTGGAACGACTTCCTCTTCGGCGTCAGCTTCGGCGGCACCAGCCAGCCGATGACCGTCGCCTTGAACAACCTCGTCCAATCCTCGACCGGCGTGAAGGAATACAACGTCCACTTCGCGGGCGCGATCCTTGCCGCCCTTCCCACCCTTGTCGTCTACATCGTCGCAGGCCGCTACTTCGTGCGCGGGCTGATGGCGGGCAGCGTCAAGGGATAGGCCGACCGCCGGGCGGCGGCAACCGCCCGACGGTCTTTGTTCAACCCATGCCCGCTTTCACACCAACAAGGGCGAACATCAGGAAGGATTACTGCATATGAGAGCCTTGTCCATAACAGCCCTCCTCCTCGCGACCCCCGCCTTCGCCGAGCCGTCGGTCGAAGTGATGCACTTCTGGACCTCCGGCGGTGAGGCCGCCGCCCTTGCCGCCGTCCGCGACAAGGTCGTCGCCGAAGGCGTCACCTGGACCGACGCCCCCGTTGCGGGCGGCGGCGGCGATCAGGCCAAGACCGCGCTGCAGGCCCGTATCGCCTCGGGCAACCCGCCCGCCGCCATGCTGATGCTGGGCCAGACGATCACCGACTGGGCCGCCGAGGGGATGCTCGGCAACGTCGATGCCCTGGCCGCAGCGCAAGGCTGGGACGCCGCCCTCCCGCAGGCGGTCAAGTACTGGACCAAGATCGACGGCCACTACGTCAGTGTCCCGACCAACGTCCACCGGACTGACATGATCTGGGCCTCCAAGGCCGCCTTCGCCAAGATCGGCGCGGCCTATCCCACCACCTGGGAAGAGCTGAACGCGCTGGCGCCGAAGTTCCGCGAGGCCGGGATTATCCCGCTCGCCCATGGCGGCCAAGCCTGGCAGGAGGCCTACATGTTCGAAGCCCTCGCGGCGGGCGTGGGCGGGGCCGACTTCTACCGCAAGGCCCTGATCGAGCTGGACGACGCCACCCTGCGCGGCCCGGAAATGGTCGCCGTCTTCACCGAAATGGCTGAACTGCGCGGGATGGTGGATGAAAACTTCTCCGGCCGCGACTGGAACCTGGCCACGGCCATGGTCATCAACGGTGAAGCGGCGATGCAGATCATGGGCGACTGGGCCAAGGGCGAGTTCACCAATGCAGGGAAGACCCCCGGTGACGACTACGCCTGCATCCCGGTCCCCAAGGCCAAAGGCGACGCCTTCGTCTACCTCGTCAACTCCCTCAGCCTCTTCACGCAAACCGACCCGGACCTGATCGAGGGCCAGGAAGTCCTCGCTTCAGCCATCATGGACCCCGTCGTCCAGGTCGCCTTCAACCAGGCCAAGGGCGCGATCCCGGCCCGGACCGACATCGACCTGTCGGCAATGGATACCTGCGCCCAGGTCACTTCCGCCAGCCTCGCGGAGAATGACGCGGGCGGCACCGCTGTCCCGACCTTCGCCGGAACCCACGCCGCCAACGCCGCCGTCGTGGGTGCTGCAACCGACGCCATCACCGCCTTCTTCAACTCCGAGCAGACCCCCGAAGAGGCCGCAACCGCCCTTGCCGACGCCATCGCGGCCGCCCGGTAAGGCAACCGGCCCCGTCCCGCACTCCCCGGGGTGGGGCCACTTGAAAGAATGAGGACTGAAATGGGCTTTCTCGACATCCGCAACGTCACCAAATCCTACGGGCAGGTCGAAGTCCTGCACCGCGTCGACATCGCGGTCGAGGAAGGCGAGTTCCTGGTTCTTGTCGGCCCCTCGGGCTGCGGGAAGTCCACGCTTCTGAACATGATCGCGGGGCTGGAGGGGATCTCGGCCGGCGAGATCGCGATCAAGGGTCGCGTCGTGAACGGGGTCCACCCGTCAAAGCGCAACATCGCGATGGTGTTCCAAAGCTATGCTTTGTATCCCAACATGACCGTCGGCCAGAACATGACCTTCGGGCTGGAAATGCACGGCGTCCCCAAACCCGACCGCGAAAAGGCGCTGGCCGAGGTCGCCAAGCTCCTCCAGATCGACCACCTCCTCGACCGCAAGCCCGGCCAGCTCTCCGGCGGCCAGCGCCAGCGCGTCGCGATGGGCCGCGCCTTGGTGCGGAACCCCGACGTCTTCCTCTTCGACGAACCCCTCTCGAACCTCGACGCCAAACTCCGCGTCGACATGCGGACCGAGATCAAGAAGCTACACCAGAAACTCAAGACCACCATCGTCTACGTCACCCACGACCAGATCGAGGCGCTGACCCTCTCCACCCGCATCGCCGTGATGAACAAGGGCCACGTCCAGCAGCTGGGCACGCCCAAGGAAATCTACGACACCCCGTCGAACCTGTTCGTGGCGACCTTCATGGGTAGCCCCGCGATGAACATCGTCCCGGCCAGCATAGTGATGGAAAACGGCCACCCCCACGCCGCCCTGACCGACGCCGACGGCACCGTCCAGCGCCTGCGCCTAAGCCAACCCAACCTGGCGCAATGGGAGGGCACATCCATCCTCCTCGGCATCCGCCCCGAGGCGATCACCGACCCCGAAGGCGCCGACCGCAAGTCCGGCAACATCCAGCCCCTGACCAACCGCGTCACCGTCATCGAGCCCGCCGGGGCTGACACCTTCGTCACCATGACCCTCTCGGGCCGGGACGCCATCGCCCGGATGCGCGCCGACGCGAATGTTGCGCCCGGGCAGACATTCGACTTTGCCGTCAACATGGAAAAGGCCGTAGCCTTCGATCCGGACACTGAACAACGGATCGCCTGAATGCAACCTGACGTCCTTATCATCGGCTCCGGCATGGGCGGTGCGACCCTCGCCGCAGTTCTCGCGCCAACCGGCCGCCGCATCCTGATCCTGGAGCGCGGCGATTACCTGAGGGACTCGCCCGAGGCCCGCGACCCCGCCGCGATCTTCCAGCGCGGCCACTTCAAGCCCAATGAGACCTGGCGCGACATCTCCGGCGAACCCCTCCACCCCGGCAACTACGCCTATGTCGGCGGCAACACCAAGTTCTACGGCGCCGTCCTTCTCCGCTACCGGGCCGAGGATTTCGCCCCCCTCCGCCACCTCGAAGGCACCACCCCCGGCTGGCCCTTTACCTACGAGATGCTGGAACCCTGGTACTCGAAAGCCGAAACCCTCTACCGCGTCCGGGGTGACGTCGCAAACGACCCCTCCGAACCACCGCGCTCCGCCCCTTATCCCTTCCCTCCGGTTCCCGACGAGCCCGATATCCAGCGCCTCCGCCAGGCCTTCCAGGCGCAAGGCCTCCACGTCTCCGCGCTCCCGTTGGGCGTGGACATCGAAGCCTGGCTCAAGCGTGGAAAGACCGGCTGGGACGCCTTCCCCTGCACCACCGGAGCCAAATCCGACGCCGAAAGCTGCGCGCTGGCCGAGGCTCTGAAACACCCCAACGTCACTCTCCAGACCAACACCAAGGTCACCCGCCTCCTCTCCGAAGGCCGCCGCATCACCGGGGTAGAGGTCGAACGTTTCGGCACGCGCGAGACCCTCACTGCCCCCACCGTCGTCCTCGCTGCCGGGGCAATCCTCTCCTCCGCCCTCCTCCTCGCCAGCGCCAACGACCACCACCCCACCGGCCTTGCGAACCGCTCCGACCAGGTCGGCCGCAACTTCATGAACCACAACCTGACCGGAATGGTCGCCTACAACCCCTTCCGCCGAAACCGCACCACCTATGAGAAGACCATCCAGATCAACGACTTCTACCTGACCGGCGGCCCAAACGGCGAACCCTTGGGCAATATCCAGATGCTCGGCCGCATCACCGGCCCTATTCTCGCTGGCGAGGCAAACCTCCCTCTCTGGCTCTCCCACCACATCGCCGAACATTCGATCCACATCATGGCGATGTCCGAGGACTTGCCCGACCCCAACTCCCGCGTGCTGTGGCGGAACAACGAAGTCGTCCTCGACTGGAAGAAGACCAACACCAAAGCCCACGACCTTCTCGTCCAACGGCTCAAACAGGCGATGCGCAAAGCCGGTTGGCCGATCGCCCTGGCCCGAGGCTTTCCCAAATCGAAACCCTCGCACCAATGCGGCACCAACCGCATGGGCGCGGACCCGCAGACCTCCGTCGTGGACCCCAACCTCAAGGCCCACGACCTCGACAACCTCTACATCTGCGACGCTTCGGTCCTGCCGACCTCCGCCGCCGTGAACCCCTCGCTCACCATAGCCGCCCTTGCCCTGCGCGCGGGCGACCACATCGCGAAAGCCCTGCCATGAAACCCCTCGCCCTCGTCACCGGAGGCCAGCAAGGCATCGGCCTCGGCATCGCCCAGGCCCTTGCCCAACAAGGCTTCCGCCTCGCCATCGCCTCGCGTTCCACCCCTCAGGACGCGACTGTGAAAGAGGCCCTGCACACCCTTGGTCCCGAGGCGCGCTACTACCAGCACGACCTCTCCAACGTCGCCGCCATTCCGGCACTCCTGCACGAGATCGAAGAACAGCAAGGCCCCCACGACGCCCTGATCCAGAACGCCGGAGTGGCCGCCAGGGTCCGGGGCGACATGCTCGACCTAACCCCAGAAAACTTCGACTGGATCATGGGCATCAACCTGACCGGAGCCTTCTTCCTCGCCCAACACGTCGCGAAACGCATGCTCGCCACGCAAAGCTCCCACTACCGCTCCATCACCTTCGTCACTTCTGTCTCGGCCCAGATGGCTAGCCCGGAGAGAGCCGACTACTGCATCTCGAAAGCCGCCGCCGCGATGGCCGCTCAGACCTTCGCCCTGCGCCTTGCCCCGCATAACATCGGCGTCTTCGAACTGCGCCCCGGCATCATTAAGACCGGCATGACCGCGGGTGTGAAGGACAAGTATGACGCCCGCATCGCTGGTGGCCTCGTCCCCGCCGGGCGCTGGGGCCAGCCCTTCGACATCGGCCAGGCTGTGATTCCTCTCGTCACCGGGCAACTCGCTTTCGCCACCGGCGCGGTGATTCCGGTCGACGGCGGCCTCTCCATCGAAAGGCTTTAAGCGATGCCCCCGTCACCCCGCGCACCGCAAAATTCTTCGAAGAATTTTGCCCGGAGTTTTCGAAAACTCCGGTCCCTCGGCCGCACAAAGGCACTGCAATGACCTACGACTACCTCATCATCGGCGGCGGGAGTGCCGGCTGCGTCCTCGCCGCCCGCCTGTCGGAAAACCCCGCCGCCAAGGTCCTCCTCCTCGAAGCCGGGGGCCGCGACCGCCACCCGTTCTACCACCTGCCTGCAGGCTTCGCGAAGATGACCAAGGGCATCGGCTCCTGGGGCTGGCAGACCGTCCCCCAGCGCCACATGAAGGGGATGCGGATCCGCTACACCCAGGCCAAGGTCATCGGCGGCGGCTCCTCGATCAACGCCCAGCTTTACACCCGTGGCAACGCGCAGGACTACGACGACTGGCGACAGATGGGCTGCCCCGGATGGGGGTACGACGACATCCTCCCCTACTTCCGCAAGTCCGAGGTGAACGACACCCACGACAACCGCTACCACGGCACCGATGGCCCCCTCGGCGTCAGCCAACCCCGCGCGCCCCTGCCGATCTGCGAGGCCTTCTTCGCCGCCGGGGCCGAAATCGGCATCCCGAGAAACCGCGACTTCACCGGAGAGGTGCAAAACGGCCTCGGCTACTACCAGCTTACCCAGCGCTGGTATCGCCGCTCCTCCACCGCCACCGCCTTCCTGAAACCCGCCCTGAACCGCCCCAACCTTACCGTTAAAACCGGCCAGCAGGTCCTCCGCATCGTCACCGAAAAGGGCAGGGCAGTCGGTGTCGAAACCAGTGAAACCACTTACCGCGCCACGACAGAGGTCATCCTGTCATCGGGAGCCATCGGCTCCCCGCGCCTCCTGCAACTCTCCGGCATCGGCCCCGCCGACGACCTCCATCGCCTGGGCATCCCCGTGGTCCTCGACCGCCCGCAGGTGGGCGCGAACCTGCAGGACCATCTCGACCTCTTCGTCATCGCCGAATGCACCGGCCCGCACACCTATGACCGCTACGCCAAACCGCACTGGTCCGCGCTCGCTGGCCTGCAATACCTCCTGACACGGAAAGGACCCGTCGCCTCCTCCCTCTTCGAGACGGGGGGCTTCTGGTACGCCGACCCCTCCGCGCGCTCCCCCGACATCCAGTTCCACCTCGGCCTCGGCTCGGGGATCGAGGCCGGCGTCGCCGCCATGCCGCAGGGCGGCGTCACCCTCAACTCCGCCTTCCTCCGTCCCCGCGCGCGCGGCACCGTGCGGCTTGCATCAGCGGACCCCAAAGCCGCCCCCCTGATCGACCCGAACTACTGGGAAGACCCCTACGACCGCGAGATGTCGATCAAAGGCCTCAAACTCGCGCAGGAAATCATGTGCCAACCCGCCCTGAAGCCCTTCGTCCTCGCCGAACGCCTGCCGGGACCGCAGGTGAAGACCGATCAGGATTACTTCGACTACGCCATCAAGAACGCCAAAACCGATCACCACCCCGCAGGCACCTGCCGCATGGGCGCCGACATGGAGGCCGTCGTCGACCCCCACCTCCGCTTCAACGGCATCGAAAACCTCCGCGTCGTCGACGCCTCGATCATGCCCACCGTCGTCTCCTCGAACACCAACGCCGCCACCATCATGATCGCCGAAAAAGCCGCCGACCTCATCAAGGAAGCCCAATGATCCGCCACATCGTCCTTCTCAAGGCCCGCCCCGAGGTCACCGAGGCCCACATCCGGTCAATCTTCACAGACCTCCACTCCTTGAACCTCCCCGGCATCCTCGCCATCCACTCCGGCCGCTCCGAAAGCCCGGAACAGATCGAACGCGGCTACCTCCACGGCTTCACCGTCGATTTCTCCGACTGGGAGGCGCTGGCCACCTACCAGGCCCACACTGACCACAAACGCGTCGGCGCCGCCCTCGTTGCTGCCGCTCAAGGCGGGATCGACGGCATCCTCGTCTTCGACCTGCCCTGCTAAGACCACCCGATGCGCTTGCTCTTTTCACAAATACTCTCGGGGGGTCTGGGGGGCGAAGCGCCCCCAGTCGCCCGAGGAGGAGGCGCAAGCCCGACGACGAGACAAAAGTCTTGCGCGCAAGCGCTCTATTCACGAACCGCCCGAGAGGCCCAACCATGCTGATCCTCCCCACCGCCGACGCCCGCCTGGAACCCTACCGCCTCAGCGGGATCCCTCTCACCCCCCGTGCCCCCCGCGTCCCGCTGACGAGAACCGCCTTCGCGGCCGCCCATGTCGTCTCCGACCCACTGCGCGAACGTTCCCCCTGGGATACCCGCCCCGCCGTCGATTGGGACTCAACCCTCGCCTTCCGGACCCAACTTTGGGACCAGGGTCTTGGTCTTGCCGAGGCGATGGACACCGCCCAGCGTGGCATGGGCGTCGACTGGCCGACGGCCCTCGAGCTGATCCAGCGCACCATGCGGGCCGCCAAGGCACATCCGATGAAACCGCGCGTGGCCTGCGGGGCAGGGACCGACCACAAACCGCTCCAGGACCTGACCACTCCCGCCGCCATCACCGCCGCCTACACCGAACAGTCCGAGGCGATCGAGGCCGCCGGGGGCCAGCTCATCCTCATGGCCTCCCGCGCCTTCACGGCGATCAACGCTAGCGAAGACACCTACCGCCACGTCTACCGCCACCTGATCGACGGCGCGAAGGACCCGGTCATCCTGCACTGGCTCGGCGACATGTTCGACCCCGCCCTCAAAGGCTACTGGGGCAGCACCGACGTCGCCAAAACCTCCGACTTCGTCCTCGGCCTCATCGCCGAGAACCCGAAGAAGGTGGACGGCATCAAGATCTCCCTCCTCGACCAACACCACGAGGAACAATTCCGCGCCAAACTCCCGGCCAACGTCCGCCTCTACACCGGCGACGACTTCAACTACGCCCCCCTGATCGAGGGCGACGGCACCCGCTTCTCCCACGCTCTTCTTGGCATCTTCGCCGCTATCGCCCCTGCCGCGTCCCAGGCCCTTGAAGCCCTCGCCGAGGGCGACTCCCAAACCTACCACCACCTTCTCGCTCCCACTGTCCCCCTGTCCCGAGAAATCTTCCGCGCCCCCACCCGGTTCTACAAAGCCGGTATCGCGTTCCTAAGCTGGCTCAACGGCCACCAATCGCATTTCATAATGCCTGCAGGCTTCCAGTCCTCCCGCGACATCACCCACTATGCCCAGGTCTTCCGTCTGGCCGACACCGCAGGCTTGCTTTCCCGCCCCGATCTGGCAGAAGCGCGGATGAGGACGCTGCTTTCCCTGCACGGGATCGACCAGACGTAAGGTGCCATGGACAAACGGCCGACGATCATCGACGTGGCGCTCTTGGCCGGGGTCTCCAAATCGACGGTGAGCCTTGTGCTGCAGAACAGTCCGCTGGTGAAACAGGAAACCCGGGACGACGTGCGCCGGGCGATGGCAGAGCTTGGCTATGTCTACAACCGGGCGGCGGCAAACCTGCGCAGCGCCAATGCGGGCCTGATCGGCCTTGTCATCAACGACCTGAGAAACCCGTTCTTCACCGAATTCGCCACCTCGCTGCAGATGGCCCTGTCCGCGCGCGGCTATGCGACGGTGATTGCGAATACCGATGAAGACCCGGCCCTGCAGGCACAGGTCGTGGGCGCAATGCTGGAACACTCTGTCTCGGCCCTCATCGTCTCGCCCGCTTACGGCGGGGAGGCCGCGACCTTCGATGCCATCGCCCGCGCCAACGTCCCCGCCTTGCAGGTCCTGCGCCAGGTGGTCGATGACACCACGCGCTTTCCGTTTGCCGCACCGGATTATCCCGCGGGCTCGCGTCTTGCGACCGACCATCTTCTGGCTCATGGCGCGCGCCAGATCGCCTTTGTAGGCGGGCTGGAAGGCCGGTCGGTGACGCAGGCGCGGATGTCCGGCTATCAGGCCGCTCTGGCAGCCAAGGGGTTGCAACCCCTGCATCTTCCTGGCCGACCGGGTCGCGACTTCGGACGTGCGGCGGCGCATCGGCTGGCCCGCGACTTCCCGACCGTCGACGGCGTTCTCTGCTTCAACGACCTCACTGCGCTGGGCCTTCTGACCGGCTGCACCGAGCTTGGCCGCGCGGTCGGCGCCGACCTTAAGGTCGTGGGCTTTGACGATATCGAGGATTGCGCCCAGGCGTTTCCCGCCCTGTCCTCGGTCCGCTGCGACATTGCGGGGTTCGGGCGGCAGATGGCGGAGACCGTCCTCGACTGGCTGGAAAACGATCTGCGCCCGGCCCCCGAAATCGTGACGCCGGTCACCCTTGTCCCCCGCGCGTCCAGTCTCGGAACATCATGACCGATCCCGCTGAATTCCTGCGCCAGCTTTTCGACCGCGCCGTTGAAGTCGCCGATCCCATGCGCTCGCTGGCCCGCTTCCTGCCGGAGAAACCCAAGGGGCGCCTTATGGTGATCGGGGCCGGAAAGGCCTCTGCCCGGATGGCCGAAGCGGTCGAGGCCGAATGGGGCCCCTGCGAAGGTCTGGTCATCACCCGCTATGGCTATGCCCGCCCCTGTCAGGGCATCAGGATAGTCGAGGCCGCGCATCCGGTTCCCGATCAGGCCGGGGTCGACGCGACGCGCCTGATGCTGGACCTGCTGCGGGGCCTTGGCGAAGATGACACCGTCCTTGCGCTGATCTCGGGCGGCGCTTCGGCTCTGCTCTGTGCCCCGGCGGGCGGCCTGAGCCTGGCGGAGAAACAACAGGTCAACGCGGCCCTTCTGGCCTCGGGTGCGCCGATCTCGGCGATGAACACGGTCCGCAAGCATCTGTCTCGGGTTAAGGGTGGCCAACTGGCCGCCGCCGCCTATCCGGCGCGGATGCTCGCGCTGATGATTTCCGATGTGCCCGGCGACGATCCGGCTTTCATCGGCTCCGGTCCCACAGTCGGCGATATCACGAGCGCTGAGGATGCCCGGTCCATCCTCGACCGCTGGCGCATTCCCGTATCGGATGCCGCGCGTCGGGCCTTGGCGGTGTCCGGCGTGGTCCGTCCGGACGACCCGCGCCTGTCGCGGACAAAGAACGTGATCTACGCCGCCCCGGCCCAATCATTGGCCGCTGCCGCAGCCCTGGCTGCGCCCTCTGCAAAGGTCGAGATGCTCGGCGACCGTCTCGAAGGCGAAGCCCGCGACGTCGCCCGCGATCAAGGAACCATGGCCACCGCAATCGCCGCCAAACTGACCCCCGAAGACCGGCCGGTTCTTCTTTTGTCCGGCGGTGAGCTGACCGTGACCCGCACCGGCGACGGGGTAGGGGGCCCAAACGCGGAATTCTGCCTGGCGCTTGCCCTGGCGCTGAACGGACATCCCCGCATCCATGCGATCGCCTGCGATACGGATGGCGTCGACGGCGCCGCCGAAGTGGCGGGAGCAATCATCGGTCCCGGCACGCTTGCAACCCCCGGTGCCGCCGAGGCTCTGGCCCGCAATGATGCCCACAGCTATTTCGCCCGCGCCCGATCGCAGGTCGTGACCGGCCCGACTCTGACCAACGTCAACGACTTCCGCGCAATCCTGATCCTGCCGCCCGCCGCCTGACGGTCTGGAGTTTTCACGCAGCCTGTGCAATACGCCGCCCCCATGGTCATTTCCGAAGCCCACCGCCTCTCCGTCGCGCCCATGATGGACTGGACGGACTAGAGCTCGTTCTACTCTGTAATCATTTAGAAATATAGGCTACGGCGAGATCGGGGGGACATTCTGGGGGACATTGCAGGTACTGCAAGCAGCAGAATCTGGCTTCCAACCCGAACAATTCAGCCAAGCGAAACCAGCAGAAACGCATCAGTCCCGGCCCACCTGCACGGACTGTCACTGTGCCTACGAGTTCCTAGTGCTGGTGGACTGTTTCCGGCCCTAAACAGCCCTCCAACGACTACCGGGCTGCGACCGCTTAGCGCCTATCTCAGTCGCTTACGTCCACACATGATGTCACGAACCTTTGCACCGTGCTAGACCCTCGCGATCCATCAACAGCGCATTTGCCTTGATCTCGGTTCGTACGAATTGTTTAACAGTCCGGCTTGCAAAGAGTCCGTACCGCCGCTCGATGCTTGGTTCGAACGGCGAGCCCGTGGAGGCTTTGGATGATCAGACTGGGCGCCTTCAATGGGCCAAATCTTGCGGACGATCCGCGCGTTCGCGAGGCGCGCCGACAGCTCTATGATTATCTGAGGCGGCCTCCTGAAGAACGGGCCGAGCGACGAGTGTTTATCGAGGAGAGCTTGTTCTTCGAAGGCGACGTGCGCGATGCCGTGTTCAACCGTTGCCACGGCAAATGTGTGTTCTGCGAGCAGCCTCCTAGCGGCAGAGAAGTGGTCGACCATTTCAGACCGATACGCGACGCCCGAGCTTTGAATGGGAAGGTTGAACGCGATTTCTATGCTTGGCTTGCGTATGAATTCGACAATCTCGTCGTGATCTGTCGCGAATGCGCGCGTGGCAAAGGTACGATGTTCCCGGTCTTTGGTGAGCGCGCACCCTATATTGCGAGCCTTAACGAGATCAGGCGCCTTGAGAAGCCGATACTGCTTGATCCGTATCGCGATCAGGTTGATCGACATTTCGACTTCCTAAGTGACGGCTGGTGCGAGCCACTCGATGTACGCGGTCAGGTGACGGTCAAGATCTTGGACCTTAACCGTGACCGGCTAATCCATTTGCGCAAGCTTTCGATCTCGAAATTCTTCGAAGAACTGCAGGAGGCAGTAGGCCAAAGTGAACGCAGCCTGCGTATTCACGATCTATTCTTGCCAGATCGTGAATTTGCCGGCGCTCGGCTCAGCATATTGCGGCGGATTCTGCGGGGGGTGACATTTAGCGGTCGCTCGCTTTCCGGTCCCATCGGCGCACAGCTTTTGCGCTTTGAGGAGCTCTGCGAGCGCGGACTGTCCGATAATGACCGCGATCGCCTCTTGCAGCGCATTAAGCAATTGCCGATCGAGGATCACGCGCGCGAGCGCTCGGACGGCGAGCTTGGCATCCAGGACGGTGTTCCAAAGACTGACGCCATCAGCCCATGGGCAGCCGTTCGCCGCAACGGTCCGCTGACTTTTGTCGCGATCAATCACTTCAAGGGCTTGGAGTCGCTTGAGCTTCATTTACAAGCGCGGCGAAGATCACGTTCGGCGCCGTGTTTGATGCTGCTTGGCGAAAATGGCGCAGGCAAGTCCAGCATCCTGCAGGCGATCGCATTGACTCTGCTTGGTGGTCGCGAGGCGCGGCGACTTCGGTTGGATGCGATGGATTTCTTGGCGAGTCGTACGGCTGATCGCTGGGATCAGTTGGCGCCAGACGATGCTGAGGTCACGCTTGGTTTTCTGTTCGACCAGCAGGTTACGTTTAGGCTGGACAGCGAGCTTCGACAGATTGCGGGCAATCAGCCGGTCAGCGCGATCGTCCTAGGCTATGGCCCGCGGCGCTACTTCGATCCAAACAATTCGAGGCGTACGGGCGGCGCTTATGCAAGAGTGACGACCTTGTTCCGACCGACTGCCACTATTCCCTTTCCGGGCACCTGGCTGAATCAACTGCAACCGCATGAATGGACCGAGGTTGCGCAGATCATCCGTATCGTGCTGACACTTTCGGATGACGATGAGTTGGTGCGCGATCTGGATGGACGCATCTGCCTCAATCTGGCCGGACGGCTGGTTCCGCTGGAGTGGTTAAGCGAAGGATACCGTTCGGTGTTCGCGATGGTGGCCGATATCGCGCGCGAGCTATTGCCGCGCTTCCCGATCCTAGAGGAAGCGGAAGCCATTGTACTCATCGACGAGATCGAAACGCATCTTCACCCACGCTGGAAGATGCGCATCATGTCGGCGCTGCGGCGAGCACTTCCAAATGTTCAGTTCATCGTTGCGACGCACGATCCCTTGTGTTTGCGTGGCATGGACGATGGCGAGGTGGTGGTCCTGCAGCGCACCGCGGATGGTTCGATTGTCGCGCTCGAAAATCTTCCGAGCATCAAGGGCATGCGTGCTGACCAGCTGCTCACGTCCGATTATTTCGGGCTGTCGAGCACGATCGATCCGCAGACTGAGCTCGATATGGCTCGGTATGTCGATGCTGTCGCAGATTTGCCCCCCGATCGCATGGCGGAGGCCGAGAGACTAGTTCGGCATCTGACCATCGGCGACGATGCGCAGGAGCAGATCATTCATCGCGCCATGCGGCAGTTCATCGAGGATCGTGAGCGGCCGACTAAGACTTTGCGGTCTGATATCAGCGAGAATGCGGTCAACGCAATATTGTTGGCGCTTAAGGACGATACATACAGATGATCTACGTCGATCGATCCGAACCCTGTCCGCCGTCTCTCCTAGCTGCCGCTACGCTTAGACAGGCGCAGGATGCTGAGGCTTACTACGACACTTGGGTGACAGGCCAAGCGTCCTTCGTGGAGTTCACACGCTACAAGGAAAACGACGTGCAGCAGGCGCTGCGCAAAATGTTCAAATGGAAATGCGCCTATTGCGAGCGTCAGCTCGAAAAAGGGTCATTCGAGGTAGAGCACTATCGCCCTAAGGGAGCTGTCGACGGATGCGATCATCCTGGCTATTGGTGGCTTGCCCTTGAGTGGACTAACCTGTTGCCGACCTGCGCGGCCTGCAACAAGGGGCTGCTGCAGCATATTGTGACTTCCGACATGCAGCTCGCCGAGGTCGAAGCTCTGCAAGCTAAACGGCCCACCGATCTGCATGGCAAGAGAACGCAGTTTCCGGTGTCGTTGTCGCGATTGGAAGCGAAGTCGCATGACCACTTTGCCGAGGGTCCACTGCTGATAGATCCGACGCGCACCGACCCCGCGCCTGAGCTTCGGTGGCGTTCGGATTGTGTATTCAGCGTGGTCGAACCGGCTACTTCTGCACTGGGTCCAAGCGTCATAGGGGCCGAGACAATCAAATGCGTTGCCCTCAATCGGATTGACCTTGTCGAGAATCGTACTCAGGTGCTTGAGCGGCTGCGGACGCAGCGGATCCAGATTATGGACGCGCTTGAAAGAGCGGTGGTGGGGGCAGATAGTGTGACCATCAATGCAGCTATCCAAACCGCCCTGTTGCGGATCGCCGACATGAAGCTCTCCGGTGAGGCAAACCAGCCGTATGCGGGGATGGCAAGAGCATTTGTGCGGTCGTTCGCGAGCGAGTTCGAATCCTGGGCTGCGGCGCGAGAACTCGAAGAGAACTGAATGCGACCGGCTGCGAATGCGAAAGCACACTGATCTAAGGAATGATTATGATGCGTCGCTCCGCACCTATTAGGTGGATTTGCCAGCTGCCGGGACGGAACACCTAGCGCATAGTAGCACAGGATCAACTCGTGAAATTGGTCTGCCCCCTGAAAAGTGGTCCTCCCTGAGGTATGGCTTACGAGCCATTTGGAGGATGCAGGAATGCCCCAGAAGAAGCACAAGCCGGAG
>LNFM01014523.1_pt1 | contig 15414 bp, 14 predicted proteins | sample 596031 | NCBI WGS metagenome assembly LNFM01 (sample SAMN04254537, study PRJNA301005) | activated carbon metagenome | isolation source: dual media filters at the Ann Arbor, Michigan drinking water treatment plant | place: USA: Ann Arbor | reverse complement strand
TGGCCAGCGACTTTCATGTATTGTGGAACAGGGGGCGTGACGATGCGACGTTGCGCTTCATCCGGGCGGAGGAGCCGGAGGCGACCCAGGCGCGCCTCGCGCTGGTGGCCGCGACTTCGGTGGTCCTTCGCTCAGGCCTCGCGGTGATGGGGGTCGAACCCGTCGAGGAGATGCGATGAGCGACATGATGGTGCCATCCTATCGCGTGCAACGGGACCCTTCGGGCGTTCCGTGGCGCATGCTGGCGGTGGCGGGCGGCATGCTGGCGGTGGTCGCAGTGGGGGCAGGGGGGTACTGGGCCTTCCAGAGCTCCGGCGGCGGCAGCATTCCGGTGGTGGAGGCCGATCCGCGCCCCTTCAAGGTGCGCCCGGATGATCCGGGCGGGCTGCGCGTGCCGAACCAGAACGCTCTGGTGCTGGAACGCCCCGGCAACCGGCAATCCGCGGCGCAGACCGGCCGCCCGGCGGGGGTCGTGCCGGAGACGGAAGCCCCGAACCTGGATCTGCTGCGCGCCGCCGTCGCGCCGCCACCCGTGGTGGCACCGCAGCCCGTGCCGCGCGAAGTCCAACTGCCGGACCTTGCGGCCATCAGCGAAGCCGCGCCGCAACCCGCAGCCGAACCGGCAGCTGCACCCGAACCCGCGCCGCGCACCGGCCGGGTGATGGTCCAATTGGCCGCGGTGACCAGCGAGGAGGGCGCGCGTTCGGAATTCGAGCGCATCTCCCGCCGCGTCCCCGACCTGTTCGAGGGGCTGACCCCGGTGGTGCAACGGCTGGACCGGGACGGCCAGATTCCGCTGTTCCGCGTGCGCGCCAGGGGCTTCAACGACCAGGACAGCGCCCGGCAATTCTGCGAGGCGCTGCGCGGGCGCAACTTCGCCTGCATCCCCGTTCGCTGAGCACGCAATGACGCCCAAGGCCGCCATCGTCGGCATCGCCGGCACTACCCTGGCGGCGGAGGAGGTGGCGCTGTTCCGGCAGCACCGCCCCGCCGGCGCCATCCTGTTCCGCCGCAACGTGGACAACCCGAACCAGGTGGCGGCGCTGACCGCGGCGCTGCGGCAGGAGCTGGGCGCGGAGGCGCCGATCCTGGTGGACCAGGAAGGCGGCCGCGTCGCCCGGCTGCGCCCGCCGGTCTGGCCGGACTATCCGGCGGCCGCGCTGTTCGAGGATGCGCCCTCCATGGCGGCGGAGGCGAATGCCACGCTGCTCGGGCTGGAATGCGCGGCCATTGGGCTGGACGTGGTCTGCGCCCCGGTGCTGGACCTGCGCCTGCCTGGCGCGCATGGCATCATCGGCGACCGCGCCTTCTCCGCCCGCCCGGCGGAAGTGGCGCGCCTCGGCGCCGCCTGGGTGCGCGGGCTGCAACAGGCGGGCTGCATCCCGGTGGTCAAGCACATCCCCGGCCATGGGCGGGCGGAGGTGGACAGCCACGAAGCCCTGCCGCGCGTCACGGCAGACCGCGCCACGCTGGCGGCGGACCTCGAACCCTTCCGCGCCCTGGCGGCCCCAGATGGCGGGGCGGGGCTTTGGGCGATGACGGCGCATATCCTGTATGACGCGCTGGACGCAGCCCGGCCGGCGACGCTCTCGCCCGATCTGATCCGCGATATCATCCGCGGCGAGATCGGCTTCGACGGCGTGCTGGTCTCGGATGACCTGGCGATGGGGGCGATGGCGGGGCTTTCGGATGACCTGGCCGGCGCCAGCATCGCCGCCGGCTGCGACCTGGCGCTGCATTGCACCGGCGTGCTGGCCGAATCCGCGGCGCTGCTGGCCGCCTGTCCGGCCCTATCCGAGGATGGCGCGCGCCGGATGCAGCGTGCGCGTCGCGAAATGCTCGCCAACCGCCGGGTGGTGGATCCGGACCTGCTGGCGCTGATCCGGGACAGACTGCTTGCAACCCGATCTTTCATCACCGGGCCGGCCTTCGCGTGATTGCCGACATCACGGCGATCGCCCTCGCCGCAATCCTCGCCATCACCCTGCACGAAGCAGCCCATGGCTATGCCGCCCGCGCGCTGGGCGATGACACGGCCTATCTGCTCGGCCGCGTCAGCCTGAACCCGCTGCGGCATGTGGACCCGGTGGGCACCGTGCTGGTGCCCGGACTGCTGCTGGTGACGCAGCTTCTGACCATCGGGCGGGTGGAGGCGATGTTCGGCTGGGCCAAGCCGGTGCCGGTGGATTTCTGGCGCTTGTACAATCCACGCTGGGGCATGGTGCTGGTTGCCGCCGCGGGGCCGGGGATCAATTTCGCCCTCGCCATCGGCTTCGGCATCGTGGCGCATCTGGTCTCCGTCGTGGACGGGGTGGTGCCGGATGCGGCGCTGGACTGGGTGCTGCACTTCTTCGCGCTGTCGATGCTCTACAACGTGATTCTCGCCTGCTTCAACCTGCTGCCGATCCCGCCGCTGGATGGCGGGCGCATCCTGGTCGGCATCCTGCCCGCACCGCTGGCCCGCGTGGTTGCCAGCACGGAGCGCTTCGGGCTTCTCATCGTCATCGGGCTGATTTTTCTGGTACCCTACCTGGTGCCTGGATTCGACCCGCTGCGGATGCTGCTGCAGGCGGTGGCGCTGCCGGTGCTCCAGGGCATCTTCGCCTTGACCGGCCATGGAGGGGCGCTGTGACCGACCCGGTGCTGCATCTGCGCCTTGATGGCTATGAGGGCCCGCTGGACCTGCTGCTGGACCTGGCGCGGGCCCAGAAGCTGGACCTCGCCGGCATCTCCATCGTGGCCCTGGTGGACCAGTATCTGGCGGTGATCGACCGGGCGCGCGGCATGCGGCTGGAATTGCAGGCGGAATGGCTGGTGATGGCCGCCTGGCTCGCCTGGCTGAAATCCCGCCTGCTGCTGCCGAAGGAGGAAGCCGGGCCGGAGGAAGACCCGGAAGCCCTGGCGCTGCGCCTGACCGACCGGCTGGCGGAGCTGGAGGCGATGCGCGCCGGCGCCGCCTGGCTCGGCCGGCAGCCGCAGCTCGGACGCGACGTGTTCGGCCGTGGCGCGCCGGAGAATCTGAAGGTCGAGGACCGCTCCGGCCTGCGCGCCGACCTCGCCGCGCTGTGCCAGGCCTATGTCGCCGGGCGTCGCCGCGCCATCGCGTTGCGCCCCTATCGCCCAAAGCCGCGAAGGCTATGGAGCGTGCAGGATGCGCTGGCCCGGCTGAGCCAGGTGCTGGGCGACCTGCCGAGCTGGGCGGTGCTGCAACGCTTCCTGCCGGAGGCCGGCGACCTGGATACGGTGGAACGCCGCGCGGCACTTGCCAGCACGCTGATCGCCAGCCTGGAAATGGCGCGCGGCGGCAACCTCGATCTGCGCCAGGACCGCGCCTTCGGGCCGATCCTGCTGCGGAAGGCCGAGCGCGCGGAGAAGGCGGATGATGTCCGCGCCGCCTGAGGACGAATTCCCCAAGGCCAGCCCCGAACCCGCCGTCAGCGCCGCCGCGCTGCGGCTGGCGGAGGCGCTGCTATTCGCCTCCGACCGTCCCGTTGCCCCCGCCCGGTTGCAGCCGCTGCTGGCCGAGGGCGAGGATGCGGGCGCCGTGCTGCGTGAACTCGGCCACGCGCTGGAAGGCCGCGGCGTGGTGCTGGTGGAGACCGGCGGCGGCTTCGCGCTACGCACCGCGCCGGACCTCGCCGCCGCCCTGACCCGGGTGGTGGAGGTGCCGCGCCGCCTGCCGCGCGCGGCGATGGAGGCGCTGGCGGTGATCGCCTGGCACCAGCCCTGCACCCGCGCCGAGATCGAGGAAATCCGCGGCGCCAGCCTGGCCCAGGCGACGCTGGAGGCGCTGCTGGACCACGGGCTGGTGGCGCCCCGCGGCCACAAGGAAGTGCCGGGCCGCCCGACCTTGTGGGGCACCACGCCGCGCTTCCTGGAGCAGTTCGGGCTGAAATCCCTGCGCGACCTGCCGCGGCGGGAAGAACTGGTGAGCGGCGAGGCCGTGGCCCCCTTGCTGTCCGCGCAGCCCGGAGACGGGCCGGCCGAATGAGCATCCGCTTCGAGGGCGTCTCCCACCACTACCCGGAGCGCGGGATGGTGCTGCGGGAGCTGGATCTGGAGGTCGGGCCGGGGGAGATCCTGTGCCTGCTCGGCCCCTCCGGCTGCGGCAAGACCACGCTGCTGCGCCTGGCCTCCGGGCTGGAGCCGTTGCAGCAGGGGCGCATCACGCTGGATGGGCAGCTCATCGCGGAGCCGGGGCGGGAAACGCCGCCGGAGGCGCGCGGGGTCGGCTTCGTCTTCCAGGACTATGCGCTGTTTCCGCATCTGACGGTGGAGGAGAATGTCGCCTTCGGCCTGCGCCGCATCCCGCGCGGCCAGCGCAAATGGCGGATCATGGATGCGCTGGCCCGCGTCGGGCTGGAGGCTTTCGCCGGGTCCTGGCCGCATATGCTTTCGGGCGGGCAGCAGCAGCGCGTCGCGCTGGCGCGCGCCCTGGCGCCGCGCCCGGCCGTGCTGCTGCTGGATGAGGCCTTCGCCAGCCTCGATGCCCGGCTGCGCGAGCAGGTGCGCGATGACACGCTGCATGTGCTGCAGGAAGCCGGCATCGCCACGCTGATCGTGACCCATGATGCGGAGGAGGCGATGTTCATGGCCGACCGCATCGCGCTGATGAATGCCGGGCGAATCGAGCAGCTCGGCCCGCCTTCCGCGCTGTACCTGTCGCCGATGTCACAATTCGTCGCCACTTTCCTGGGCGAGGTGAACCGGCTGCCCGGCATCATCCGGGACGGGCTGGCGGAAACCCCGATCGGCCCGGTGAAGCCGCGGGAGCCGGCGCCGGCCGGGGAGGGTGGCGCGGTGGAGGTGCTGCTGCGCCCCGAGGGGCTGCGCCTGCTGCCGCCCGATTCGAATCTGGGCACCAGCGCGGAGGTCGAGGCCTGCCGCCTGCTCGGCGCCACCACGCTGGTGCACCTGGCGGTGGCGGACGGGCAGGGCGGCCTGCTGCACCTGCACGCCAGGCTGCCGCCCGGGGCCTGGCTGAGCCGTGGGGACCGCGTGACGGTTGCGATGGACCCGGAACGGGCCTTCGTATTTCCACCCGAGGCTCCCTAGATAAGGTCAGTGGAGGCTGCCGCCGGATTGGCGGGACGCGGCGATCCTGCTAACGGGACGGGCCCGCAGGCCGGCATGCCGCATGGCGTCGGGGATGAGGATTCATGCTGGGTCTCGACTGGACCGAACTTGCGTTGATCGCCGTGGTCGCTGTGGTCATCATTGGCCCCAAGGACCTGCCGGATGCCGTGCGCGGCATCGCCAAGGGCATCCAGAAACTGCGTCGCATGGCCGGGGAGTTCCAGGGCCAGGTGGATGAGGTGGTGCGCGAGGCGAAGCTGGAAGACGTCCGCAACCAGATCAACGAAATCCGCAGCTTCAATGTGCGGGACATGGTCGAGAAGGAAATCGACCGGGACGGCTCGATCCGGAAGACCTTCACGGAGGACCCGATCGGCAATCCGCTGCGCGATGCCTTCTCGCCCTCCGCCGACATCCCGCCGCCGGTCCATGGGGCGGAGGTGACGCCGCCGCCGCAGGGCGACAGGACGGCGGAGGGCGACAAGACGGCATCATCGCCGGCCTTCGGCCCGCCGGCGCCTGCCATGGCGGCCCCCGCTTCCCCTGCACCGGTCTCCGTGCCGCCGGCTTTCATTCCCCCTGGCGCCACGCCGCCGCCGGCACCCGTGGCGGCCGCCCAGCCGGCCCCGGCGCCCGCTTTCCTGACATACGGATCCCCCCACCGTGCCGCGTGATCCGACCGACGAAATCAACGACAAGCCGATGCCCCTGGTCGAGCACCTCATGGAGCTGCGAACGCGGCTCATGTGGTCGATCGCCGCCTTCATCATCGCCTTTGCGGTCTGCTACTATTTCTCCCGGCAGATCTACGGCTTCCTGGCGGCACCGCTGGCCGACATCCTGCAGCAGCAGGGTATGGGCGAGCGCCGGATGATCTTCACGGCGCTGTATGAGGCGTTCTTCACCTACCTGAAGGTCGCCTTCTTCGGCGCGACCTTCTTCAGCTTCCCGATCTGGGCGACGCAGCTTTGGCTGTTCATCGCGCCCGGCCTGTACAAAAGCGAAAAGAACGCGGTCACCCCCTTCCTGGTGATCTCACCCTTCCTGTTCGTGATGGGCGCGGCGCTGGCCTATTACTTCATCTTCCCGATGGCCTGGAGCTTCTTCATCAGCTTCGAGACCCCGGCCGATGCAGGCACGGTGGCCATCGAGCTGGAGGCGAAGGTCAGCGAATACCTCTCGCTGGTCATGCACATGATCCTGGCCTTCGGCATTGCCTTCCAGTTGCCGGTGCTGCTGACCCTGCTGGTGCGGGTCGGCATCCTCTCGGTGGAGGGGCTGCGGAAAGGCCGGCGCTATGCCATCGTCGGCATGTTCGTGGTGGCCGCGATCATCACCCCGCCCGACGTGATCAGCCAGATCGGCCTCGCCGTGCCGATGATCCTGCTCTACGAAATCTCGATCCTGGCCGCCGTCTGGATGGGGCGGAAGAAGAAGTCGGCGGAGGAGTGACGGCGCGCAGGCTCGATTGACGGGCCTGCCACTCTGGCTTAGCCGCTGAGCGCCACACCACGCGCTCAGGTCCAGTTCCATGCATGACATCAAGGCGGTTCGCGCCAACCCCGAAGCCTTCGACGCGGCACTGGCCCGGCGTTCCCTGTCGCCGATGGCGGCGGAGGCGCTGCGCCTGGATGATCTGCGGATCGAGGCGGTGCGCCTGGTGCAGGCCGCGCAGACCACCCGCAACGAGCTGTCTCGCCAGATCGGCGCCGCCATGAAGGCCGGCGACACGGCGCTGGCCGAGCGCCTGAAGGCTGAGGTCAAGGCCGCCATGGACGCCGCCGCCGCGGCAACCCCGGAAGTGCATGAGGCGGCGCGGGACGCAGTGCTGGCCGCCCTGCCGAACCTGCTGGCGCCGGATGTGCCGGAGGGCGTGGACGAGACCGCCAATGTCGTGCTGCACACCCATGGCAGCCCGCGCAGCTATCCCTTCACGCCGCGCCAGCATTTCGAGCTGGGCGAGGCCTTCGGGATGGATTTCGCCACCGCCGCCAAGCTGGCCGGCGCCCGCTTCACCGTGCTGCGCGGCGCGCTGGCGCGGCTGGAACGCGCGTTGGGCCAGTGGATGCTCAACCTGCATGTGGATGAGCATGGCTACACCGAGGCCAGCGTCCCGCTGCTGGTGAACGACGCCACCATGTACGGCACCGGGCAGCTGCCGAAGTTCAAGGAGGATCTGTTCGCCACCACGGATGGCCGCTGGCTGATCCCGACGGCGGAAGTGCCGCTGACCAATTTCGTGCGCGGCGACATCCTGGCCGAGACGGCGCTGCCGATGCGCCTCGCCGCCCTGTCCCCCTGCTTCCGGTCCGAGGCCGGCTCGGCCGGGCGGGACACGCGCGGCATGCTGCGCCAGCACCAGTTCCCGAAGGTGGAGATGGTCTCCATCACGCTGCCCGGCGAGTCGGAGGCGGAGCATGAGCGGATGACGGCCTGCGCCGAGCGGGTGCTGACGGCGCTCGGCCTGGTCTGGCGGCGCATTGTGCTGGCGGCGGGTGACACGGGCTTCAGCGCCGCCAAGACCTACGATCTGGAGGTCTGGCTGCCTGGCCAGCAGGCCTGGCGGGAGATTTCCTCCTGCTCCAACTGCCGGGACTTCCAGGCGCGGCGCATGGATGCGCGGTTCCGCCCGACCGGGGGCCAAATGGGCGGCAAGGGAACGGAGTTCCTGCACACGCTGAACGGGTCCGGCGTGGCGGTGGGCCGCGCCCTGATTGCGGTGCTGGAAACGCACCAGCAGGAGGATGGCAGCATCACCATCCCCGAGGTCCTGCGCCCCTTCATGGGCGGCCAGAGCGTGCTCAGCCCCGCTACTGCCTGACGGTTTCACCCTCCGGGCCCGCGCCCTCGCGCGGCCGGGGCGGCATGTCGGCGCCGGTGCGGGAAGGCTGCGTCTCCAGTGCCTGGCGTTCCCGCGATATGCTGACCGCGAGCTGCGCCAGTTCCTGGCGCTGCTGCGTCAGCCGGGCTTCCACCGTGGCGATCTCGGTGCCGAGTTCCTGGCGGCGCCGCTCCATCGCCGCGACCTCGCCTCGCAGCGTCTCCGCCTGGTCGCGTAGTCTTGCCTGTTCCTGGCGCGCGCCCTCGGTGCCCTGGGTGATCTCCCGGAGCCGGGTGCCGGCGGCCTCGTTGGCGCGGTTGGCCTCCGCGAGCCGGGCCTCGGCCTGGGCCAGTGCCGTGCGACGGGACTCCAGGTCCTGGCTCGCGGCCTGGGCCTCGGCGCGGGCGGTTTGCAGCCGCTGTTCCTCCGCTGCCGTGCCGCTCCGCAATTCGGCGAGGCGCCGTTCGGCGACGCCAACCTCATTGCGCAGTTCGGCGCTGCGGGCTTCCAGGCTGCGCAGCGTGGCGGCCGCCTCCTCCCGCGCGGTGCCTAGCCGGTCGAGCTCGGCCTGCGCCTGCTCCACCTGGCCCCGGCGCTCGGCCAGCGCGGCCTCGGCCGTGGCCAGCGAATCCCGCAGCTCCGCAAGGCGGCGGTCGCGTTCCGCGACCGTGGTGTCCAGCTCCGCGGCGCGGGTTTCGAGGGAACGCACCCGCGCCATGGTATCGCGCTCCGCCTGGGTTACCTGGCTCAGCCGCTGCTCGGCCTCCGCCAGGGCGGCGCGGCGCTCGGTCAGGCTGCGCTCGGCCTCCTCCAGCGTGCCGCGCAATCCGGTCAGGCGGCGGTCGGTTGCGCCGGCGGCCTGCTCGCGCTCCGCCAGGGCCTGCTGCGCCGTGGCAATGCTGCCACGCAGCGCGTCCAGCCGCTGCGCCTCCGCCGTCGCCTGTTCGCGCAGCTGCGCCAGCCGGCGATCCTCGCCGCCGGCGGACTCCCGCAGGCCGGCCAGGCGCTGCTCCTCCGCTGTCGCCTGTTCGCGCAGACCGCCGAGGCGGCCTTCCATGCGGGTTGCATCCTCACGCAGCCCGGCCAGCCGGCGCTCCGCCTCACCCACCTGGTCGCGCAGCGCGGCAAGGCGCTGGTCCGCCGATCGGCCCTGATCCTGCAGCCCGCCGAGGCGGCGTTCCGCCTCCGCCAGCTGGGTCCGCAGGCCGGCGAGGCGCTGGTCCTCCGCCTGCGCCTGCTGGGTCGACCCGGCGAGGCGACGCTCCGTCTCGGCCACCTGTTCCCGCAAGCCGACAAGGCGACCCTCGGTTTCCGTCACCTGGCCCCGCAGACCGGTGAGGCGCTGGTCGGCGGCCTGGCCGCCCTGGCGCAGCTCGGCCAGGCGGCGCTCCTCATTCGTCGCCTGCTCGCGCAGACCCGCGAGGCGCCGTTCGGATTGCGCGGCCTGATCCTGCAGGGTGGCGAGCCGGCGCTCCTCGGCGCCGCGGCGTTCACCCAGCGAGGCGAGGCGGCCATCCTGGGCGGAGGCCTGATCGCGCAGTTCCGCCAGGCGCCGCTCAGCGGCCTGGACGTCGCTGCGCAGGCCGGCAAGGCGCGCCTCGGCCTGGTTCAGCGAGTTCTGGGTCTGGGTGGTGGTCTGCTGCAATTCACCGGAGCGGCCCTGGAGGCTGGCCAGCTGGCTCTCCTCCTGCGTCAGCTGGGCGCGCAGGCGGCGGGTTTCCTGCTCGGCGGCGACGCGGCGGCGCTGGGCGGTACCCAGGGCGCCATCGGCCTCACGCAGTCGCCGTTCCAGGCTGGCGAGGTTGCCGGCGGCGGCGCGTTCCTGCGCCAACGTTGCCTCAAGCTCCGCGATGCGCTGTCGCAGCGTTCCGCCGGTGGCCTGGGCACGAACCAGCGCCTGCTGGTTGGCGGTGACGTTTGCGCTGCGTTGTACGGTATAGCCGCAACCGGCCAGCGGCACGAGGATCAGCGGTGCGAAGACATAGGTGGCCGGCCTCTGCCACTTCGAAATCTGCCCGCGCGAGATGGACGGCATTCAGCACCCCATATCCATGATCGGCCGCGTTATCGCGGCACGCGCCCCCCTGGCGCGCGGGGATGGCAGCCTTTCCCAGGGGGCCGGTCAACCATTTGCAGAGCCCGGTGCCGTGATTGCCGGGTGACGCGGCAGCGGGGCACCAGGCGCCCTGCGCCAGGGTTTGCCGCGTCGCCTCCGCCACAAAAATCCTTCGCAGAGGTCTCGCCGGCCCTGAAGCTGCCTGAGGGCCTGCGCGCGGGAAAATGCCCCTGGTCCGGACTCGGAGCCGGGCGACGCGGCCTCAGACCCCCGTCTTCACACCCAGCCGGCCCGCCATGTCCTGCACGAACTGCCAGGCGACGCGGCCGGAGCGCGCGCCGCGCGTCACGCTCCATTCCACCGCGGCCTTCCGCAGTTCCTCCGGCGAGACGGGCAGGCCGAAGCTGCCGGCATAGCCCTCGACCATCGCGAAGAAGGTGTCCTGGTCGCAATTGTGGAAGCCGATCCAGAGGCCGAAGCGGTCGGAGAGCGAGACCTTCTCCTCGATCGCCTCGCCGGGGTTGATGGCGGTGCTGCGCTCATTCTCGATCATGTCACGCGCCATCAAATGGCGGCGGTTGCTGGTGGCGTAGAACAGCACGTTGGCCGGCCGGCCCTCGATACCGCCATCGAGCACGGATTTCAGCGCCTTGTAGTCGGCATCCTCCCGCTCGAAGGACAGGTCGTCGCAGAACACCAGGCAGCGGCGGTCCCCGGCGCGGAGGATGTTCAGCAGGTCGGGCAGGGTGCGGATGTCCTCGCGCTGGATCTCCACCAGGGCCAACGAGCCGGGCAGTTCCGCATTGGCCGCGCCGTGTGCTGCCTTCACCAGGCTGGATTTGCCCATGCCGCGGGCGCCCCAGAGCATCGCGTTGTTGGCTGGCAGGCCGCGGGCGAAGCGCAGGGTGTTCTCCAGGATCAGCGACTTCTGCCGTTCCACCCCCTGCAGCAGCGTGATGCCCACGGCTGAGACCTTCGGCACCGGGTCGAGCCGGGAAGGGGGGCCGGGGTGCCAGACGAAGGCATCCGCCGCGCCGAGATCGGGCCGGGTGGCGGCCGGCGGGGCCAGGCGTTCCAGCGCCTCGGCGATCCGGTTGAGGGTGGGCAGCAGGGCGTGAGGCTCGGACAAGGGGGCGGCATCCGGATCATGTATTGACGGAAAGGTCGCGGAAGCTAGGTTGCGGGCCGATGCCCCGCAAGCCCGGGGCCGATCCCACCAGGAAAGCCGGACCCCAACCCATGTTCATTTCGCCCGCCTATGCCCAGGATGCCGCCGGTGGCACCGGCGCCGTCGTCATGCAGCTTCTGCCGCTGATCCTGATCTTCGCCGTCTTCTACTTCCTGCTCATCCGGCCGCAGCAGAAGAAGATGAAGGAGCACCGCGCCATGCTCGGCGGGCTGAAGCGCAACGACAAGATCATCACTGGCGGCGGCCTGGTCGGCACCGTCACCAAGGTGCGCGACGACAGCGACGAGGTGGAGGTGGAGCTTTCGCCGAATGTCCGCGTCACCGTGGTGCGCGGTACCATCGGCAGCGTCGTGAAGCCGCCGGCGCCGGCGAACGACGTAAAGAGCTGACTTCCGGCCCCAGGCGCCGGCGCCCGCATCCGCGGGCCTGGCTGCGTTGCGCCAAAGGCGCACCTTCGGCGCGACGCATGGGCCGCGGCGCCAGGTCGGGCGCAGGTTGCGCCCAACCGGCCTGGTTCCACAAAAAAGGCGCCGGGGGTTGCCCCCCGGCGCCTTCGTCGCTTCCGCGGGGCGGAAGGATCAGGCCGTCTGGCCGGTGGTCAGGCCGCCCTTGTCCATCAGGCCAGCGACCACGTCCCAGTCGACCAGCTTGTTCAGGAAGTTCTCCAGGTAGTTCGGGCGGACGTTGCGGAAATCGAGGTAGTAGGCGTGTTCCCACACGTCGCAGCCGAGGATCGGCGTGCCTTCGCCGGTGGAGACCGGGTTGGCGCCGTTCGGGGTCTTGGTCACCTTCAGCTTGCCGTCGCTGCCGATGATCAGCCAGGCCCAGCCGCTGCCGAACTGGCTGACGCCGGCCTGCTTGAAGGCGTCCTTGAAGGCCTGCAGGCCGCCAAGGTCGCTGTCGATCTTCGCCGCCAGGTTGCCCGGCAGCTTGTCGCCGCCGCCCTTGGGCGACATCACCTGCCAGAACAGCGCGTGGTTCCAATGCTGGCCGGCCTGGTTCAGCACCGGCAAACCGTCAGCACCCGCTTTTCCTGCTTCGGCCACGATCGTCTCCAGCGACTTGCCGGCGAGACCCTTCGACTCGATCAGGCCGTTCAGCGCGGTGACATAGGCGTTATGGTGCTTGCCGTGGTGGAGTTCCAGCGTCTCCTGGCACATGCCCTGGGCAGCGAGGGCGGAGGTCGAATAGGGCAGGGGCGGCAGGGTGAAGGGCATGGGGTCTCTCCCGTTTGGGGGCTTTGGCCAAGCATGCGGGGTGGTCCCCGCGAATGGGGCCCCGCGACCGGGCAATGACCTAGGCTTGGCCTTGGAGATGGTCAACCGCACTTGCGGCCCGCGCCGCAGACCGTCATCTGGCGGCATGGCCGAACCCCCGCTTTCGCCGCTCGGCGCCTTCGTGCGGCAGCATGACCCGGACCGCTACCTGGCCGCGATCTTCGCGCCCGCGGCGAAGCGGGAGGCGCTGTTCACGCTGATCGCCTTCAACCACGAACTGGCCCGCGCGCGGGAAGTGGCGACCAGCCAGATCGCGACCCTGATCCGCCTGCAATGGTGGCGCGACGCGGTGGCGGAGGCCGCGGAAGGCCGCCCGGCGCGGCGGCATGAGGTGGCCGGGCCGCTGCACGCCGCCATCACCGAAGGCGCGCTGGATACCGGCGCCCTGGCCGCGTTGGTCGATGCGCGGGAGGCGGAGGCGGATCCGAATGGCATCCCGACCCGGGAGGCTTTCGGCGCCTGGCTTCGCGCCGGGGCGGGCGGGCTGGCTGTGGCGGCCGCGCGGCTGTTGGGGACGCCGGATGCGGCGCTGCCCGCGGTGCAGCGGCTGGGCGCCCTGCATGGCCTCGCCGGCGTGCTCCGCAGCATTCCCGCCCATGCGGCCCAGGGCCGCTGCCTGCTGCCGCAGGACGCGCTGGCGGAGGCCGGGCTGACGGCGGAGGCCGTGATCGCCGAGCCTGCCACGGCGGAGCCGCTGCGCCGGGCGCTGGCGGAGGAAGGCGGGGTGGCTTTGGCGAAGGTGGAGGCGGTGCCGAGGATGGCGCTGCCCGCCGTGCTGCCCGTGGTGCTGGCCAGGCGGGACCTGGCGCGGCTGGCTGCCGGGCGGCTGGTGCCGCATCCGCGCGGCCTGGGCGATCGTGCCGCGCTGGTCTGGGCCGGGTTGCGTGGCCGGATCCGCAACGGGTAGGCGGGTGCCGGCACCCAAGGCATCGGACGGTCCGCGCCAGGTCGCCGCCCGGCCGCGTGGCGCGGCGCCGGATGCGCTGCAACAGCCGCTGCCGAAGGCGAAAGCCGCGCAGACTGCCGTGGCGATGGCGGAACTGCTGCGGGGCTGATCAGGCCCGTTTGCGCTTCTTCGCCACGATCGGCGCCTGTACCTCACCCTCCCGCGCCAGGATCGGTCCGAGGAAGCGGCCGGTATGGCTTTCCGGCTCGGCGGCCACCTGTTCCGGCGTGCCCTGCGCCACGATGCGGCCACCACCCTCGCCACCTTCCGGGCCGAGGTCGAGCACCCAGTCGGCGGTCTTGATGACCTCCAGATTATGCTCGATCACCACCACGGTGTTGCCCTGGGCGACCAGCGTGTGCAGCACTTCCAGCAGCTTTCGCACATCCTCGAAATGCAGGCCGGTGGTCGGCTCGTCCAGGATGTAGAGCGTCCGGCCGGTGGCGCGGCGCGACAGTTCCTTCGACAGCTTGATGCGTTGGGCCTCACCGCCTGACAGGGTGGTCGCCTGCTGGCCCAGATGGATGTAGCCAAGCCCGACATCGCGCAGCACCACCAGCTTGTCGCGAATGGCGGGCACGGCGGAAAAGAACTCGGCGCCTTCGTCCACGGTCATGTCGAGCACATCGGCGATCGACTTGCCGCGGAACTTCACCTCCAGCGTTTCCCGGTTGTACCGCTTGCCCTTGCAGGTATCGCAGGTGACGTAGACGTCAGGCAGGAAGTGCATCTCGATCTTCAGCACGCCATCGCCCTGGCAGGCCTCGCAGCGGCCGCCCTTGACGTTGAAGCTGAAGCGCCCGGGCGCGTAGCCGCGCGCGCGGGAGTCCGGCAGCTCGGAAAACCAGTCGCGGATCGGCGCGAAGAGGCCGGTATAGGTGGCGGGGTTGGATCGCGGGGTGCGGCCGATCGGCGACTGGTCGATGTCGATGATCTTGTCGAGGTGTTCGAGGCCCTCGATCCGCTCATGCGGCGCCGGCACCTCGCCGCTGCCCATCAGGCGGCGCGACGCCGCCTTGAACAGGGTCTCGATGATCAGCGTGGATTTGCCGCCGCCGGAGACGCCGGCGATGCAGCAGAAGGTGCCGAGCGGGATCTCCGCCGTCACGTCCTTCAGATTGTTGCCGCGCGCGCCGATCACGCGGATCATCCGCTTAGGGTCGATCGGCCGCCGCGTCGCCGGCATCGGGATGCGCCGCTTGCCGGACAGGTACTGGCCGGTGATGCTGTTCGGGTTCGCCTCCACCTCCGCCGGCGTGCCCTGGGCGATGATGCGGCCGCCGCCCTTGCCAGCCGCGGGGCCGATATCGATCAGGTGGTCGGCGCTGCGGATCGCGTCCTCATCGTGTTCCACCACCAGCACCGTGTTGCCGATGTCGCGCAGGCGGCGGAGCGTCTTCAGCAGGCGTTCATTGTCCCGCTGGTGCAGGCCGATGCTGGGTTCGTCCAGCACATACAGCACACCCGTCAGCCCGCTGCCGATCTGGGACGCCAGCCGGATGCGCTGCGATTCGCCGCCCGAAAGCGTGGCGGAGGACCGGCCGAGGCTGAGGTAGTCCAGCCCCACATCCACCAGGAACTGCAATCTTTCTTCAATTTCGCGCAGGATGCGCCGGGCGATTTCCTGACGCTGCGGCGTCAGCGTCGGCATCACGCCCGCAAACCATTTTCTCGACTTGATGATCGAGAGGTCGTTGACCATGCCGATATGCTCGCCGGCGATCTTCACGGACAGCGATTCCGGCTTCAGGCGATGGCCGCTGCAGGTCGGGCAGGCGCGGGAGGCCTGGTAGCGGGACAGGTCTTCGCGCACCCAGGGGTTGTCCGTTTCCCGGTAGCGGCGTTCGAGGTTGGGGATCACGCCCTCGAAAGCCTTCTTCACGTCATAGGCGCGCAGCCCGTCCTTGTATTTCAGCGTGATGACCTCGGCCCCCGTGCCGTGCATCACCGCTTGGCGGAACGCCTTGGTCAGGTCGCCCCATTGCGTGGTCATGGAGACCTTGAAGTGCCGCGCCAGGCTTTCCAGCGTCTGGTCGTAATAGGGCGACT
>LNFM01008535.1_pt1 | contig 15416 bp, 15 predicted proteins | sample 596031 | NCBI WGS metagenome assembly LNFM01 (sample SAMN04254537, study PRJNA301005) | activated carbon metagenome | isolation source: dual media filters at the Ann Arbor, Michigan drinking water treatment plant | place: USA: Ann Arbor | reverse complement strand
TTGCGACTGCTTCATGGATTTACCCAAACTGCTTCCCGGCAAACGCTACACGCTGCCCCAGCCCACCGGCTCGGCCGACGCCCTGTTGCTGGCAGAGCTGGGAGTGAAGGAAAAAGCCGCCGGCCGTCTCACCGCCATCGTGACCTCGGACGCGACCACGGCCCAGCGCCTGATCGACGAGATGGCGTTTTTTGCGCCCGGGCTGCGCTGCGCGCTGTTCCCCGACTGGGAAACCCTGCCCTACGACACTTTTTCGCCGCACCAGGACCTGATCAGCGAGCGGCTGGCCACACTGTGGCGCCTGCATGCCTCGGGCGGCCAGCGCGACACGGACAGCGGCGTCGATGTGGTGATCGTGCCGGCGACCACCGCGCTGTACCGGCTCGCGCCGCCGGCTTTCCTGGCCGGCTACACCTTTGAATTCAAGGTCAAGCAAAAACTCGACGAAGCCAAACTCAAAGCCCAGCTGACCCTGGCCGGCTACAGCCACGTCACGCAGGTGGTGAGCCCGGGTGAATACGCGGTGCGCGGCGGGCTGATCGACCTGTTTCCCATGGGCTCGCCCGTGCCTTACCGCGTGGACCTGTTCGACGACGAGATCGATTCGATACGCACCTTCGACCCGGACAGCCAGCGCAGCCTCTACCCGGTGCCCGAGGTGCGGCTGCTGCCGGGCCGCGAGTTCCCGATGGACGACGACGCCCGCGCGCGCTTTCGCAGCCGCTGGCGCGAACTGCTGGACGGCGACCCGACCAAAAGCCGCATCTACAAGGACATCGGCAACGGCGTGGCGACCGCCGGCATCGAGTACTACCTGCCGCTGTTTTTCGAGGAAACCGCCACGGTGTTCGACTACCTCGGCAACGAAGCCATGGTGGTGCTGCATGGTGACCTGGAGCCGGCCTTCCAGCGCTTCTGGCAGGACACCAAAGACCGCTACCGGCTGGTGCGTGATGCGCCGGACCGCCCGGCGCTGCCGCCCGAATCGCTGTTCCTGAGCACCGAGCAGTTTTATGCGCGGGCCAACGATTACCCGCAGCTGGCGATCCGCCCCGCGATCGAGGATGTGGCTGACAGCGCGCACTACCAGAAGCTCGGCGAGATGGCGGTGGTGCGCGGCGCCGAAGACCCGCTGGCCCGCTTCAAGGCGCACATCCGCAACACCCCGCAGCGCGTGCTGCTGCTGGCCGAAAGTGAGGGCCGGCGCGAAAGCCTGCTGGACTTCCTGCGCGCCAGCAGCCTGAGCCCGCCGGCTTTCGATTCGCTGGAGGACTTCCAGACCAGCGCCGAGAAACTCGGCATTGCCACCGCGGCCGTGAACACCGGCTTCAGCTGGCTGGCCGGCGACATCGACTTCGTCACCGAGACCGAACTGTTCGCGGCCGGCGCCGTCACGCGCAGGCGCAACAAGAAGCAGGAACAGGTCAGCGATGTCGAGGCGCTGATCAAGGACTTGTCCGAACTCAATGTCGGCGACCCGGTGGTGCACAGCGCGCACGGCATAGGCCGCTACAAGGGCCTGATCAACATGGACCTGGGCCAGGGCACGACGGAGTTTTTGCACCTGCAATACGCCGACGAAGCCACGCTGTATGTGCCGGTCAGCCAGCTGCAGCAGATCAGCCGCTACACCGGCGTCAGCGCCGACGAGGCGCCGCTGCACCGCCTGGGCAGCGGCCAGTGGGAAAAAGCCAAGCGCAAGGCCGCCGAACAGGTGCGCGACTCGGCCGCCGAGCTGCTCAACATCTACGCGCGCCGCGCCGCGCGCGAGGGCCATGCCTTCCGCTACTCGCCCGACGACTACGAGGTGTTTGCCAACGACTTCGGCTTTGACGAAACCGCCGACCAGCGCGCCGCCATCCACGCGGTGATCCAGGACATGATCAGCCCGCGCCCCATGGACCGCCTGGTGTGCGGCGATGTCGGCTTCGGCAAGACCGAAGTCGCCCTGCGCGCCGCCTTCATCGCGATCACCGGCGGCAAACAGGTGGCGCTGCTGGCGCCCACCACCCTGCTGGCCGAGCAGCATTACCAGACCCTGGTCGACCGTTTTGCCAAATGGCCGGTCAAGGTCGCCGAGATGAGCCGCTTCCGCTCCGGCAAGGAAATCACGGCCGCCATCAAGGGCATCGCCGATGGCAGCATCGACATCGTGGTCGGCACCCACAAGCTGCTGAGCCAGGACGTGAAGTTCCAGCGCCTGGGCCTGCTGATCATCGACGAGGAACACCGCTTCGGCGTGCGCCACAAGGAAGCCATGAAGGCCATGCGTGCCGAGGTCGATGTGCTGACCCTGACCGCCACGCCGATCCCGCGCACCCTGGGCATGGCGCTCGAAGGCCTGCGCGACCTCAGCGTGATCGCCACGGCGCCGCAGCGGCGGCTGGCGATCAAGACCTTTGTGCGCAGCGAAAGCAACGGCGTCATCCGCGAAGCTGTGCTGCGCGAGCTCAAGCGCGGCGGCCAAGTCTACTTCCTGCACAACGAGGTCGAGACCATCCAGAACCGCCGTGAGAAGCTGGAAGCCCTGTTGCCCGAGGCGCGCATCGCGGTGGCGCACGGGCAGATGCCCGAGCGTGAGCTCGAAAAGGTCATGAAGGACTTCATTGCCCAGCGCTACAACCTGCTGCTGTGCTCGACCATCATCGAGACCGGCATCGACGTGCCGACAGCCAACACCATCGTCATGAGCCGTGCCGACAAGTTCGGCCTGGCGCAGCTGCACCAGCTGCGCGGCCGTGTCGGCCGCAGCCACCACCAGGCCTATGCCTACCTGATGGTGCCCGACATCGAAGGCCTGACCAAACAGGCCAGCCAGCGGCTCGAAGCGATCCAGCAGATGGAAGAACTCGGCTCGGGCTTTTACCTGGCCATGCACGACCTGGAGATCCGCGGCACCGGCGAGGTGCTGGGCGAGAACCAGAGCGGCAACATGATGGAGATCGGTTTCCAGCTCTACAACGAAATGCTCAATGAGGCGGTCTCCTCGCTGAAGGCCGGGCGCGAGCCCGACCTGCTGGCGCCGCTCAATGTCAGCACCGACATCAACCTGCACGCCCCCGCGTTGCTGCCCAGCGACTACTGCGGCGACGTGCACCTGCGCCTGTCCTTCTACAAGAAACTGGCCACCGCCAAGAACACAGACCAGATCGATGCGCTGCTCGAGGAAATTGTCGACCGTTTCGGCAAGCTGCCGGCGCAGGCGCAAACCCTGATCGATGTGCACCGGCTGCGCGTGATCGCCAAGCCCTACGGCGTGGTCAAGGTCGACGCCGCGCCCGGCGTGATCAACATCACCTTCAAGAAGGACCCGCCCATCAATTCGATGGCCATCATGCATTTGATCCAGAAGAACAAACACATCAAGCTCGCCGGCAACGACAAGCTGCGCATAGAGCGCGAACTCAAGGAGCCCAAGGACAGAGCGCAGATGGTGCGCGACGTCCTGCGCTCGCTCGGACAACCCACCACGGAAACCGCCCCCGCATGACCCCCACTGAACGCTCTCCCGGCCTTGTCGTGAACATCTCCACCCCGGACCTGAAGCTCGGCGACTTCAAACTGATCGCCTTCGACATGGACTCGACCCTGATCAACATCGAATGTGTCGATGAAATCGCCGACGCCGCCGGCCGCAAGGCCGAAGTGGCCGCCATCACCGAAGCCGCCATGCGCGGCGAGATCGCCGACTACAAGGACAGCCTGCGCCGGCGCGTGGCCCTGCTCAAGGGCGTCAGCGTCGACAGCATGGACGGCGTTTACCACGAGCGCCTCAAGCTGAACCCGGGCGCCGCCGAACTGGTGCATGCCTGCAAGGAAGCCGGCATGAAGGTGCTGCTGGTCAGCGGCGGTTTCACGTTTTTCACCGACCGCATCCGGCGCGAGCTCGGCATCGACTACACACGCTCCAATGTGCTGGAAATCGAGGACGGCCTGCTGACCGGCCGCATGGTGGACCAGCCCTGGGGCGACATCTGCGACGGTGAGGAGAAGAAAAAGATGCTGCTGGAAACCTGCGCCATGCTGGGCATCTCGCCCGCGCAGGCGATCGCCATGGGTGACGGTGCCAACGACCTGCCGATGATGGGCGTGGCCGGCCTGTCGGTGGCCTACCATGCCAAGCCGGCGGTGCGCGAACAGGCCATGGTCGCCATCAACGAAGGCGGGCTGGACCGGCTGCTGGAAGTTTTGTCCTGAGCATGTTCCTCCTCAAACGTTTCGAAAAACTGCTGCACGCCTACCCCGACGCGGAGCCGGTGCTGCCGCCCAGGGGTTTCATCGCCTTCATCTGGGCCGCCTCCGAGGGCGCACGCGGCTACATCCTGCTGCTGGCCGGCCTGTCGGCGAGCATGGCGATCTTCGACGCCCTGCTGTTCGCCGTGCTGGGCCGCATCGTCGACTGGCTGTCGGTCACATCGCCGGCGAACTTCTGGGCTGAGCGCGGTTCCGTGCTGGCGCTGCTGCTGGTGATTGTTGTGGCCAGCGTGGTCGTGGTGGCGCTGCAGACCATCGTCAAACACCAGACCCTGGCCATCAACTTCCCGATGCGCCTGCGCTGGAACTTCCACCGCCTGATGCTGGGCCAGAGCCTGTCTTTCTACCAGGACGAGTTTGCCGGCCGCCTGACCACCAAGGTCATGCAGACCGCGCTGGCGGTGCGCGACACGCTGTTCGTGATGGCCGACGTGCTGGTCACCATGGGTGCCTATGTGGTCACCATGACGCTGCTGGCCGGCTCCTTTGACAGCAAGCTGGTGCTGCCCTTCCTGCTCTGGCTGGTGCTCTACATCCTGTCGCTGGCCTATTTCGTTCCGCGCCTGGGCCGCATCGGCAAGCAGCAGGCCGATGCGCGCTCGCTGATGACCGGACGCATCACCGACGCCTACACCAACATCGCCACCGTCAAGCTGTTTTCGCACACCCAGCGCGAAGCCGGTTTTGCGCGTGCCGCGATGCAGGACTTCATGAAAACCGGGCACCGCCAGATGCGCCTGGTCAGCCTGTTCGAGATCGTCAACCATGCCCTCAGCATGGGCCTGATTGTCGGCATGGCCGGCACCTCGCTGTGGCTGTGGTCCAGGGGCTCGGTCGGCGCCGGCGCCGTGGCGGCCGCCACCGCGATGGCGCTGCGCCTGCAGGGCATGTCGCACTGGATCATGTGGGAAACCACCAGCCTGTTCGAAAGTGTGGGCACGGTGCAGGACGGCATCAACACGCTGTCGCGCGCGCGCACCATTGTCGATGCGCCGGATGCCCGTACCCTGCAGGTGCCGCGCGGCGAGATCCGCTTCGAGAATGTGGACTTCAGCTACAACGCCAGCGGCCCGCGCGTGATCGACGGCCTGACGCTGACGGTGCGGCCCGGTGAAAAAATCGGCCTGATCGGCCGCTCCGGCGCCGGCAAATCGACACTGGTCAACCTGCTGCTGCGTTTTCATGACCTGAGCGGCGGCCGCATCCTGATCGACGGCCAGGACATCGCCAGCGCCACGCAGGACAGCCTGCGCAGCCACATCGGCATGGTCACGCAGGACACCTCGCTGCTGCACCGCTCGGTGCGCGACAACATCGCCTACAGCCGGCCCGGCGCCAGCGACGAAGACGTGCGCCAGGCCGCCGGACGCGCCGAAGCCGATGCCTTCATCGCCCATTTGAGCGACCCGCACGGCCGCACCGGCTACGACGCGCATGTCGGTGAACGCGGCGTCAAGCTCTCGGGCGGTCAGCGCCAGCGCATCGCGATCGCGCGCGTGATGCTCAAGGACGCGCCCATCCTGCTGCTCGACGAAGCCACCAGCGCGCTCGACTCCGAGGTCGAGGTTGCGATCCAGGGCAGCCTGGACACGCTGATGCAGGGCAAGACCGTGATCGCGATTGCACACCGGCTGTCGACCATCGCCGCGATGGACCGCCTGATCGTGCTGGACCAGGGCCGCATCGTCGAAGAAGGCGACCACCGCAGCCTGCTGGCCAGCGGCGGCCTGTATGCGCGGCTGTGGGCGCACCAGAGCGGCGGTTTCCTGAGCGACAACCTCAAGGAAGACCAGGAGTTCGTGGCATGAGTTTCGGGAAAACCACCCCCATCCTGCGTATCTTCGACGAGCGCAAGGCCCGCGAGTTCTACCTGGACTTTCTCGGCTTCAAGCTGGACTGGGAACACCGCTTCGAGCCCGGCCTGCCGCTGTACCTGCAAGTCTCCCGGGACGGCTGCGTGCTGCACCTGTCGGAGCACCATGGCGACGGCAGCCCCGGCGCGGCCCTGCGCATCGAAACCGACGAACTCGAGGCCTTTCACCGCGAGCTGCTGGCCAAAACCTACGGCTATGCACGCCCCGGCCTGCAGCAAATGCCCTGGGGCAGCACCGACATGTCCATCCACGACCCTTTCGGCAACCGCCTGACCTTCACCAGCGCCGTCGGCAGCTGACGCAGCGCTCAGGGCTTGCCGCTGACCGGCAGGCGCACGGTGAAACAGGTGCCGGCGCCCGCCCGGCTGCGGACCGACACGCTGCCGCCGTGCATGTCCACCGCATGCCGGACGATGGCCAGGCCCAGCCCGGTGCCGGGGATGTTGCCGACGTTGCTGGCGCGGTGGAAGGACTCGAACAGGTGGCCGAGTTCGTCGTCGGGAATGCCGATGCCCTGGTCCGACACCTCGAACACCACATCCGGCGCATCCGTGAACACCCTGAACAGCACCCGGCCGCCCTGGGGTGAATACTTGAGCGCATTCGACAGCAGGTTGCCGAAGATGTGCGTGAGCAGTTTTTCGTCAAAGAGTCCCGGTTCCGGGCCGGCCGTGTAGTCCAGCTGCAGCTCGCACGGGCTGCCGCCCTGCAGCAGGCGCGCCTCCTCGACCAGTTGCCGGCACAGGGCCTGCAGGTCGAGCGCGCGCGGCTCGAACTCCAGCATGCGCGCTTCGCCCCTGCCGATCAGCAACACCCGGTCCAGCATGCGCATCATGCGCTGCACGCTGGCGGCAATCGTGTCCAGTGTGTCGGATTTTTCCTGGGCCGGCAGACGCTCGCCGTAATGCTTGAGGATCTCGCCGGATGACAGGATGGTCGCCAGCGGCGTGCGGAACTCATGGCTGGTCATGGCGACGAAGCGGCTGCGCAGCGCGTTGAGCTCCTTTTGCTGCTCCAGCGCCTCGCGTGTGTCCTCCTCCGACTTCTTGCGCGCGGTGATGTCCAGGAAGGTCCAGATCACGCCGGCATCGGGGTTGTAGGGCTGCAGGCAGTTGCCGCCCATCTGCACCCACAACATCTCGCCGTTGCGCCGCCGCAGTTGCTGCTCGCAGGTGTAGCTGCCCGCCTGCCGCAGCGCGTCGCGGGCCGCGTTTCCGAAGGCTTCCCATTGCGCCGTACTGGCGTGCAGGCGCTCGGCGGAATGGCCGATCAGTTCCTCCCGCGGGTAATCCATCATCTCGGCGAACTTGGCGTTGACCCACTCCAGGCGGCGCGACACCGACAGCACCATGCCGGCCAGCGCGCTGTTGAGAATCGCTTCGCGCTCGGACGAGGTGCGCAGCAGTTCAGCCTCCAGTTCCTTGCGCCGGGTGATGTCCGTCATCACCCAGACCGTGCCTTGCGCCATGTCGCGCGGGCTGACCGCCTTGCCCGACAGCGAGATCCAGATGCGCGTGCCGTTGTACTGGCGGACCTGGATCTCGGTCTGGTAGGCGCGCCCTTCGCGGATACACGCCGCGACCTCCCCGCCCACGCGCAGGTATTCCTCGCGCGACAGGTAAAACGGTTCCATCGAGGTCAGCGGCTGGCCGCCGGCGCCGAAGATCTCCAGCATCGCCTGGTTGGCCCAGCGAAAGCGCCCCTCGGGTGTCAGGAAGGCGATACCGACGATGGAGTTCTCGAGGATGGTCTCGCGTTCCTGCAACACGGTGCGGTAACGCTCCTGCGACTGGCGCAGCGCCTCGACCATGGCGTGGCCGGCCTCGCTGGCGGCCTGGGCCTGTTCCTTCTCGGCCAGCGCCACATTGATGCGGTCAGCCAGCGCGAAGGACAGCAGCACCATTTCGAGCGCCGAACCGATCAGCAGCGCATTGGCGGTCAGCAGGTTGGACGGCAACACGCCGGTGTTGTGCAGCACCAGCGTGGCCACCCCCAGCAACAGCACCGCCCAGGCGGTCAGGAAATAACGCGCGCCGGGATGTTTGTCACGCACGCTCAGCACGCCCGCCAGTACCACCGTCGTGACGCTGACCACGGCCAGCACCGTCACCATCCAGGACGACACCGCATAGGGCAGCGCCAGCGCTGCCAGCAGGGCCAGCAGCCAGCCGCCCACCAGGGCCAGCATCAGCCGGTTCATGCGCGGCATGCGGGTGGCCGCCGCCAGGAAATTGCGCGCAAACAGCAGGCCGAAGGCTGCGGCCACCGACAGGCCCACCGGCGGGGACACACTGTTCCACCAGAGCTGGTCCGGCCACAGGAATTGCGCGCCCAGGCCGGTCAGCGCGGCCTGGGCCACTGCCATGCCGGCAACAAATCCCACATAAATCAGGTATGCGCGGTCGCGCACCGAGCCGTAGAGCAGCAGGTTGTAGAGCAGCAGCCCGATCAGCAGGCCGAAATACAGGCTCAGCAGCGCGTATTCGGCCTGGTCGTGTGCCCACAGCGCCGGTGCCTGCCACAGGTTCACCGGCGCCGACAGTGTGCCCTGTGACTGCACACGCAGGTAGAGGGTTTGCGCCTGTCCGGCCTGCAGGGTCAGCGGCAACACATGGTTGCGGTGCGGCACAGGCCGGTCTGCGAAGGGCTGGAGATCGCCGCCGCGCTGCCGCACAACACCGCCGCCGGCCAGCGGCGCATACAGGTCGATCCGGTCCAGCGCCGGGTAGGCGACTTCCAGCAGCCACTGCGCAGGTGCGGCCGGGCCGGGCCGCAGCTCGATGCGCAGCCAGAACGCCGAAGATGTCAGGCCGAAGTTGGTGGCCGACCCGCTTTGTGCCACAGCCCGGAAACGCGCTTGCTGCGGGGGCTGCAGCACCTCGTCCAGCGTCAGCGCGGCACCGGGATCCTCCAGCACCATGAAAGCGCGCGACAGCGGGTAGCTGCCCGCGTTGCCGATCTCCATGACACCGCCCTGGGCGCGGGCGGCCTGCGGCGCCAGCAGCAGCATGGCCGCCAGCAACAAGGCCGTCAGGCAGGCGCCAAGGCGGTGGCAGGAGTGGCGCGGGAGCTTGGTCATGTGCAGGGGCCCTGTGCCGGTGGGAACCGGAATGCGGGCCATTATCCACGCGCACTGGCGGCGGCTGCGCGGCGCGCTGGACAAACCGCGCCTGCAAGGCTAAGGTGGACCATCACACCTGACGGAGATTGCCATGGCCCTTGTTCACGCCCAGCCGCTCGATGTGATCAGCGTCCGGCCCCTGGCGTCAAGGATCACGGAGGCCAGGACCCACAGCCTTCTCAAGACCGACCGGCTGCAGCTGATGCGGCTGGTGCTCGCCGCGGGCCAGACCGTGCCCGAGCATCAGGTGGCCGGCGAAATGACGCTGCTTTGCCTGGAGGGTCAGGTGCTGGTCCGCACACCAGGGCGGCAATGCCGCCTGGCAGAAGGGGAAATCATGTTGTTGCCGGCGCATGAGGCACATGCCATCGAAGCACAGGCCGACAGTTCGCTGCTGGTCACCCTGCTGCTGCACCAGCATGCGCCGGCGCTGTGAGCGTCTCCATGTGCTACGTTTTTAATAGCAATCAATACACACGGGAAATGGGCTGGCGCCCTGCTTAATCAGAGACTGGGGCCAGGCTGCTCAGCCGGCGCGGCTGGGAGCAAGGGTTTCTGATTGCGGCATTGCCACCTCCTTGGCGGTCTCTGTAACGCAATAGTCAAAAAACTCGTCGAGCTGGTTGGACTTGTCAAACACCGCATCCGCGCCCAGTTCCATGGCGCGCCGGCGTACGTCGTCGGTGGCATAGTTGGTCAATACGACCACCTTCTGGTAGGCCTCGCGTTGCCGGCAACCGGCCAGCACGCCGAGCCCGCTGCCCTCCTGCAGGAACAGGTCCACCACCGCGAGCTGCCAGTGGCCGTCGTGGACCAGCAACCAGCGGGTGGCCTCGGCTTCAGTGGCTGCATGACCCACCACCTTGACCGACGCAATTTCCTCCAGCGTTTCGATCAGGTTGTCGAGGATTGTCTGGTTGTCTTCGACGAGGTAAGTAATCAGTGCCACGGGTTGTCCAGTCATTGTGTAAATTTTGGCCCGCGCTGGTTGGCACAGGCACTCGTTCAGTTCATCAAGCCCATGTGCTGCCTCAGGTGCGCGGCCTTCAGGCGTGCATGCGCTGCATCGAGGGCTTCAAACGCCGCATCAATGGCAGCCTGGTTGGGCACCGGCGCACGCAGCAGCATGTCGTAGGTGGCACGCAAAAAGTCGTAGTCGGCCAGTGCCACAGTGGGCCGCATTGCTGATGTGATCACTTGTGCCTGCATGAACATCTCCTGGTTGACTTGAAACTGCGCGGTGATCGCGGTATTGCCGGGACCATGCCTGCATTGTTGGTGCACACCCGTGCCCGCACCATAGGCCAAGTGAACATCGGAGTGTGGGAGCCCACCTACCATGGCCGTGGCCGATGGCCACGCAGGTTCGCGCTGCCACGGAAGCTGGCGGCCATGCAGAAAAAACGGGGCTTAGAGTGGCCGCAGATGTGTGGGCGCGTCGTGATCGCCCATGGCCTGCTTGAAACGGATGTGTGCCTGGTCCATGGCCACCATGGCGGCGTTGACCGCGTGGTCGTCAGGCGGACTCATGCTCAGAAGCCGCATGTAGTCGGCCCGGGCTTCGTCATAGTCGGCCAGCGCCTGCTGGGCGGCGGAGAGTTTGTCAGGCTGGGTCATGGCTGGAGGTCCTCAGAGGGGGGGCTGGACGACGCCGGGCTCTTCGGGATGCGGCAAAGGGGGCACCGGCCCGAGATCGGGTTCGACCGGAAGTTCGGCAGGCCCGCTGCCGGGCTCGTCGCCGTCGGGCGGGGCATGCTGGGTAGGGTTGCGCGGCGTCGCCATCAGCTCACCGCCACCAGCAGATCCAGCGGAATGCCGGCACCCACCACGGCGGCAGCCGCGCCGACAGTGGCCGACACCGCGGAAACATAGGCCATCACGGCGAGCAACAGCGGCCGTGTGCCGGTCCCGTCCCGCAAGGTCGGGCGGCTGGGCATGGAGGAGGATATGGGCGTGTTCATGAGGGACCGGATAGGTAAAAGGAGTGGCCCTATCTTGCTGCGGCGGGCAGGCATGGTCCATAGGCCGTCGTACATGGCTGTTGTCGGCGGGCACTGACAGGCGTTGTCCCGCCCACTGTGGGCGCTGCGGTTTATGAGCCGGATGGGCTGCAGGGGGAAGGGTGGGAGGTCTGTTTGCCGCCGCACCCCGGCCCTGCTGCCGAATCGGGCTAGAACTTGGGAATACGCAGGGTCTTGCTGAGCATCAGCGTGCCGGACAACACAAAAAGCAGTGACAGCGGATGCAGGCCCCAGGGCCCGAGCTGCCACAGCCCGCCGTACAGCAGGTCGCCCAGTCGGCCCTGCCAGGCCGCATATGCCAGCACCGCCGTCAGCAGCACACTGGTGGGGATGGGCGTGCCTTCGAAATAAGCCACCTTGGCTGCACCCGCGGACAGGGTTTCGGCCGTCACGTTGTAACGCGCCAGCCGGCTCACGCCGCAGCAGACAAAATAAATCAGCGCCACCCAGTCCCAGCCGCCGCGCATGCCGGCCGCAAAAGCCAGCGCTGCCGGGGCCACCCCGAAGGAGATGATGTCGGCCAGCGAATCAAGCTCGCGGCCCAGGGCCGAATGCTGGTTGCGCCAGCGCGCCACCTTGCCGTCAAACACGTCGAACACGAAGGCTGCGGGCGCCATCAGCGCTGCCAGGTAGAAGTAGCGCTTGTCGCCCTCCACGGCAAAAAGCATGGCCAGGAAAACCCCGGCCACGCCGCAGGCCGCGTTGCACAGCGTCAGGAAGTCGGCCAGGTGGAAATCCCTGACCATCGAAAAATGACGCGGGCGCTCAGACACCGGCGATGTTCGGGGTGGACTGGACACGGCTTTACTTGGCCGGAACGATCAGCACCGGCGCATTGGTCTGCGGTTCGATACGCACCGAAGTCGCACCGGGGGGAACCACCACGGTCTCGACCTCGCGGATCACGCCGCCGCCGGCAACGCTGCCCTGGGTGTTGCCGTAACCCATGACACGCGCTTCGCAGGCCACCCGGTCTTCGCCGGTCAGCACTTCGCAGCGCTGGCGGGCGTTGGCTTCGAACTGGCCACCGGCGTTGTCCAGCTTGCCGCTGCGCTTTTCGGCCGCGGCATTGTTGGCCTCGCGCAGGCAGGTCGCCTGGTCCTGCTGCGTGCGGCCGGTCAAACAGGCCTCACGTTCCTTCTGGACGTTGCCGGAGGCATCGATGCCGGTGGTTCCGGTGGCGGTGATCGGCACCTGCGCCACTGCGGCGCCGGTGGCCATCAACAGGGACATGCCCATGGCTGCGAGCAGGCGGGTGATGTTGGACGGGGACTGGAAAGATGTAGACATGCTCAAGCTCCTTGGCTTTTGAAGATGCTTGAGTCTGGAACGGATGCGAAAAAACCACTGAGGGAATTCATCGCCGGTAAGCGGCGGCAGCCGCCCGAGCACCTGTAGGACAGGTCTTTCAGAGGGGAAGCGGTCCCGCCACGCCGCTACAGCTTGGCCGGCCGGCTTTCGCCCATGGTGAAGGAGTCTTCCCACTTCGTGGCGAAACGGTCCGGCTTGGTCATGAAAGACCCCGTGCCGTCGGGGTTGAAGCCCACACTGGCCGCCTTGCCGCGCGTCTCGGTGGTCGCGGCCTGCTTGTCCTTGAGTTCCTGGATCGCCGCCGCCTTGGCCGCGCGGACTTTTTCGCTGGTGAATTCGGTGAGCGCAGCGTGAAAGCTGCTGTCGCCGCCGCGTGTTTCCTCGGCGTCCTGCTGGATCATCTCCGCCTCGCCGAGGAAGGCCGTGCGCATGGCGCCGGCCGATGGCAGGCTGTTGCTGCGCACGGTGGTGTAGCCGATGCCGCACTCCATCAGCAGGCCTTCCTTCATGTCGCGCTGGGCCTTGGTCAGGCCGCGCTTGCCGGGCACATCCACGCAACCGACAACCTTGCCATCCAGCGTGCTGACGGTGAAGCTGCAGTAAACGCCGTTGAGGAGCTCATGCCAGTGCTGGTCCTTGTTCTCCGGTTTGTCGCGGGTGCTGGGCACCGTGAAGCGCATCACCGGCACCTTGACCATGACGGCATGGTCGGGAAACGCCATGCGCAGCCATTTCCAGACCTCCAGCTCCTCGCTGGTCACCAGGCCCCTGGCGTTGAGCAGCCAGCGGTCCGGCAGGCGCAGCTTGCGCTCGGCGTGGCGCCGGACCCAGCCGATATGAAGCACGACACCCACACCAACGCCCAGCAGGACGCCTACCAAAGTCATCAGCCATGTGGACAGGTTCACAACGATCTCCTTCTAGTGCGGCACGCCGCAGTGTTCAAGCCTGCCGACGGGGCCAGCATAAATCACAAAACACCCGGCGGTCAAAACTTGGGCCGCGCGAGGGTGACGAAATGAATCCGGCAGCCCGCTTCTGTCGCCAGCGCGGCACACAAGCTCCCTCAGGCGTCCCGCATCCCGCCTGGCGGAATACCGTGCTGCTTGCGCCCCTGCTGAAGGCCGAACTGCAAATTGCTCCGCACGCTGTCGGCAGGTGACGCTGCCTGCGCATCAACCGCCGTCAGTTCCAGCCCCTTGCCCGCGCTGTCCACCACCGCCTCCAGGGTTCCCGGGCCGGTCGGGTCGGGACCGCTCAGTTCGATCTCCCCGATGAATTCGGCACGCAGGCTGTCGGCTGCGGGCCACTGGCCCGGACCCGCCATCACGTACGGAATGCCGCATTTTCCGAGAATCGACTCCTTGAGGTAACCATGCGCGCGGTTCTCCGCCGCCCCGATCAAATCGACGCAACCCACCACGGTGCCGTCCGCACTGCACACAGTGAATGTGCAGTACACAGCATTCAGGCGTCTGTGCCAGAGCGCGCTGTCGGACGGACTGGTAAGCGCGATGTAGCGAAGCAGCGGCAGCTTCACCATCACGGCGTAATCCTCAAACACCTCGCACAACCACCGCCAGCGTGCATGTTCGTCCGGCGTGACCAGTTCCCGCGCCATGATCGGCCAGTGGCTGGGCGCGCTCATGCTGTGCAATGCCTTCTGCCGGAGTCGCCACCGGTGAAGCAGCACGCCAGCGACGGCCATTCCCGACAGCACAACAGCGCCCGCTCCCACCGGCCCCGTCAGATCAGCAAACACCCGGTTCTCCCCCTGTTTCAAGGGAGTCTAACCAAATCCGGGGACAAAGATATATTTTCTATCGTCGGCAGGTTTTTTTTGTGCCGAGGCCGACACAGCCAGGTCCGGCAAGCCGTCACGCACGGCCGTCACGGCTTCTAGCGGAATTTTTTCGTGAACTCGCGCACCACGCCGATGATCTCGGCGTTGCCCAGCGGCCGGATCGGGTAACGCACGTTGAGCGGCTTGAGGAAAAGTTCGCCGCCATCCCGGATCAGTTGCTTGAAGGTGGTCTGGTTGTCGCTGTTGAGGGCAATCACATAGTCGCCGGGCAAGGCCTCCATCTCTGGCTCCACGATCAGCAAAGAGCCTTCCGGAAAGGAGTCGATGCTGTCGCCCACCATGCTGTCCCCCTGCACGCGCAGCGCGAAGGTGTGGCGTTTGATCGCAACGGTCACCGGCACCATGTCCAGCCCGTTGCGCGGCTGGAAGTTGTCGATGACCGTGTAATTACCGGCCTGGACTTCCGAAATCAGGGGCACTTCCGCTCTCACGTCAAAGCCCGGGCTGACATTGGAGCCGCCGGACATCAGTTCGGCCACGGAGACACCGAGCAACTCTGCCACCCTGCGCTGGTTGGAACGCTTGGGTGCTGTCCCGCCTGGTCTTTCCCATTGTTGTACAGCACCGCGACTGACGCCTGCAGCGTCAGCAAATTGCTGTTCGCTCATGGCCAGCCGCTTGCGGCCTTCCCTGATCAATGTATGAACACTCATAGTCTATAGGGTATGCCTCCGTCCCGATAGAAAATTTGGCTTTCGATAGATGATTTATCGCTGTTGAGCAACAATTTTAGGCAGCGGGTGCAGCAGGCACACGGCCGCGCGCGCGGCATGAAAAGAACAAAAATACTGCCGCCGGAAGAAAACAATACGCCGTATCACGCAAAAAGTCAGCAGGAGCGCGCCTGCTTTTTGCATGCCCTTGCGTTGCGACAAGCGCTAGGTGTGATGTTTCAATAGGTTGTTCACCCGGAAGAGTCTGGGAGACTGGAGTTCTTGACGCTTCAGCACTCTCAGGAGAACGACCGGATG
>LNFM01008534.1_pt1 | contig 15417 bp, 11 predicted proteins | sample 596031 | NCBI WGS metagenome assembly LNFM01 (sample SAMN04254537, study PRJNA301005) | activated carbon metagenome | isolation source: dual media filters at the Ann Arbor, Michigan drinking water treatment plant | place: USA: Ann Arbor | reverse complement strand
GTGCCCCCGGGCATGGGAAGGCGGACGGGAGGCGAGGTGCCCCGCGCACCCCGCCGCTGGCGAGTCCGGAGACCGGCCTGGTGCTTGGCCACCCACCAGGGGTGGCCACCACGGCACGTTGCGGAGGGCGACGGGGCAGCGTCATGGCCTGCGCCCGTCCGCGCCCGGCCGCGTCGTTTCCCCGGACCACCCCGCGCGTGCTTCCCGCGGGTGAGCGTTCCAGGAGAAACCATCAGATGAACCCCGTTGCACGCCAGTCCGCGCTTTGCGCGGCGATTTCCCTCTTGCTGTCCCCCGCCGCCGCCCTGGCCCAGGACGCGGCCACGCTGGACGCCGTCCAGGTCACCGCGACCCGCATCGAGCGCCCGCTCGACGAAGCCCTGGCTTCGGTCACCGTGATCACGCGCCAGGACATCGAGGCCAGCCAGGCGCCGGACCTGATCGACCTGCTCGGCCGCCAGGCCGGCATCGACGTCGCCCGCACCGGCGGCCCGGGCGGCGGCAGCGCCCTGTTCCTGCGCGGCAGCAATTCGAACCAGAGCCTGATCCTGGTCGACGGCATCCGCGTCACCTCGACCGGCCAGGGCGTGTTCGACTTCGCCCATCTGCCGCTGGAGCAGATCGAGCGGATCGAGATCGTGCGCGGCCCGCGCGCGTCCATGTGGGGCTCGGATGCGATCGGCGGCGTGGTCCACATCTTCACCCGCGACCCGTCGGCGCCGTCCGCGCGCGTCTCCGCGGGCAGCTACGGCCGGGTCGGCGCCAGCGCCGCGATCGGCACCGGCGACAGCCGCCGCGGCTTCGGCATCACCGCCGGCGTCCAGCGCCTGCGCGGCTTCTCGGCCACCAACCCGAACTCGGTCTTCTCCTACGATCCCGACGACGACGGCTACCGCAACCGCAACCTCAGCCTGCGCGGCCGCACGGCCGTCGGCAGCCAGGTGCTGTCGTTCAACGCCATCGCCACCGACGCCGAGGTCGAGTTCGACCGCGGCGTCACCGATGCCCGCAATGCCTCCGGCGGCGTGACCCTGGCCGGCGAACTCGCCGCGCAATGGAGCCACCAGTTCACCCTCGGCCACGCCCGCGAGGATCTCGACACCGCGGGTTCCTTCCCCAACGCCTTCCGCAGCCGCCGCAGCAGCGCCGACTGGCTGCACACGCTGGCCATGGGCGAAGACGCCTCCCTGCGCTTCGGCCTGAACTGGCAGCGGGAGAACGGCGAATCGGAAAACGCCTTCAATGGCCGGCTGTTCGACGACACTCGCCGCAGCCAGGCTGCCTTCATCGGTTACGGCGGCCGCTTCGGCCGGCACGTGCTCGACCTGTCGCTGCGCCGCGACCACAGCAACCAGTACGGCGGCGTCACCACCGGCAATGCCGGCTGGGGCGTCGACCTGGGCGACCGCGTGCAGTGGCGCCTGTCCTGGGGCGAGGGCTTCCGCGCGCCGAACTTCAACGAGCTCTACTACCCCGACACCGGCTTTGGCTTCGCCGGCAACCCGGACCTGCGGCCGGAGCATTCACGCACCTGGGAAACCGGCCTGGCCTACACGCCGGCAGCCGGCCAGCGGCTGGAGCTGTCGGTCTACCGCACCCGCGTGCGCGACCTGGTCGCGTTCGCCGCGCCGCTCACCAACAACGCCATCAACATCAACCGCGCCGCGCTCGAGGGCGTGGAGCTGGGCTATCGCTTCGACCGCGGCGGCTGGAGCGGCGGCGGCAACCTGACCTGGCAGGACGCGATCGACGCCGGCACCGGCCAGCCCCTGCTGCGCCGGGCCAAGCGCAAGGCGCACGTCGACCTGGGGCATGCCTGGGGCAACGGGCTCTCACTGGCGCTGGAGGGAGATTATTTCTCGGGTCGCCCCGATTTCGGCGCCCGCCTGCCCTCGCACGCCCTCGCGCACTTGCGCCTGGCCTGGCAGTTCAGCCCGGCCTGGCGCCTCGAGGGCCGGCTGGAAAACCTCGCCGATCGCGACTATGAACTGGTCCGCGGCTACAACACCCCCGGCCGCAGCGGCCTGGTCAGCCTGGTCTGGAACGGGAGGTAAGGCCTCGCCGGGCCAGTCCCCCGGACTGGCCCGGCCCTATGCGCGGGGCCACGCGTGTGCCTAGAATCGCGCTGGGGAATTCACACGGAGCGCCGCATGCCCGCATCGGCCATACCTCCGCACGCGTCCGCACCGACGCTTGCGACGCGGCCATTGCCTGATCGAGTCCGCGGGCTGTTGGGCGGCATCCTCGAGTATTCCTCCGACGAGATCGAGCGCACGCTGGTCTCGACGCTCAACGAATTCGAGCAGCAGCTCTTCAAGTTCGCCGAACAGGCGCGCAGCAACATGGTCCAGACCCGCTGGCTCGAAGCCCAGCGCCTGGTCAAGCGCACCCGCCCCGACCTGGTGCCGCGCTTCCTGATCGCGCTCGAGGCCGAGCTGGCCTGCATCAAGGATCCGCCGGGGGCGAAATCCATCACCGGCGGCTTCCGGCTGACCCGTGACGAGCTGTCCCTGGTCGAGAACCTCGACATGGACGAAGCCACCGTCCTGGCCGAGATCGCCAGCCGGGCCGAGGTCCGCAACAGCCTGCCGCTGTACCTGCTGGGCCAGCGCTTCGGCGTGCTGGCCGGCAAGCCGGCCTTCGACGCCGAGAACGTGCCGATCGGCCCGCAGGCGCTGTGCCGCATGCTGCGCCAGGCCGCCGACTGCCTCGAGCTCGCGGGCGAGCACCGCAGCCTGCTGTTCCGGACCTTCGAACGGCACCTGATGCCGCTTTACGGCGGCTTCATCGAATCGGTGAACACCTACCTCTCGCGCAACGGCGTGCTGCCGAACCTGCATTACGTGCCGGTTCGCGCGCGCCCGGCCAGCGGCCCGTCCGCCAAGGCCCGGCCGGCCGGCGACGGCGCGGCCACCGGCACCGCGGGTGCCGGCGGCGGCTCCGGGTTCGGCGGCGGATCGGGCGGTGGCGGCCCGGGCGGTGGCGGACCTGGCGGCGGCCCGGGCGGCGGTCCCGGCGGTGGCGGTCCCGGCGGTGGCGGTCCTGGCGGTGGCGGTCCGGGCGGCGGCGGTCCTGGTGGTGGCGGTCCCGGCGGCGGCGGCCCGGGCGGCGGCGGCGCGGAAGGTGTCGGCGGACCGGGCGGCGCCGGCGGCGGCTCGCCCGGTTTGGGCGGCTCACCGGGCCTGGGTGCGGGCGGCCGCGGGTACGGCGGCGGCCAGGCCGCGGGCGGCGAGGACACCTTCCAGCAGATGCGGCATCTGCTTGCCGGGCGGCGCCAGCTGCTGGGCAAGCTGGTGGGCGGGCAGCCCCCGGGCAGCGCCGGCGGCGTGCCGGTCAGCACCGAACAGGTGCAGGACGTGCTCGGCCAGCTGCAGCAGAAAGCCACCCCCACGATCTTGGTGAACGGCAAGCCTACGCCGCGCACCGTCACCCACCTCAAGCAGGACCTGCTGGCCCAGCTGCGCCAGCACACCCCGGGCAACCAGCCGCCGGCGCTGGCCGAGGAAGACGGCGACGCCATCGACCTGGTCGGCATGCTGTTCGACCACATCATGAAGGACGTGCGGCCGAACAGCCCCGCGTCCGCCCTGCTGGCGAAGCTGCAGGTGCCGCTGCTGCGCGTGGCGCTGCAGGACAAGGCGTTCTTCACCCGCCAGCAGCACCCGGCGCGGCAGATGCTCAACACCATCGCCGAAACCGGTGCCTACTGGCTGGGCGAGGACGATTCCGACCAGCAGCTGGTGGGCAAGATGCAGTCGGTCGTCGATCGCACCGTGCGCGAGTTCGACGGCGATTTGGGCCTGTTCAACAACCTGCTCGAGGACCTCAGCGGCCACCTGCAAACGGTGACGCGCAAGGCCGAGGTGGCCGAGAAGCGCCACGTCGAGGCGGCCCGCGGCAAGGAGAAACTGGCGCTCGCGCGCGAGCGCGCCGCGACCGTGGTCGAGGGCATGCTGAAGAAGCAGAACCTCCCGCGCTTCACCCACACGCTGCTCAGCCAGGCCTGGACCGACGTGATGGCGCTGACCTCGCTGCGCCACGGCGAGGACTCCGAGCAGTGGAAGCAGCACCTGGACACGGCGGAACGCCTGATCGGGGTCGCCAAGGCGGCGCCGGGCACCGCGACCATCAGCAACCAGGAAGCCTCGACGCTGCGTACCGACATCCAGTCCTCGCTGACGCAGGTGGGCTACCACGCCGAGGAAGCGCTGGCGATCGCACAGCGCCTGGTCGACCCGCAGGCCAATGCCGACGACGATTCCGCCGCCAGCCGCACCGAGCTGACCATGCGCCTGAAGGCGCGGGCGCGCCTGGGCGAGGACCTGCAGCAGGCCAAGAAGTCCAAGAAAGTCACGCTGACGCCCGAGGAGCAGAAGCGCGTCGAGCAGATCCGCCAGCTGCCCTTCGGCACCTGGTTCGAGTTCTCGCTCAACCAGCAGGGCGAGAAGGTCCGTCGTCGCCTGTCCTGGTTCTCCACCGTCACCGGCCACGTGCTGTTCGTGAACCACCGCGGCCAGAAGGTCGGCGAGAACACGCTCGAAGGCCTGGCCAAGGCCATGGTGCAGGGCCAGGTGAAGGTGGTCGAGGAAGAGAAAGGCACCCTGATCGACCGCGCCTGGAACACGGTGATGAACGCCCTGCGTTCCTTCGCCGGCCAGTCGCCTGCCGAGGCGCCCGCCCGATGAACGAATACCGCCGCGCCAAACGCCGCAAGGTCGGCAACATCGACGTCCTGGACACCATGACCGGGATGCTGATCGGCAAGCTCAGCAACCTCTCCGAGACCGGCATGCTGCTGATCCTGCACGAGCCGCTGGCCAGCGACGCGCTGTTCCAGCTTCGCTTCAGCCTCGACGATGCGTCCGGCAAGTCGCGCCAGGTCGAAGTCGGTGCCCACGAACTGTGGTCCGACGAGGCCGCGGCCCCGGGCCAGGTGTGGACCGGCTTCCGCTTCATCGACGTTGCCCCGGAGGACGTAGCCTTCATCCGGGAGTGGGTGGATGCGCCGGGCAGCCAGTACGTCTGAACCCCGGCGTCGCGTCGCGCCGGCGGTGCTGGCCATCGCCCTGGCCCTGGCCGGCGGCTGCAGCCGCGAGGAGCCCGTCCGCATGGAGCGGCTCTACGTGTTCGGCACCCTGGCCGACGTCGAGATCCGCGGCGCCGAGCCTGCGCAGTCGCGCGCCGCCCTGGCCGAGGTGTCCGGACTGCTCAACCAGCGCCAGTCCGAGTGGCACGCCTGGGAACCTTCGGACCTCACCCGCATCAATGCCGCGCTGGCGGCGGGCGAATCCGCCGTCGCACCCGCCTCCGTGGTCGAGCTAATCGCGCGCTCGCGGCCGTTGGCGGAGGCCAGCGAGGGCCTGTTCGATCCCGCCGTCGGCGGCCTGGTGGCCGCCTGGGGCTTCCATACCTCGACCTTCCCGGTCCTGGCCGCGCCGCCCGGCGAGGCCTGGCTGCAGCGCTGGCGCGAGATGCGCCCCCGGCTGGACCAGGTGCGCCTGGAAGGCGACGTCGTGTCGAGCAGCAACCCGGCCGTGCAGCTCGACTTCGGCGCCATCGCCGAAGGGCTCGCTTCGGAAACCATCCTGGAGGTGTTGGAGCGCCACGGCATCCGGCACGCGCTCGTCAGCCTGGGCGGCGACATCGTCGCGCTGGGCGACGGCAATGGCCGGCCCTGGCGCGTGGGGCTGAAGGACCCCTTCGGCGGCGTGCTGGGCAGCGTGCAGCTGGACGACCACGAGGCGCTGTTCAGCACCGGCAACTACAACAAGTTCCGCGAGTCGCCGACGGGCGCGCGCTGGGGCCACGTGCTGGACCCGCGCACCGGCCGGCCGGCGCGCGGCGCGGCGGCGGTCGTGGTGCTGCACCGTGACCCGGTGCTCGCCGACGCCAGTGCGACCGCACTTTTCGTGGCCGGCCCGGCGGGCTTCGATCGCACCACGCGACGCCTGGGCCTGGGCTGCGTGCTAATGGTGACCGAGGAGAACGAAATGCTGGTCACCGTCGCCATGGCCGCGCGGGTGGAACTGCTGCGCAATCCCGTGTCCCTCGGGCCGCCTCTGGACCTCGGGCCGGACTGCGACGGGCGGGCGCCCGCCGCGGCGGACTAGCCGCGAGAGGCCTTCAGTTCCGGAAGCAGAGCGCCGCCTCGGGCTTGTGGATCGCGAAGCCCTGCGCATAGTCCACGCTCAGTCCGCGCAGCAGGTCGCGGGCCCGCTCGTCGGCCACCCATTCCGCCACCACCTGCAGGCCCAGCTGGTGGCCGATGTCGGTGACCGCGCGCACGATCGAGTAGCTCACCGGGTCGGTCTCGATGTTGCGGATGAAGCTGCCGTCGATCTTGATGAAGTCCACCGGCAGGTTCTTGAGGTAGCCGAACGAGGCCATGCCCGAGCCGAAGTCATCGAGCGAGAACTTGCAGCCGGCGGCGCGCAGCTTCTGCATGAACTCGACCGCGCGCGCCATCGAGCTGACCGCGGCGGTCTCGGTGATCTCGAAGCAGATGCGCTGCGGCGGCACGCCGTAGTCCTCGAGCCGCTGCAGCACGAAGTCGGCGAAGCTGTCGTCCTCGAAGGTCGGGCCCGAGAGGTTGATCGCGCACAGCTTCACCGGCTTGCCGGAGGGATGGATGCGGTGGAAGTTGGCCAGGGTGGTGTCCACCACCCAGCGGTCGAGCTGCGGCATCAGGCCGAAGCGCTCCGCGGCCGGGATGAAGGCACCGGGCGGCACCATCGCGCCGCCTTCGTCGCGCAGGCGCACCAGCATCTCCAGGTGCACGCCTTCGGCCTGCTCGCCATACCACAGCGGCGCCAGCTCCTGGAAATGCAGCAGGAAGCGGCCATCGGCCAGGGCTTGCCGGATCCGGCCGGCCCACTCCATCTCGCTGCGGCGCTGGGTGGTCTCCAGGTCGTCCTCGGAGAACAGGTGCACGCGGTTGCGACCGCGCTCCTTGGCCATGTAGCAGGCGGTGTCGGCGTGCGCCAGCAGGGTGCGCTGGCTGAGGCCCGGGCCCCGCATCATCACCACGCCGATGCTGGAACTGATGGTGTAGTTGCGCTGCTCCCAGCCGAACACATAGCCGTCGATCTCGAGCCGGATCTTCTCGGCCAGCGCCGCGGCGCGGGCTTCCTCGGTGCGCTCGAGCAGGAAGGCGAACTCGTCGCCGCCCAGGCGCGCCACCACCGCATCGCGCGGCAGCAGGCCGGCGAACAGCGCCGCCAGCTGCGCCAGCAGCTGGTCGCCGGCGTAGTGGCCAGAGGTGTCGTTGATGAGCTTGAACTGGTCGAGGTCCATGTACAGCAGCGCGGCGGGCGGCGCGCCCGCGTCGAGCGCGGCGATGGCGGCATCGAGCCGGCGCTCGAACTCGCGCCGGTTGAGCAGGCCGGTCAGCGAATCATGGGTGGCCTGGTAGCTCAGCTCCTCGCTCAGCACCCGCAGCTCGGTGATGTCGTTGGCCACCGCCAGCAGGTGCGGCTGCTCGCCGAGCATGATCCGCGACACCGAGAGCGTGGCCCAGAAGGATTCCTGCCCCGGCACCCGCAGCTTCACCGTCTCGTTGAAAATGGCACCGGGGTCGGTGCCCAGGCCCGCGACGCGCTCGCGCAGGCCCGGTTCCTCCACCAGCTCCGGCAGGGTCGGGCCGAGGAATTCGTCGCTGATGCCGAGGCGGTCACGGCAGGCCTGGTTCGCGTACACCAGCTGGCCATCGCCCACCCGCGCCAACAGCACCAGCGCCGGCAGCAACTCGTTCAGGGCGCGGAACCGCTCCTCGCTCTCCCGGTACTGCGACGACATGCTGCGCGCCAGCGCCAGCGCCCGGGCCCGCGTGCCGGCGATCGACCAGGCCAGCGTGGCCAGCAGCAGGCTGGCCAGGCAGCCGATGCCGAAGGTGAGCAGCGGCAGCCAGCTGGCCTCGTCATTCAGCAGCCCGGCGTTGGCGACCATCCGCCAGGTGCGGCCGCCGTAGGCCAGGTCGCGCACGAAGGTGGCGGTTTCCACGCCCTGGCGCGGTTGGATTTCGAGCGGGTTGGTGTAAAGCAGCCTCGGCTCGGCCTCACCGTCGCTGATGTCCAGGACCTCGAGGTCGAACCGCTCCAGCGCTTCGCGCGGCAGCGCGTCCTCGATGAGGCGGTTCACCCGGAACGAAGCCGCCAGCGAGCCCATCTCGCGGGCGCGCCGCTCGGCCAGGTCGCGCGGCTGCGGGCCCGGGCTGAACACGGGCAGCCGGATGGTCAGGCCGTCGTCGCTGCCGGGCATGTTGGCGCGCTGGATGAGGCGGAATGCCGCCGACATCACCGGCTGGTCGGCGTCGCGCGCGAACTGGGCGGCCGCGAGGTTGGCGGGCTGGGTGGCGATGTCCAGGCCCAGCAGCATGCGGTTGCCCTGCATCGGCGCCACCAGCACCGTCGGGTAGTGAACCTGGCCATCCGGTAGCGCCTCCGGGGACGGGCGGTCGGTCTTCACCGCGTAGGCGATGGCCTGCAGGCTGGGGAACTGTTCGCGCGGGCGCAGGTTCGAGTACATGGCCTCGAACTCGTCGGCCGTCACTTCGTCCGAGGCCAGGAACAGCGCCTGCACCGAACGCACCAGCAGCCCGCAGGTCTGGAGCTGGCCGTCCACGGCGTCGAAGCTGCGCTCGGCCAGCCGTTCGAGGCGGATCCGCTCGGAACCGGTCAGGGCATCGCGGTGCAGGCTGGCCGCCAGCAGGCTGAGCGCCAGGCCAACCAGCAGCGCCGCCAGGCTCCAGAGCCAGGCGGGCTGGCCCAGGAAACCGCCGTCTTTGCGCCGATTCTCCAAGTACTTCTCCTGCGCCTTACACCCGGATGCGGCAAAATCGGACCTTCGCCTCAGAAAGGATCGGCCATGGCTTCCCACGACACAGCCACTCTATATCCCGCGCACCTGTCGGCAATCAAGGCGCGGGTGGACCGGCTGCTCGAAAAGCACGGTTTCGATCACCTTCTGGTCGCCTCGGGCATCGAGAAGTACGAGTTCCTGGACGACCGGCCCTACCCGTTCAAGCCCAACGCCCAGTTCAAGGCCTGGCTGCCCCTGACCCGCCACCCGCACTGCTGGATCGCCTACACCCCCGGCCAGCGGCCGGTGCTGGCCTACTACCAGCCCGACGACTACTGGCACGTGCCGCCCAGCCCACCCGAGGGCGCCTGGGTCGAGCACTTCGACATCCGGGTCATCACCGACCCCGCCGAGGCCGCGAAGCACCTGCCGGCCACCGGCAAGGCCGCCATCCTGGGCGAGGCCGACGCCGCCCTGCCCGGCTTCATGCCCAACAATCCGAAGGCGCTGATGGATGCGCTACACTACCGCCGCGCCTACAAGACGCCCTACGAACTCGCGGTGATGCGCCTCGCCCAGCGCCGCGCGGTGCCTGGCCATTTGGCCGCGCATGCCGCGTTCAAGGCCGGTCTTTCCGAGGCCCGCATCCACGCCGCCTACCTGGCCGCGACCGGCCACACCGACCTCGACCTGCCCTACAGCAACATCGTCTGCCTCAACGAGCACGGCGCGGTGCTGCACTACCAGTACAAAGAGACGCGCGCGCCCTCGCAGCATCGCTCCCTGCTGATCGATGCCGGCGCCGAAGTGGACGGCTACGCCTCCGACATCACCCGCACCTGGGGCAACGGTGACGCCGAGTTCGAGGCGCTCATCGCCGCAGTCGAGGACGAACAGCAGGCCCTGTGCGCCCGCGTCCGAGCCGGCGTCGATTACCGCGACCTGCACCTGGAATGCCACCTGCGCCTGGGCAACGTGCTGCGCACGCTGGAGATCGTGGACATGGATCCGACGCAGATGCTCGAGACCGGCCTCACCTCCACCTTCTTCCCGCACGGCCTGGGCCACCCGATCGGCCTGCAGGTGCACGACGTGGCCGGCTACACCGACGAAGCCGGCGAGCTGATCCCGCGGCCCGCCGGGCATCCCTACCTGCGCATGACCCGCACGCTGGAACCCGGCATGGTGGTGACGATCGAGCCCGGCATCTACTTCATCCCGACGCTGCTGGCGAAGCTGAAGGCCACGCCGCAGGGCAAGGCCGTGGACTGGCGCAAGGTGGAGCACCTGGCGAAGTTTGGCGGGGTGCGGATCGAGGATGAGGTGCATTGCACCGACGGCGGGCCCGAGAACCTCAGCCGCGACGCCTTCGCGGCGACCTGAGCCGCCCCGACACCCTGTGGGAGGGGCTTCAGTCCCGATGCCTTGCACCGGAAAGCATCGGGACTGAAGCCCCTCTCACAGAAGCTTCCGGTCGCGGCCAAAGTCCTGATTTGCTAGGCTTTGCGGCCCTCCCCGCCCATCGAAACCCGGCGCCTCGCCGGGCACAGAGCCGTCAGCCCCATGGAAAAGAGCTTCGAGCCCCAGACCTTCGAAACCAAGTGGTATGCCCACTGGGAAGCCAGCGGCTGCTTCAAGCCCAGCGGCAAGGGCCCGGCCTACACCATCATGCTGCCGCCGCCGAACGTCACCGGCACCCTGCACATGGGCCACGCCTTCCAGCACACGCTGATGGACGCGCTGGTGCGCTACCACCGCATGAAGGGCTTCGACACGCTCTGGCAGGTCGGCACCGACCATGCGGGCATCGCCACGGAGATGGTCGTGTCGCGCAACCTGGCGCTCGAGGGCAAGGGCGAGACGCGCGATTCGCTGGGCCGCGACAAGTTCATCGAGAAAGTGTGGGCCTGGAAGCAGGAATCGGGCGACACCATCACCCGCCAGATGCGCCGCATGGGCGCTTCGGGCGACTGGAGCCGCGAGACCTTCACCATGGACGCCGGCCCGAGCCAGGCCGTGGTGGAGACCTTCGTGCGCCTGTTCGAGGAAGGCCTGATCTACCGCGGCCAGCGCCTGGTGAACTGGGACCCCGTGCTGAAGACCGCGATCTCCGACCTGGAAGTGGTGAGCGAGGAAGAGGACGGCAAGCTGTGGTCGATCCGCTACCCGCTGGCCGGCGGCGCCACCTACGAGCACGTCGAGCACGACGCCGACGGCAACGAAACCCTGCGCGAAACCCGCGACTACCTGGTCGTCGCCACCACGCGCCCGGAAACCATGCTGGGCGACACCGCCGCGATGGTGCATCCGGAAGACCCGCGCTACGCCGCGCTGGTTGGCAAGGCGGTGGCGCTGCCCTTGTCCGACCGCGAGATCCCGATCATCGCCGACGACTACGTCGACCGCGCCTTCGGCACCGGCGTCGTGAAGGTCACGCCCGCGCACGACTTCAACGACTACGCCGTTGGCCAGCGCCATTCGCTGCCGCTGATCAACATCCTCACGCCGGACGCCGCCATCAACGGCAATGCGCCGGAGAAGTACCGCGGGCTGGACCGCTACGCCGCCCGCAAGGCGGTGCTGGCCGACCTCGAGTCGCTCGGCCTGCTGGTCGAGGAAAAGAAGCACAAGCTGCAGGTGCCGCGCGGCGACCGCACCGGCCAGGTGATCGAGCCCTACCTCACCGACCAGTGGTTCGTGCGGATGGAGAAGCTGGGCGCGCGCGGCCTCGAGCTGGTCGAGAGCGGCAAGGTCCGCTTCGTGCCCGAGAACTGGATCAACACCTACCGGCACTGGATGGGCAACATCCAGGACTGGTGCATCAGCCGCCAGCTCTGGTGGGGCCATCGCATCCCGGCCTGGTACGACGCCGCCGGCAAGGCCTACGTCGGCCGCGACGAAGCCGAAGTGCGCGCCAAGCACGGCCTCGGCGCCGACGTGGTGCTGACCCGCGACAACGACGTGCTGGAAACCTGGTTCTCCTCGGCGCTGTGGTCGCACAGCACCCTGGGCTGGCCCGACCCGCAGGCCATGGCCGAACGCGGCTTCGACAAGCGCCTGCCGACCTCGGTGCTGGTCACCGGCTTCGACATCATCTTCTTCTGGGTGGCCCGGATGATCATGATGACCGACCACTTCACCGGCGAAGTGCCGTTCAAGGACGTGTACATCACCGGCCTGGTGCGCGACCGCGACGGCCAGAAGATGTCCAAGTCGAAGGGCAACGTGCTGGACCCGATCGACATCATCGACGGCATCAGCGCCGACGCGCTGGTGGCCAAGCGCACCACCGGCCTGATGAAGCCGACCGACGCGCCCAAGATCGAGAAGGCCACGCGCAAGGAGTTCCCGGACGGCATCGCGCCCTTCGGCGCCGACGCGCTGCGCTTCACCTTCGCCTCGCTGGCCACCCACGGCCGCGACATCAAGTTCGACCTGCAGCGCTGCGAGGGTTACAAGAACTTCTGCAACAAGCTCTGGAACGCCGCTCGCTTCAGCCTGTTGAACTGCGAAGGCTTCTCTGTGGGAGGGACTTCAGTCCCGAACCCGCAGACCGACGCCGAACGCTGGATCCTCGACCGCCTGCAGCACACCCTGCGCGAAGTCGAGAAGGGCTACGCCGACTACCGCTTCGACCTTGCCTCGCAGGCGCTGTACGAATTCGCGTGGAATGAGTTCTGCGACTGGTACCTCGAGCTGTCGAAGCCCGCGCTGATGGGTGAGGACAAAGCGGCCGCCGACAGCACCCGCCACACCCTGCTCTACGTGCTCGAGCAGCTGCTGCGCGCCTTGCACCCGATCATCCCCTTCGTCACCGAGGAGATCTGGCATTCGGTCGCACCCAAGCTCGGCCTCACCGGCGACAGCATCAGCACCCAGCCCTACCCCACCGCCGATGCCACGCTGGAGAACGCCGCCGCGGCCGCCGACATCGAGTGGCTCAAGGACGCCGTGGCCCAGCTGCGCTCGATCCGCAGCCAGATGGGCATCGCGCCGGCGAAGGCCGTGCCGCTGCTGCTGCAGGACGGCGATGCGGCCGCGCGCGAGCGCGTCGCCCGCTACACGCCGGCACTGAAGTTCCTGGCCAAGCTCGAGTCCATCACCTGGCTCGACGGCGAGGCCCCGGCCGCCGCCGCCGCGCTGGTCGGCTCGCTGAAGCTGCTGATCCCGCTGGAAGGCCTGATCGACCTCGGCGCCGAAACCGCGCGCCTGGACAAGGAACTCAAGCGCATCGCCGGCGAGATCGCCAAGTGCCAGGGCAAGCTGTCCAGCGAGACCTTCGTGCAGAACGCCCCCGCCGCCGTGGTGGAGCAGGAACGCGCGCGCCTGGCGGACTGGACCGCGCAGCAAGCCGCCCTGCAGCAGCAACGCTCGAAGCTGGGCTGACGACACAAATGCAGCAAATGAACCTGGTTCATTTGCTAGCTCTCCGGCGGAAGCAGCTCCATCGCCATCACGATCGCATCCTCTCGCCCCTTCTCCGCGGGGTAGTAGTTCGGACGCTGGCCGATCTCGTTGAAGCCTTCGTCGCGGTAAAGCTGGATTGCGCGCGGGTTCGAAGGGCGCACTTCGAGGAAGACCTGGTTGGCCTGGTGCCAGCGCGCCAGGTCCACCAGCCGGCGCAGCAGGCGGCGGCCGTGGCCGCGGCCCTGGTATTCGGGCGCGATGCAGATGTTGAGGATGTGCGCCTCGCCCGCGGCCGCGCTCAGCACGCCGTAGCCGAGCAGGGTCGAACCGGCCTCGAGCACCCAGCAGTGGTGGCCGGCACGCAGGCAGTCACGAAAGATGCCCGGGGTCCACGGGAACACATAGGCACGATTCTCGATCGCCGACACCGTCTCGATGTCGGTCTGGCGCATCGGCCGGACCTGGGTTCCCGGGGCGGGCCGCGCGTTCATGGCTCAGCGCCGGCGCAGTGCCCGCAGCGCCGGCCACAGCGCCCGCTTGGCGCGGGCATCGGCGCGCAGCTGTTCCACCGGCGGCAGCAGCGGCGACGGATCCCTTCCGCCCGCCGCCCGCACCAGCGACTCCCACAGCTTTTCCGGAAAGCCCGCCGGCCGCGCCACCACCACCGGCGGCGGCACCGGCGCGGGCGCCTGGCGATAGAGCACGTAGCCCATCGCCGCCAGCATCGCCTGCTGGTCGGGACGCCAGCTCATGCGGCCGGCTTGCGCCGCAGCTTGGTCCACAGCCACCAGGCCGGGCCCGAAAGCACGTACACCAGCGCGATCGCGAACAGCCCCTTGGCCTGGGCGATGAACAGCACCGCGATCGTCACCACCACCAGCGCCATCACGAAGAACGGCACCCGGCCGCCCTTCGGGAAGCCCTTGAAGCTGAAGTACTTGATGCGGCTGACCATCAGCAGGCCGGCCGCCACGGTGACCGCGAACGCCAGCCAGCGCAGGCCCTGCCCGCCGTAGCCGAAGGTATTCATGGCCCAGACGAACGAGACCATCAGGCCCGCCGCCGCCGGGCTGGCCAGGCCAATGAACCAGCGCTTGTCGGTCGAACCGACCTGGGTGTTGAAGCGGGCCAGGCGTAGCGCCGCGCAGGCGGCGTACAGGAAGGCCGCGGCCCAGCCGACCTTGGCCAGCACCGGCCCGTCGGCGCGGAAGCCCACCAGCGCCCAGTGGTACATCACCAGCGAGGGCGCCATGCCGAAACTGACCAGGTCGGCCAGCGAGTCGTACTGCACGCCGAACTCGCTGGTGGTGCCGGTCATGCGCGCCACCCGGCCGTCGAGGCCGTCGAAAAGGCCGGCCACGAACACCGCGATGCAGGCGCTCTCGAAATTGCCGCTGGCCGCCGCCAGGATGGCGTAGAAACCCGCGAAAAGACCGCCCGTCGTGAGCAGGTTGGGCAGCAGGTAAATGCCGCGGCCGCGGGCCGGGGCGGGTTCGTCTTGGGGATCCATGCCGGAAGTGTAGCGGCTGGCGCTGGCCCTCCATAGCCCGGCGGTTGCGGCGCCTCTCCCGGGGTGGTATCACGGGGCCAGCCACCCCCCGGAGCCGCCCCATGTCCCGCCCCGCCCTGCTCGCCATCCTCGCCCTGTCCGTCGCTCCCGGCCTGCTGCAAGCCCAGGGAACGGCGGTCTACAAGTCACGTAACGCCGACGGCACCAACGTCTATTCGCAGGTGCGGGTCGAAGGGGCGGAATCCCGGAACATCAACGCCAACGATCCGGCGAAGGCCGACGCCGAGCCGGAAGCGCCCAAGAGCGAGACCCAGCTGGCCTGCGAGCGGGCACGCCAGAATCTGGAGGCCTACGACTCAGGCGACAGACTCCAGCGCGACAAGGACGGCGACGGCGTCGCCGAGGACCTGTCGGCCGAAGAGATCGCGGCGGAGAAAGGGATGGCCGAACAGCAGGTGACGCTGTACTGCGCGGCCGAGGCCAAGCCCGAGGCCTGATCGGACAGGGCAACTGCGCCGGGCCCGCACGGCCGCTACAATGGCGGCCCTTCCAGCGGTTCGGGTCCTGTCGATGCGCCTTTCCCGGTTCCACCTCAACACCAGCAAGGAAACCCCTGCCGACGCCGAGGTCGTCAGCCACCAGCTGATGCTCCGCACCGGCATGATCCGCAAGCTGGCGGCCGGCCTGTACACCTGGAGCCCGCT
>LNFM01008533.1_pt1 | contig 15417 bp, 14 predicted proteins | sample 596031 | NCBI WGS metagenome assembly LNFM01 (sample SAMN04254537, study PRJNA301005) | activated carbon metagenome | isolation source: dual media filters at the Ann Arbor, Michigan drinking water treatment plant | place: USA: Ann Arbor | reverse complement strand
GCAAATGCGGTACAAAATCGAGCAGGAATTGCTGTACGGCTATCGCTCCGCGGTCCTTCAAACGGCGGTGGATCGCAATTGCACAGCCGGCGATAACCATGATCGCGGAAAAATTTAGAGCTTTAAATGTGACCCAAGCCAGCAAACTGCGCCCATCCATCAACTGCAGTGGAAAGCCAAAGAGATACGCGCGGTAACCCATATCGCCCTCAAGCTTGAAATGGACCCAACCGAAAACAAGCGGAAAGGTGATCGCGGCAGCAGAAATACAACCCCACATAATGAGGAAGTGCATCAACCAGCGCGTCGTGCCGCGTTTGAATATAAAATGTTGGCCAAGAAGATTCTTACCGATCGTTTGCGCCGCATTACCAGCATTTGCAGCAAACCTCTTCCGCTGAAAAAACAGCTGTAGTCCGCGAAGAAAATACGTCCTTGTCGCCGGACGCTGCAGCCATAGAGCATAGCGGAAAAAGATAGCACCAAATGCCACCACGCTCGCCACCGTGTAGCCGAACAACGCGGAGTCGAAATGCTCGAGACTTCGCGATCCGACGATCACCAAAACGGTGAGCAACGCCGACGCCGCAAGGCCGATCAAGGTTGGGTTTCGATAGTTTATCCGTTCCGAAGTAGCCGAAACTTGAACCGCTTTCATATTATGAGTTACGAACGACTTCAACCGAGCAATTTTGCCGGGTTCTAACTGGAATTCTGTGAAAAGACTACGGCGTTTCCGTTTCGGTAAATATGACTTAAGTCATATTTACCGAGAATCTTCGAATGTGCTTTGGTTTCCGTAAGATGACTCGACAAACAAAGGTCGCTCCAAGACGAGTAAGGGTAAACGGCCTGCATCCCATGCATTGACAGCGGAAAAGGTCGAAGCACTGAGTATACGGACGCGCAAAATGGACAATGGACGCTAAAATCGACAAACTTGAAAAGTCAAATGAACAGTCTTGTGAACAATTTTGGAGATGACCTAACGGACAGAATTCTGCTCTCAGGAAAGTCAAAGCCGTTCGGGCCAAATCAACCTATTTTTTTCGAAGGAGACGAAGCGACTTTTCTGCCGATAGTTCTCTCCGGAACAGTAAAAATGGTCAAGTTCCCCGAAGTTGGAAAAGAGGTCATTATCGGGATATTTCACGAAGGACAAGCGTTTGCGATTCCGCCGGCGATGGATGGAAAAAGATTCCCTGCGACGGCGATCGCAATAGACGAGAGCGAACTTTTACTTATTCCCCGTGACAGATTCCTGGAATTGATGCGATCCTCGGCCGAATTTTCTACAGCGATCACGAGTACGATGTGCGGTATACTGCGCCACCAGGTCGAGACGATTCAAATACTCGCTACGCCATCCGCCGAACAGCGTATCGCGGCGGCTCTGTTACGCCTGGCAGGAGAAGACAACGGTGAAGAGTTGATAGAGATCACCTACAGGCGCAAGGACATTGCAGAAATGACGGGCCTCTCTCTCGAAACAACCATTCGAGCCGTAAGGCGGTTGGCTGATAAGAACTGTTTAAAGATCGTTGGTGGTCGAATCATTCTCGAAAGTACGACCTCATTGCGAAGACTCTCCCGATGAAACCCTCGTTGTTCCCGAGGATATTTTTCGAAGATGATCCAGGTCATATTTCAGCTCTGGCCTAACGGGTATTATTCGAGAAGGTAATGGGTTTGTGGACAAAGATTATGAAGCTTCGAATCCTGGGAAACTCGATTAGATTTCGCCTCGGGCGATCTGAAGTTGAAAGTTTCGGACAGCATGGTGTGCTCGAGGAAACGATCCGACTTGGCGGTTCGCCGGCAAATGCTCTCAAATACTCACTTAAGGTCGTCGACGGCGATCTGTTTACTAGCGAATTTGTGAACGGAAATGTAATAGTTGGCATCCCGCGCATATTGGCAGAATCGTGGGTTAGTAGCGATGCCGTTACCATCTCGGGCCGGAAGATACTCGATGAAGACTCCGATTTGAAGATCCTGATCGAAAAAGACTTTGTATGCCGCAACGCCCACGATGAGGATCAGTCCGACCGTTATCCGCATCCTAAAGGACCGGATACGTGCTGAGCAAAAACTTGCTCAACATGACCTGGATCATGTTTTATCTCACTCCTCTATCTTAGTATCAAAGCCGATGATTAGATCTGGAGGATGAAATAATGTTCAGTGTGCAAGGTAAAACAGTTCGCGAGATAGCACTTGAAAAGCCGTTAACGACGCGTGTCTTCGAACAATTCAAGATCGACTACTGTTGCCACGGCGACATACCATTCGACGACGCGTGTCGAAATGCGGGAGCCGTCCCCGAAGACGTGAACGGCAAGATAGACGACATTCTGAGCTCATCAACTGAGACTGATGGTGATTCTCTCTCGGACCTATCGCTTACCGATCTCATCGATCATATCCTGGACCGACACCACGTTTTCACAAGAGAAGAGATAGCTCATCTAACGCCGCTTATGGCCAAGGTCGCCAGCCGGCACGGAGATCACCACCAGTATTTACTAGAACTTAAGGATCTTTTTGAGGCGGTTTGCAACGATCTCGGTCCGCATATGGAGAAGGAAGAACAAGTACTTTTCCCGTATATCATGGATCTCGAAACCAGACAGTCGACGGGCCAGCCGCCTCCGTTCCCGCCTTTTGGGACTGTTCAAAACCCCATTCGAATGATGACCGCTGAGCACGAAACCGTTGGCGATCTGTTATCAGAAATGCGGGAGATAACGAGCGATTACGAATTACCAGGCGGGGCATGTCCCAGCTTCACAGCCCTGTATCACAGACTGGCAGAATTTGAACGCGACCTTCATCAGCATATCCATTTGGAAAACAACCTTCTTTTCCCGAGGGCGATCGATCTTGAACGGAAGGCATTCGGCTGAAGCAAGGTGTTGACCGGCGTGGTTTCGTATGACGATAAGTGCCCCCGCTATTGAACGCACAGTTCCTCTTCGGATTCGGCAGATCGCCGTCCCACCGAACACGGCGGTTGGAGTCTTCTGCTCGAACCTATAGTTGGGGGACTATTGATCGCATTCTCGATTGGCGGCCTTTGGATCTCATTGTCGATTCTCGGAGCCTTCCTCTGCAGACAGCCCCTCAAGGTATTGATCGCTGATCGTATCGGAATGAGAGTACGTGAACGAGCAAAGGCCGCGATCTTGTTCTTGTTTATCTACGCGTCCGTCGCGACTATTGGCGTTCTTGGAACTGTTATTAGCTCCGGGCGGGAGCCGCTTTGGCCGTTCGCATTTGTCCTGCCGCTCATCGGCTTCCAGATATTCAATGATGTTTCACGACGAGGCCGCCAACTCCTACCGGAGGTAAGCGGTGCGATTTCGATTTCTGCGTCAGCTGCTGCGATCACCTTGGCGGACGGACAACCTTGGTTGCTCGCCGTTTCTTTGTGGGTTGTTTTTGTGGCCAGATCGATCCCGTCTATTCTTTACGTTCGCAATCGATTGCTTCTTGAGAAAGGTAAGCCGTACTCCAGAACAGGCTCAACCGTTGTACACATCGTGGCTGTGGCGGTTGTCGGTGTGTTGACCTACTCTGGATTAAGTTCGATCCTTGCATTGGTGGCAATGATCGTTCTACTTTGGCGTTCGGTAGCGGGACTCTCAGGCGGAAAAAAACTAAAGGCAATTCAGATCGGTATTCGTGAGGTCGTCTACGGCACATTAACCGTTTTGCTGGTGACGGTTGGATACCATCTTGGCTTTTGAACTCCCATAGAGATCCTACCTCTCCTCTGCAGAACGCAAAATTCGCTGGGTTGCAACTGAATTCAGCAACTTTCATAGAAGTTTCAGCGATCGGACAGGATTCATCCGCGAAATTGGGAGAGAATCCCTTCTAGGGATCCAACGGATTGTGCAAGTCAGCTTTCCGGATGATCACTACATGACCCATCATCGGCAAAGATATGGATGGTGCAAACAAGATCGTCAAGACACTGCGGCAAAGGGACAACCCGAATCGAAAGCAGTTGGCAAGGTAATCGGTTACAGATATCTGAGATGATTACCGTTGTTTTTGAAGAGAAAATGCGCTACAGATTGAGGTATCCCCCAATACTATTTCTAGGATGTAGAAATGACACAGATCCGAAAGAACATCGATCTCCGCTACGGCGAAGTGCCGGCGCAGGATGCAATTGCTCATTTGGCAGACTGTTTTTTCGAATTTTCCGTCGAAAGCAACTTCGTGTCGCCGATCTCCCACGAAGTTTTCCCCGATGGCTGCATCTCTTTGATCTACCGGCGAAATCAACGATTGGGGATAGATGTTCTTTTATTAAAGGGCCTGAGTCTCGAACCATTTTACACTCAGGTTTTTGCCGGTGACGTTCATTGGGGGGTGAGGTTTTTGCCTTGTGCAGCATCAAAGATCTTGCGTTGTGATCCGAAGCAGATCCCTACCCAGCCTGTCGATGAACGAGATTTGCTCCATTTGACTAATGGGCTGCTCGATAGGCTCATCGTATGTACGGAATTTTCGGAGGCCAGGCAAGTTTTTCTTGAAATGTTGATCAGCCTGGAAGTCGAAACGGAGCAGATTGACAAACAAGTTGCTCTAGCAATCCAGCTGATTTCTCAAACCAATGGCGAACCTAAGATCTCAGAGATTGCGGATTCTGTCGGCCTCGGTCGGAGACAATTGGAGCGACGGTTCAGACAATCCACAGGGATAACTCCAAAGCAATTCTCTAGAATTCGGCGATTTCGCACCACGACCGAGACCATGCTCGATAGCAAAGTTAGCTGGGCCACATGCGCGGTCGAGATGGGGTTCGCCGATCAGGCACATTTGAGTCGAGAAATCTCGTCGATGACCAATCACTCGCCCAAGTCGTTTGAAAGGACAGTTAACAAAATCGAATTTGAAGGCTTGGTTCGGTCGTCAAAAACGCGCTCTGGCTCAAAGGAACGGCCATGAGGAAACCCAACTTTCCAGTTGGGCAAGATCGACGTCATTCTTAGCGACATTGTCCGGCCTTCTGGCTTCTTATTTTCCAGCGCAGGTAACTCGGAAAACAAATTTTTTTGAGATGTCGCAAATCTTCAAGATTTCTGTCTTCGAATGCTTGAGAATGGGTCTGCTTAAGTTCTGTGTATTGAGTTCTATGTATCGATAAATTATATGAAGATTATAACGAAAGTACTGTTAGCGACATTTTTTCTGACTCTAGGTGCGTTGGCATTTTCAGCCCAAACTAAAGGGGAAATAGAAATGAAACAAAAGGCGGAGATGAAGAAACTCGAAATGTTGGTTGGCTCCTGGAAAGGAACCGGCTGGGCGATAACCCAAAGCGGGCGGGAAACGTCGAGTATTTCTGAAACCGTTCAATATAAGCTCGGAGGACAGATCGCGGTCGTGGATGGCCTTGGTATGACTAAAGACCCCAAAACGGGGGCGGAACGAATTACGCATCAAGCCTACGGTGTTTTTTCTTACGACAAAGCATCAGAGAAAATCAGATTCCGCTATTACAAAGCAGAAACCGGTGAAGAAGGCGAAACGCTAATTCAAATCGTAGACAAGGGCTTCACTTGGGGATTCGATGTTAATGAGACTGGATCTAAAGTGAAGTTCACTATGCGAATCAACGAAAAAGGCAATTGGCACGAGATAGGTGAGTTTTCCCGCGACGGCGGTAAAACCTGGTTGAAGTTCCTGGAAATGGAACTAAGTAAAGTCCCGGACGGTAATTCAAAAGACGCGACTCCGTCAAAACCTCAGCCAAAGTACTTCGTATTTAACTATTTTCCTGGATCGCACTGGCTAACGGACCGACCCATTTCAGAGCAACCTCTAAGCAGGCATTTCGCTTATATGAAAAAGCTGGAAGGTGAAAAGATACTGGTGTTGGGAGGGCCTTTTAAGGATAACAGTGGGGCATTTGGAATTGTCGAAGCCTCTGACCTAGAAACGGCAAAGAGAATTATCAACCAAGACCCTGCCGTCAGAGAAGAAGTAGTCCGCGTTTTAGTGCGGGAATGGTCGTCGGCCGTTCCCGGTTGCGTTGAGAAGAGTAATTAGAAGCTAACGGACCAAAGCCGATTTTGTGGGGTTTGATCGGTGTCGTCTTCATTGCGGCCGATAATTATCGCAAATCTCAAGGTTGATCTGGAAATATGAAGAAGCTGAGTTTAGTCGCTCTTATAGTCGTTTTCTGTTCCGCGGCGGTGGGGGCCCAAAAGAGGGTTTTTGACCATCATGTCCATCTAATGAGTCCGCGAATGATAAAACTCTTCAAAGATGTCAGCATACCCTTCTCAAAACCTGATGCCGACTATTCCGATTGGCAGTCCATTACCAACCGTCTCGGCACAACCCGCGTGAAGCTTATTTCGATGGCGTATCTTTACGGTCATCCCGAATTTGGAAAAGTTGAAAATGAGTATGAATCGGTTAAGGCCGAAAACGACTATTTGCTTGAAGCAAAAAAGAAATCGCCAAAAACGATTAGGGCGTTTTGCGGCATTAACCCCCTGAGAGATTATGCATTAGATGAAGCCGAAAGATGCCGGAAAATACTAAAAGCCGATGGTATCAAGCTTCACTTTAACGCTTCGCAAGTTTATTTAACCGTTCCAGACCACGTCCGTAAAGTATTTCCGATCTTCGAATTTGCAGCAAAGAACAAACTTCCGGTAGTTCTGCATTTTGACAATTCACATCGAAAATTCGGTGAGACCGACGTGAAGATTCTTGCTGATGAAATTCTTGCGAAGATAAAGCCGCTCAATCTACAAATTGCCCACTTTGGGACGTCTGGAGGATTTAACCAAAGAACGAAAGGCGTGATTGACGCTTTTCTCAAGCAGTTTGAGACTGATCCGGATATGAAGAGGCACAAGATCACCTTTGACATTTCGGCAGTCGCCCTCGACAAAGATAGTGAAGGTGTTCCCAAGCTAACCGACGAACTATTTGCGGAACTGGCGGTCTATGTTCGAAGACTCACCCCAGGGAGAATAGTTTTTGGCACCGATTATCCACTCTACTCGGTCGATGAATATCTTGAGATCCTTCGAAAAAGAGTGAAGCTAACTGACAACGAGATTTCTTCCTTTCGCAATTAGAGCGTTCCCACTATGAGATCTTTTTCAACCGATAGTATTAGAAGCGATTAAACGAGATGAGGAGAATTAGAACATCAAGAGTGGCTGGCGGATTGGATCTGACCGTTTTGCGTCTGGTTCTTAGAATCACGATTCGAATCTCACTTCTTGCTCGACTTTCCATAGGACTCTCCCTTTTCACTGGCATCGCACTGGCGCAAACAGTCGCATTTGAGAACGTAACCGTCCTGCCAATGAAGGGTCAGGATGTACTGACAAACCAGCTCGTGGTGATCAGGAATCAGAGGATCGCATTCATCGGGCCTAACTCCCCAGATAAGATTCCGGCTGGAGCATTGCGGGTAGACGGTACCGGCAAATTTCTTCTTCCGGGGTTCATCGATTCGTACGCTCATATCCACGAAAAGAGCCTCATTCCCTTCGTCGCCAACGGCGTAACTACGGTCAGAAACGCCCCTGGCACTCACTATCAGCTGGGCATAAAGAACTCTGTTGACGGAGGTCAGATGATCGGCCCCCGCATCATATCTCTTGGCGTGCCGATCGCTGGTTTCCCTACTGATTTTCATTCGCAGGGCGCAATTCGCAACGGCGATGATGCTCGCTTTGCGGTTCGTGAGGTAAAGCGACTGGGGTATGACGGTGTTTTCATCTACACATCTATCGGACCGGCTGCCTACTTCGCTGTACTGGACGAAGCTAAGAAGCTCGGGATGAAGGTTCAGGGTCACTACCCTTATAAGGTGCCTAGATCGATGTTTTTTGCAGGCGAACAGGAGTCGATCGAGAACATGGTTGCGCTCGTAGATTTCCGGTCGGGCAATTTGGATTATCCAGAGCAGTTCTTTCCCGATTTCGCCGGGCGAATGGCCGCCGCAAAAAAGTATGTGATACCAACCCTGAATGTTCACAGAATGCGATCCCTTGCAGATAAAACTGATCAGTTGCTTGCACGGCCTGAGATGAACTACGTCCCACCCCGGCAAAAAGCCTACTGGAATCTGCGGCAAGGGAGCGTCTTTGCTGTCTCGGGTTATCAGTATCGTGGAGCACCGGCTGCAGTCAAAATTCTGCGTGAAAAGGGCGTCAGAGTACTGGTTGGTTCCGACGCCGGTTATCCCCTTATTGCTCACGGCTTCTCTTACGTTGATGAACTTCAAAACCTTGTCGAAACGGGAATGAGCAATCTCGCTGTGCTTCGAGCAGGAACTATCGAGGCTGCGGATTTTCTCGGTCTGGGTAGCGAGATCGGTTCCATCGAATTAGGAAAGACAGCTGATCTGGTACTTCTCGACGCGAATCCCCTCTCAGATATTCGGAATGCGAACAAAATTGCCGGTGTGTCGCTTCGCGGAGTCTGGTACGACAGGCCGAAGATCGATCAAATGCTCGAGGAATTGGCTGTCGGCCTCAAAAATCTTGCAAAAGACCGCTGGGTTGGGTTTGACGATCCATCTAGGAATGGATTCCGAAGGGTTGCATCGTACGAGTTCCTTGTGCGTGGCGTTGTTGCCGGCGAGGAGCGGCTATATTCTCAGGAAGAAAAAGATGGTTCAAGAACCCTCCTAAGTCACAACAGCATTGATCCGCACAATTTCCGTAAGACCGTTACTGTGTACGAACTTGATAAGGGCCTGGTAAATCAAGTCTCGGTTGACCGCACCGCCCCGGAGGGGAAAACAACACTCAATCTAAGGCGCTCCGCGAATTCAGGTCGGATCGTTGGAGATATTGCTATTTATGGTAGGTTGTCACGCAATGAACATTTGCCTCCCGATTGGTTGATTCTCGGACCAACGACTTCGAACAACATAGACATTGATGTGATCGCAAACTATCAACTGATCCTGGATCGCTTCGCGAGCCTTCCGCCTTCAACAACAGCCGCTGTAACTGCCAAGAAGCCGGAATTGAATCCAGAGGAATGGGGGCGTGACTCAGTGATCGGCGACGTTGAGTACCTTGTAACTCGACTTGCCGACAAAGAAATTGACGGACCAGTAAAGTCGATGCTTAAGCAATTTGAGATATTTCACACAGGTTTTAATGGTGGAGCGTCCAATACCCAAGCCGGCTTTCGACTTATCGTGACCGTCGATCCCGACGGGTTTATTAGATCGATCGACGTCGATCCGGAATCGGGGGTGCTGAAGATCGTACGTAAGTGACAGAAAATCTCCTCGCGGGTAGCGTGGTGGTGTCGGCTCTGTAGATCTAGAAATCACGGGCCCTTCGCGGGTGCCAAGGCCAAGGGAGCGAGCAGGCTCCGTTTAAGTTTAAGGAGGTTAAGTATGGACATAGAGAAAATAAAGGTTTTGTGCGAAACGCCTACGACGGGCAAGAAAGGGACTCGCATCCCAAAATGGAAATACGACGCGGTACGTGCAGCCATTCGAAAGGTCGTTCCTCGTAGCAAAGAGGGTATTGAATTCAGAGACCTACCGAACTTGGTTAAGGAGGCTCTCTCAGCCGAAGCCCTTGATAGTCTCGGCTCAGTCAGTTGGCATACGGTAACCGTAAAGCTGCATCTGGAAGTCATTGGTGAACTCGAGCGCGTCGTCGGGGCCAAGCCCCAGCGTGTCCGTCGCGTGCGGTAGTTTGGCTGAACCCGGCTACCGGTTTCGCCTCCATTTTCATTTTCAGACTCGGAAGTAGCCCGCCGCCAACGAACTTGATGATAGCAGACAATCGGTCAGAATTTCGGGGTCGACAGGGCGGAAACTTTGTGTGGAAATCAGTCATTTGCAAGCGTCTTTCAGGTTCTATCAATGTTCGTGATATCTACGGTGCAGTACTATTCAGCATATGAAGAAGACTAGATTTGATTTATTGTTTGTTTTTCTGACAGTACTGTTCTTCGGAACAAGTCATGTTTCCGCGCAGATGCCCGCGAAAAGCATCGAAAAGGATCGGGAGGATCTTAGGCTCCTTAAGGAGGTTGATTGGCCAAAAGCCTATCGTGAACAAAACACCGATCTTCTCGGCCGCATCCTTGCGGACGAGTTTCAGATGATAGATGGAGAAGGTGGGTGGTCCAATAAGGAAAAGGAAATAGAGCATGTTCGCCGATCCAAATGGATTAACAAATCATTCAGGTTTGAGATCAAGCGACTGGAAGTATTCGAGAATGGTACTGCCGTTGTTGCCGGCCGTGGAGTAGCGATCGGGCCGGAATCTGATCCTGACGGCGGATATCAGTACCAATCCTCCAATATTCTGATCAGGCGAGCTGGTCGATGGCAGGCGATTTCGTCACACGTGTCTGGATTCCGGCGTTTAACTCCGGTAGAACTGGAGAGCGAGCGAACAAGATTGGGCGTGACAAGGCCAGGCTGTGCACCACGACTGGAAACGCGCACTTCTCTTCTTGATCTGGCGAGTCGGAAGTTTGATATAGCGGATGCTGCCATAAGACAGAAGCAAGCACTGGAGCTAACCGATTGCCTGGCAGATCCCGACCCAAGGATCCGAGATGAAGTAGCATTCACTGGGCTTTCGACATGGCTGCGTGCGGATTTGATCGACAATGATACGCGCGTTGCACTCGCGGATAGGCTGCTTCCTTGGATCGCAGCAAAGGAAGATCCGGCGGGATTTCGGCGTTCATTCTCGGCTCTAGCTCTTTCTGAGGTCGCACGAGCTGACCGTCTCAAACCTTCCCTTCCAGAATCAGTTCGCAAACGTATACTCGAAGCGGCCGCAGCGAACATCGAAACGATTAAAGACTATCGGGGCTATGACCCAATTGAAGGGTGGAGACACTCGGTTGCTCATGCTTCCGATCTTGTCCTTCAGAGTGGCCTGCATCCGGCAACCACCGCCTCAGAAGCTAAACTACTTTTCGATGCACTTGCGAAGCAAATCGCTCCCCGCGGAGCAGCTTATACCCACGGTGAACCGGAGAGATTGGCGAGAGCAACTTTTTTTGTTTTTGGCCGGGGAATACTGAACGAGGAGTACTGGGATACTTGGTTCAAAAAGATCGGCGAAGTTCCTTCAGGAGAATCGGCGATGACTACACTGCAGGCTCTCGCTCGAGCTCAGAATGTCAAAGCCTTTTTGAATTCAGTAGCGTTTGCTGCACGAAGCAATCCGAACCCCGGAAATGACCGCCTGGCAAAACTTGCAGATAGAGAGTTGCTTCGGTTTCCACTGTAAAAGTTCGATCAGGGATGGCCGACTATATATTTTCCAGCCGAATGCTCGATCGAACGAAGCTATCCAAATCTCGACGAAAACTCGTGATCGGCTCTATCTGATTCATAAGGAAGAATCAAGAAGCTCTACTTCGAGATAATGCCGTGTCAACATTGTCTTTAGCAAGGCTGTGATCGCGGTGCTCTACGAATTCCCTACCTCCTCCCCCGATAGGCCTAGAACTTAATGCCGACAAGCAAGTCGTCGCGATAGTATTCGAGGCCGATCTTTGTTCCGCGCGGGGCATTCACTTAGCGCCGTGGCTCTAGCCGTACCGTACAACTGCGGAAGGCATAACTGCATCATCAAGATTAACGCCAATGATCACCCGTTCGGTAAATAATGAAAGCCTGGCGACTGCCGGTTAGCCAGCCAACCCGCACTTGATAAACGGCAGAGACGCTCAGAATGAGGACAAGAATATGAAGACTTACAGATTTGCCGAGTTTAAGGTTGATCCTGGATCTAGAGAGTTGTTCAGCGGAGACAGAGAGATCCATCTAAATGACAGAGCATTTGACATCCTACTTGTGTTGATCGAAGAAAGCCCACGGGTTCTCTCCAAGGACATTATTGTAGACAGAGTATGGGATGGCGTAGCAGTTGAAGACAATTCTGTAGAGCGGGCCATAGTAAGTATTAGAAAAGCTCTTGGCGAGGACACTCGTAGCCCCAAGTTCATAAAGACTGTTCGCGGTCGAGGCTATCACTTCGTCGGAGACCTGACGGTTGATGATTTAAATGCTGATCAGTCGATGCATGTTATTTCTTTAGTTTCAGGCACCCTGATGAGTCCATTTTCAGTCGGGCGGGCATGGGTATTCCTGCTCGCCCTGTTACTAGCCGCAGCCGTAGTCGCTGCGTGGAAGTCGGATCGAATAATGGAGTATGCAAACAACGATGTCGTCTTCAGAGACGACTTCTCCGGGAAGGAACTGGATCAGTCGAAATGGCTGGTCTCAGGTAACTCGGTGCGTCTTAGTGATGGCATCGCTCAAACACAGTTGAGGAGGTTGATCGAGGAGGACGGGTTGATTCTTTAAGAATAGTTGTGGACCCTAGCAGACCATTTACAATCAAGAGCAGAGCCAAGATCTCATACAATAAAAGTGTTGACTCAAATGTGGATTTCATTGGCACGCTTGGCTTCCACTTCGGATCCATACACTCCGGTAGTCCGAATCTGATGGGTGTTAAGTATGCGAAAGCTCAAGGAGAGTTCTGTTATCCTAGTAATATTGTCAAGACCGAAGGCATCTATCTCATCAAGAACGACGGAGATGTTCGAATCAACAGCCATCACGTTGAAGGCAAGATCGGTCCGCAAACTGACGCAATCTGGGATAGTTGGTTTGACCAAGAGCTCAAATTCAGCCCAGACGACGGGATCTTAAGCCTGAAGATAAATGACGAGCTAAAGAGCAGATTCCCTATCTCAGAAACTGACCTTCTCAACCGAGACTCGATTCATCTTGCTATTTTCCCGCTCGGTTGGTGGTTGCACCATTCAATCGAAATTGACTATATAGAGTTGTCCCAGCCAAAGCAGTTCGGATAACCCGCCGGATCCGGATCGTCCAAGTATCCAATCACCTCTCTCAACTAGACGAAGCCGACGGATAGTTGACTGGTAGTGTAAGATTCACGGCCAGGATCGACACCTACGAAAGTTCACTTTCTTCTTGCGCTTGTTTTGGCGAGTCTGAAGTTTGGTTCGGCAGTTCCGACAGTCTTGAAGACCAGTGCTGAATAAGGACTGTTTCTCTATGGTGTCCGCGAAGAGTCTTAGGTGAAGTTCCTTTTGCCCGTTGATTGACATTGTTCTGCTGCACGGACGGACGGCTTCAAGGTGCGGAGAAAGGATCGAGAGGTCCATACCGCGGTGCGAGTAAGTAATTGCCGATCAAGCGATGACTCAACGGAAGCCATCGGTTGGAAATAGTAAAACGGAACAGAATCGCGTATTCTTGAAGACATCTTTTTACATTTTTTTCTCTCCCCGCGGTAGGTCCGTATGAATCAAACAAGACTCCTTTTACAGTTTTGGAAGCATGAGGCTGGCGCGACCCGGAGAGTAATAGGGCGTATCCCTGAGCAACAGTCTGATTACCGACCCCACCGTCATTCTCGTTCAGCCCGCGAACTAGCTTGGCCAATCGTTCTCGAAGAGAAGTTGCTGGTCGAGGGGCTTGAAAACGGGGTGATCGATTGGCGGGAGGAGGAATTGCCGGTGACGGTCGCTGCAATTCTCGCAGTTTACGACCGGCAGCACGAAGAAGTTGTCGCCCGGTTGGAAAAATTGGAAGAGTCAGCTTGGGAACAAGAAGTGGCTTTCACAGTGGCGGGACAAGAATTTAGAAGAGACTCCGGTCACAATTACGGCTGGGAGTTTTTGTTCGATCAGATACATCATCGCGGACAGCTCTCGACATACCTGCGGCCGATGGGGGCGAAAGTGCCGGCGATCATCGGGCCAAGCTGGGACGAAATGAGCTAAAAACCGTCAGAACGAAATCCTGTCGATCCGTGCTTTCGCCGAGGCAACTTTGAATTCATAGGTTCAATCAAGTGCCGCTGAACCGCTCATATTGCAAGGTACTAATTTCGTTCCATGCGATCATCGACTTCATCCAGACGCTTGACAGCCTCCAACAAGAGTTTGTCATCAGTTTGAGCGTAGACGGTCGTGATGCTCATGTCAGAGTGCGCAAACAGATTTTGAACGATTAGCGGGTTTGTATTTCTTCGAATTAGCTCGCTCGCGAAGTAACTTCTCAGATCGTGAAAGTGGTAGTTCTCTTCCCTTGTTCCGCCTTTCTTGTTGATCCCAGCATTGCGGAGGGCGGTGTACCATCGCTTGCGAAAGTCTTTTACCGGGAAAGGTAGCTGATCGTCCTCGATCATTGCTTTCAAGACCTTCGTTGCAGTAGCGTTGAGCGGAACCAGGCGTGGTGGCCTTCCCTTTGAGCCGATCACGAGAACTTGTTCGTTCTCAAAGTCGATAAAATCCTCGGTGATGGCCATTAGTTGGCCACGGCGTAATGGTAGGTTGACCGCCAAGACTATCAGTCGATACAGGAGAGTGTCCTTCTCCAATTCTTTCCACAGATCTTGCTTTTGTTTTTCATTGAGCAATCGCCTACGGGGTGGTGGCTCTGGCAGGGCCTTTACGTATTGCATGGGGTTGCGCTCCAGAATTCCCTCTTCACATGCCAGGCTGAAGATCTTAGAAAGCGTGGACATGATCCGGTTGATGGAAGCCGGTGAGAGCTCACTTTCTTTCTTGCGTTTGTTTTGGCGAGTCTGAAGTTTGGTCCGGCAGTTTCTACAATCCTGCGGACTGATACTGGATATAGTCTGTTTCTTAAAGTATCCGAGTAGAAGTCTTATGTAGAGTTCTTTCGCTCCCTTGTTAACGTTGTTCTGCTGCACGTATGGTCGATATTTCTCGTCGATGAACGAGGCCAGAGTGGTGGTGGTATCCGTAACGTTATAGCTATGATCGAATGAAGCTTTAATGATCTGACGCTCGGCCAATTCAGCTTCCTGTTTGGTCTTCGCTTCGGGAATACTCTGATGAATGACCTTCCCCTTTAGCCTCTTGTAGATCCACCATCGAGCCTTTGAGTAATCAGGATGGGAAGATGAGACTCGCTTACCATTGTATCGTTTGTAAACAGACATATGCGTATTGAACAGAGTTGCGTTGGATCAGAAGTCGTGGACGTCAGAAGCCGACGTGCCTCGCACACGACCTTTCGCAAGTTCTATTCCGCTGACTGTTAGCCGCTTATTTGCTGGGAATTGGGATGAAAAGGGTGGAATTTGGAACGCTGAAGTAACAGTTGGCTCTTCCTCGCACCGTGCTTGGTGCGTCTGTTCGCCAAAATGGCCCTATTTGATCATGCAGAAAGTTGGTTGCAAAATGGAGGCGCTTTTTCTGACGGGGGGCAATTCGTAAATATGGCAATTAAAAGGTTTAGCAGCCCGCCCTCTCGTGGCTGTAGGGAAACAACGAAAAATGGGACTTTCGAAATTCATCGAAAGCCCCATGTTTATTGGTCGGGACGGCGAGATTTGAACTCACGACCTCTCGCACCCCAAGCGA
>LNFM01008532.1_pt1 | contig 15417 bp, 13 predicted proteins | sample 596031 | NCBI WGS metagenome assembly LNFM01 (sample SAMN04254537, study PRJNA301005) | activated carbon metagenome | isolation source: dual media filters at the Ann Arbor, Michigan drinking water treatment plant | place: USA: Ann Arbor | reverse complement strand
GCCCTTCGGAATCGAGGTCGGTCAGCGTCTGCCGGTTCGACCCGCCCTTCGCGGTGGCGCCGATGCGCGCCATCTCCATCAGGCTGTCCCACAGCCTGGCGCCGGAAAGGGGAAGGTTGTCGGTCATGCCAGGCCTCCGGCCGCTTCGATCACCGCCGCGCCCATCGCCGCCAGGCCCGCCGCCGACCATTCGCGCGAGATGCTTTCCGATGGGTGGTGGCTGACCCCGCCATGGCAGGGAATGAACATCAGTGCCGAGGGCACGATGATGCCGACATGCAGCGCATCCTGCGGGATCGGCCCGGGCATGTCGCGGTGCCTCAACTGCGCGCCCTGCGCGCCACGCCGCAGCGCGTCCAGCAACCGCGCCGCGAAGGGCACGCGCGGATAGCCGCCGACGCGCACGATGTCGACGCCGATACCGCGGCGCGCCGCGACGGTGTCGGCGGCCGCGCGGAAGGCGGCCTCCATGCGTGCATTCCCGTCCGCGTCGGGGTGGCGGATATTCGCCGCAAGCCGCACCAGGGACGGGATATTGCCGCGCGCATCCGGCGCCAGCGCGATGCGCGTCGCGGTCGCCATGCCGCCGGTCTCGATGGCGATGCGTTCCAGAGCGAGCACCAATTCGGACGCCGCCGCGAGCGCATCGCGCCGCCCTGCCATCGGGTAGCCGACATGGCCGTCGGTGCCGGTCACCACCACGTCCCACTGCTCGACACCGATGCAGTGCGTGACGATGCCGATGGGGATGCCCTCGCGCTCCAGGATCGGCCCCTGTTCGATATGCGCCTCGAAATAGGCGGCGAAGTCGCGCGCCTGCGCGGGGTCGGCGCTGCCGGCCCAGCCGGTGGCAGCCAGCGCGTCGCCGAAGGTGATCGACGGATCGAAATTGTCCGGCGCGGCGAGGACCTGCGCTTCGTCCAGCACGCCCATCGCGCCGCCGCTGGCCGACATGGCCGGGCTGAACCGCGAGCCTTCCTCGTTGGTCCAGTTCACCACAGTGATGGGCGCGCGGGTGCGGCGCCCGGCCTGGTGCAACGCGCGCACGACCTCCAGCCCCAGCAGCACGCCATAGGGTCCATCATACTTCCCGCCGGTCGGCACGCTGTCGAGGTGGCTTCCCACCGCGACCGGCTTCGCATCCGCATCCGCGCCGGCATAGGTGCAATACATGCTGCCGAGCCGATCCACGGTGACGGTGCAGCCCACCGCCTCCGCCCAGTCGCGCAGCAGCGCTCGGGCCTGTGAATCCTCGGCCGAGAGCGCCAGGCGCCGCACCCCACCCTCCGGCGTCGCGCCGATGCGCGCCATCTGCTCCAGGCTGTCCCACAGGCGGTCGGGGTTCAGCGCGACGCTCATGTCGCGCGCTCCAGCCCGCACCACTCGGCCATGGTCAGCGCGATGGTGCGCGTGATGTCGTGCATCGAGTCCAGCCCCACGCTCTCGTCGATGCCGTGAATCTCCTGCGCATCCGGCCCGAAGCAGGCGACGGGCGTGTCCTGGTACAGCGTGAAGAAGCGCCCATCGGTCAGCCCCGTCGCCGGGTAGTCGCGCAGGAAGCCGCCCGACACATCGGCGAAATGCCCCTTCGCCATGGTGACGATCGGCGCGTTCATGTCGAAGACGCAGGGGTCGGCCATGAAGCCCTTGAATTCCAGCGCGATCGTCGCGCCCTTCAGCGCGGGGTCCTGCGCGGCCTCGGCGACCAGGCGCTCGATGTCCGCCTTCGTCTGCGCGGCGGTGTAGCCCATCATCACGCCGACGCGCATGCCGATGCGCGCGCGCGTCGGCACCGACGAATTCCACTCGCCGCCCTGGATCGTCCCGAAGTTCACGTTCACCGGATGGTTCACACCGCGGAAGGACGGATGGATGCGTTCCGCGCGATTCATCTCGGCCTGGTAGTCCTCGAAGCGCGCCGCGATGGCGTTCGCGGCCTTGATGGCGTTCAGCCCCGCCTGCATGTCGCGCACATGTGCCGGGCGGCCTGATACCGTCACCCAGGCCCAGACCACGCCGACCTCGGCCGAATACATCGCCGGCAATCCCGGCCCCGGTTCGGGGATGATGACGGCATCGGTGCGCGGCAGCGCCAGCATGGCTGCGAGCGCGCCATTGCCGGTGCATTCTTCCTCGACCACCGACTGCATCTGCACCTGCGCGGCCGGTTGCAGCCCGGCCAGGCCCAACGCCTTGAAGGCCGCGACGTAGCTGACGATGCCGGCCTTCATGTCGCCGGCGCCGCGCCCATACATGCGCCCGTCGCGGATGGCGGGCTCATACGGCGGCGTCAGCCACATGTCGGCGGCCCCTTCCGGCACCACATCCACATGTCCCTGCAAGGCAAGCGAACGCCCGCGGCTTTCGCGCGGCGTGAACACCGCCACGACATTGTCGCGCCCTTCATACCCCACCAGCGGAGGCGAGAATCCCGGATGCGCCGCCAACTGTTCCGGCACCGTCGGCACGCGCCGCGGCACCAGGCCCAGCCCTTCATAGATGCGCGCCATCTCATTCAGAGCGGAAGCCTCGTTGCCCAGCGTGGAGGGGCAGCGCACCAGGCGTTCCACCATCGCGACCGCGTCGTCGCGCAGCGCGTCCACGGCATCCAGGATCGCGCGGCGCGCGCCAGGATCGATCATCGGGGTCTCCTCAGGCGGCGATCACCGGCGGGGTCCAGGACCGCCCCGGGATGCTGTCCAGCAATTGCCGGGTATAGGCGTGTTGCGGATTGCCGAAAACCTCCGCCGTCGTGCCTTGTTCCACGATCGCGCCGCGCTGCATCACCGCGATACGGTCGCAGACCTGCGCGGCCACACGCAAATCATGCGTGATGAACAGCATGGTCAGCCCCAGCCGGTCGCGGATATCGGCCAGCAAGGCCAGCACCTGTGCCTGCACGCTGACATCCAGCGCGGAAACGGGTTCGTCCGCGATCAGCAATTCCGGTTCCATCGCCAGCGCGCGCGCGATGCCGATGCGCTGGCGCTGCCCGCCGCTGAACTCATGCGGGTAGCGATCCATCGCGCCGGGGTCGAGTTGCACCAGCGCCAGCAATTCGCGCGCGCGCGCCTCGGCGATGGCGCGCGGCGTGCCGTGGGTGATCGGCCCTTCGGCGATGATGTCACCCACCCGCCTTCGCGGGTTCAACGACGCGAAGGGGTCCTGGAAGATCATCTGGATCTTGCGCCGATACGGCTTCCAGGCGCCGCGGCTCAACGGCCGCAGGTCGGCGCCTTCAAAGATGATCTCGCCGCGTTCCGGCTCCACCAATTTCACAACGCAGCGCGCCAGCGTCGACTTGCCCGAGCCGGATTCACCGACCAGCCCCAGCGTCTCCCCGCGCGTCAGCGTGAAGTCGGCATCATGCACCGCGCGCACCACCGGCTTGGGTCCGAACCAGCCGCCCGATCGGCGATAGGTCTTCTCGACCCTCTTCGCCACCAGCACGGGCGTGCCGGCATCGCGTGCGCGCGCCGCACCCGGCGCGCCATGCGGCACGGCGGCGATCAGCGCGCGGGTATAGGCGTGCTGCGGGTTGTTCAGCACCTCGGCCGCGGCGCCCTGTTCCACGATGCGCCCATGCTGCATGACGGCCACGCGGTCGGCGATCTCGGCCACCACGCCGAAATCATGCGTGATGAACAGCACGCCAGTGCCGCGGCGCGCCTGGATCTCGCGGATCAAGCGCAGGATCTGCATCTGCGTGGTGACGTCCAGCGCCGTGGTGGGTTCGTCCGCGATCAGCAGGGATGGTTCCAACGCCAGCGCCATCGCGATCATGACGCGCTGCCGCTGCCCGCCCGAGAGCCGGAAGGGATAGGCCCGCGCCGTCGCCGCCGGGTCCGGCAGGTTCACCGCCGCCAGCAGCTCCGGCACGCGGCGGCCCGCATCGCCGCCGGCTCCGTGCACGCGCATCGCTTCCGCGATCTGCTCGCCCACACGCATCACCGGGTTCAACGCGGTCATGGGTTCCTGGAAGATCATGGCAAGCCGCGCGCCGCGCAGCCGGCGCATGGGTTCCGCACCCAGCGCCAGCAGGTCCTGCCCTTCGAACAGGATGCGCCCCGCGCGCACCGGCAATTGCTTGGGCAGCAACCCCATCACTGCATTCGCGGTGATCGACTTGCCGGAACCGGATTCCCCCACCACGCAGACGATCTCGCCCGGATCGACGCGCAGCGTGATGTCCTCCACCGCATGCGCCCGGTCGCCGCCCGGCGGCAGCGCGACGGTCAATCCCTCGACCGACAGCAGTGTCATGCCGGGCCTCCGCGTATGCTCATGGCGCGCCTCCGGCGCGACGGCCCGCCAGCCGCGGGTTCAACGCATCCGACAAGCCTTCGCCCACAAGGTTCAACGCCAGCACGGTGAAGAAGATCGCCAGCCCCGGAAACACGCTCATCCACCACGCCAACCGGATCACCGACCGCCCCGACCCGATCAGGAACCCCCAGGTCATCAGGTTCGGATCGCCCAGCCCCAGGAAGGACAGCGCGCTCTCCAGCAGGATCGCCGAGGCCACCATCAGCGACGCCAGCACCACGATGGGCGACATCGCATTCGGCAGGATGTCCGTCACCACGATCGCGATGCGCGACTTCCCCAGCACCTCCGCCGCCTGCACGAATTCGCGCGATCGCAGCGACAGGAATTCCGCCCGCACCACCCGCGCCACCGGCGGCCACGACACCACCGCAATGGCAAACACCACCGATGAAATCGTCGGCGTGAAGATCGCGACCAGCAGGATGGCAAACACGAAGGACGGGATGGTCTGGAAGAACTCGGTGAAGCGCATCACCGCATCATCGACGAAGCCGCCCAGATACCCCGCGATGGCCCCCAGCGTGACGCCGATCAACAACGCCGCGACGGTCGACACCGCGCCGACCATCAACGACACCCGCGCCCCATGCGCGATGCCCGCGGCCACGTCCCGCCCCAGGCTGTCGGAGCCCAGCAGCATGCCTTCCTCGCCCGGCGGCACGAAGGGCGCGGTCGCCATGTCCCAGGGCGAACCCGGGTAGATCACCGGCGCGAGTGCGGCCATCAAGAACACCAGCAGCAGGATCAGCAACCCGACCACCGCGCCGCGGTTACGCCGGAAGCGGCGCCAGAAGTCGCTCATCCCTCGACCTCCACCCGCGGGTCCACCACCGCGTAGAGCAGATCCGTCACCAGGTTGAACAACACCACCATGACCGACGTGCAGAAGAACACCCCCAGCAGCACCGCATAGTCGCGCGCCAACAGCGCATCGAAGGCGAGCCGCCCGATCCCCGGCCAGGCAAACACGGTCTCCACCAGGATCGACCCGCCCACCAACTGCCCCGCCTGGATGCCCGCGAAGGTGATGACCGGCAGCAGCGCATTCCGCAGCACGTGCCGCCGCACCACCTGCCCTTCCGGCACACCCTTGGCGCGCGCCGTCTTCACGAAATCCTGGTCGGCCACTTCCAGCATCGTCGCGCGCGTCAGCCGCGCATAGACCGCTAGGTAGAACAGCCCAAGCGTGGCCGCCGGCAGGATCAGGTGCTTGCCCACATCCAGCCACACATCGATCCCGTGCAGCTCGACACCCACCGACGACATGCCGAAGCTCGGCAGCCATTCAAGCCAGACCGAAAACACCAGCACCAGCATCAGCCCCACCCAGAACAGCGGCGTGGCGTAGAAGGTCAGCGCGATCACCGTGATGACGCTGTCCGACCACGTCCCCACGCGCCGCGCCGCCAGCGTCCCCAGCGTCACGCCCGCCACCACCGCGAAGGCAAACGCCGCGCCCGTCAGTAGCAGCGTCGCCGGCAGGCGCTCGCTGATCAGCGACCACACCGGCACCTGCTGGCGGTGGCTGAACCCGAGGTCGAGCGTCAGCACACCCTTCAGGTAGATCCACAACTGCACATGGAAGGGCCGGTCCAGCCCGAACTGCTCGCGAAGCTGCGCGAGGAACCGTTCATCCGCCGCCCCCGACTGCCCGGCAATCACCGAAGCCGGATCGCCGGGCGCCGCATGGATGAGCAGGAAGTTGCACACCACGATCGCCAGGATGACGAAGAACGCCTTCACCCCGCGCCGCAACAGGAATCCCGGAAGCTTCGACGCCTCCATCAGCTGGCGAGGAACACGTCGTCGAAGGACGTATGCACGCCAAGCCCCGTGGTGATCAGGTTCCGCACGCGCCGGTCGTTGATGGTCGGGAAGGCGAGCTCCATCAGCCAGATCTGCGGCACGTCCTCGACCAGGATCTTCTGCACATCGCTGAAGGCGCGCTGCCGGTCGGCCGCGGCAGGCGATGTCCGCGCCGTCTGGAACAGCGCATCCACCTGCGGGTTGGCGTAGCCGCCGGTATTGGTGAAGGTCACGCGCTGGATGTTGGTCGACACATAGGTGCGCTCCACCCCCAGCGTCGGGTCACCGAACTGATAGACGAAGTTGATCGTCGTCTCGTATTCCCAGTTGCCGACGCGCCGCGCCCAGGACCCGGCATCGGTGCTTTCCATGTCGAAGGCGATGCCGATGTTCCGCATCGCCTGGCGCAGGTATTCCGACAGCCGCGTCCAGATCTCGCCATAGGGCAGCGGGATGTGCTTGAGCGTGAAGCGCACCCCCTGCGCGTTGCGCGGGAAGCCCGCCTGGTCGAGGATGCGGTTCGCCTCCGCCACGTTGAAGGCGGCGATCTTGGCACTGGTGTCGTGGAAGCGCGTCGTGCTCGCGATCGGGTTGGTCGCCGCCTTGCCCACGCCGAACCACAGCCGGTTGACGATGAAGTTGCGGTCGATCGCCATCGACATCGCGCGCCGCACCCGCGCATCGTCGAGCGGCTTCACGCGATGGTTCAGCTCGATCCACGACAGCGGCGAGAAATACTCCCAGCCATTCGTGTTCACTTCCAGGTTCGGCCGCTGGCGCAGCGCCGGGATGTCGAAGGGCTCGATGTCGGACCCCTGCGTCACCTGCACCTGCCCGGTCTCGAGCGCCAGGCGCCGGCTCTGGCTGTCGGGGATGATGCGGTAGATGATGCTGTCGAGATACGGTTGCCCCGGCTTCCAGTAGTCGTCGAAGCGGTCCATGCGGATGAAGTTGCCGCGCTGCCATTCGGTGAACTTGAACGGCCCGGTGCCGACCGGCCGTTGCACCGCCGGCGCCGTCCGGTAGTCCTGCCCGTCGAACAGGTGCTTGGGCACGATGGCGCAGGCCGAGATGTCGAACATCAGCAGGAAGGGCTGGAAGGCCTGCTTCAGCGTGATGCGCACGGTGTGCGGGTCGGCCGCGACGCAGGTGTCGATCAGCGAGAAGATGGCGCGCGCGCGCGGCGCCAGCTCCATATGGAACTTCGTGATCGAGAACACCACGTCATCCGCCGTCATCGGCCGGCCATCGTGGAACTTCACGTTCTCCTGCAGGCGGAAGACGTATTCCTTGCCGTCGGGGCTGATGGTCCAGGACTTGGCCAGCACCGGAATGGGTTCCAACGTCGGCGAGAAGGTCATCAGCCCCTGGAACATCTTGGGTGCCGCGACCAGCGTCGGCCCCTGGTTGTTCACGCCGATCTGCAGCACCGGCGGCTCGGGCGACAGGATGGTCTGCAGCGTGCCGCCGCGCCGCGGGGCCACGCCCTGCGCCAGCGCATCGGAAGCGCGCATCAGCACGGGCGTGCCGGCGGCGGCGGCCATGAAGCCACGACGCGAAACGGCCATCGGTGATGTCTCCCTTGTTTGTCGCGCGAGGCTAGCCGTCCGCGCCCAAGGCATACAAGGTGCCGGCGAAGGGCGCGCATGGACAGCCGCGCCGCCGCTGCCTAGCCTCGCGCCACGATGAAGACCTTCGCGCACCCCGATCAGGCAGGGCACACGCCTTCCTTCTTTCTCCAGCGCGGCCTGGTCCGCCGCAACTTCGAGGTCCCGGAGCGCGCCGCCGCGCTGGAAGCGGCGCTGCACAGCATGGGCCTGGCACCCGCCACGCCGCCGCCACTCACCGCGCGCGCGCTGGAATCCGTGCATCGCGCCGACTACCTCGACTTCCTCGCCACCGCCCTGGCGGACTGGATGGAACTGCCCGAACCGGGGCCGGAAGTGGTGGCGAACATCCACCCGGTGCCCGAGATGGTCGCCCAGGGCGGGCGCACCGGCGCGAGCATCGTGGCCCGCACCGGCTGGTACACCGCCGACACCGCCTGCCCCATCGGCGCTGGCTCCTGGGAGGCCATCCAGGGTGCCGCCGCCTGCGCCCTGGCGGCCGCCGCGGAGGCCGCGCAGGGCCGCAGCGCCTATGCGCTCTGCCGCCCGCCAGGCCATCACGCCTATGCCGGGCGCGCCGGCGGGCATTGCTACGTCAACAACGCCGCGCTGGCCGCGCAGGCGCTGCGCGATGCAGGCGCGAAGCAGGTCGCGGTCCTCGACATCGACAGCCACCACGGCAACGGCACCCAGGGCATCTTCTGGGAACGCCCGGACGTGCTGACCATCTCGATCCATGGCGACCCGGATGGCTACTATCCGTGGTTCGTCGGCCGCACGCATGAACGCGGCGGCGGCGCGGGCGACGGGCGCAACATGAACATGCCGCTGGCCAAGGGCACCGGCGATGCCGCCTGGCTGGATGCGCTGCGCTACGCCTTCGCCGCAATCCGCGACGTGAAGGCGGATGCGCTGGTGGTTGCCCTCGGCTTCGACGCATCCGAACACGAACCGCTCGGATACCTGTCGGTCACCGAGGACGGCTTCGCGAAGGCCGGCGCGATGATCGGCGGCCTCAACCTGCCCACCGCGATCACCCAGGAAGGCGGCTACAACGTGGACATGATCGGCACCTTGCTCGAACGCTTCCTGAAGGGCTGGGGCGACGCATGACCCTGCTCACCCTCGACACGCATATCGACATCCGCTGGCCCGACCCGCCCGACGCCACCACCGAGACCGACCGCCGCGTCGACTTCCCCAAGATGCTGCGCGGCGGGCTGAACGCCGCGGTCTTCATCGCCTATACTCCGCAGGGCAAGCGCGACGATGAAAGCCTCGCCGCCGCCGCCGCGCGCGCCGAGGCCATGCTGCGCCACATCCGCACCCGCGCCGACGGCCAGGCGCGCCGCTTCTGCACCACGGCGGACGAACTCGAAGCCGCGCACGCCGCCGGCGCGCTGTGTGTGCTGTCCGCCGTCGAGAACGGCAACGCGATGGCGCGCGACCTGTCGCGGCTGAAGCTCTGGCGCGACCTCGGCGCGATCTACCTGACCCTCACGCATGACGGCCACAACGACCTGGCCGATGCCGCCCGCCCCAAGCCGGACCTCGGCGACGCGCCGGTGGAACATGGCGGCCTCTCCCCGCTCGGCCGCGACGCGGTGCGCGAGATGAACCGGGTCGGCCTGCTGGTCGATGTCTCGCACAGCGCGAAATCCACCATGATGCAGGCGGCGGAACTCTCGCGCGCGCCGATCGCCGCCACGCATTCCTGCTGCCGCGCGCTGTGCGACCATCCGCGCAACCTCGACGACGAACAGCTCGACATGCTGCGCGCCACCGGCGGGCTGGTGCAGATCACTGCGCTCGACGCCTTCCTGCGCGCCGCACCTCCCGGCGGGCGCTCGCCCGCCACGGTGAAGGACATGGTCGACCACGTGGACCACGCCGTGAACCGCATCGGCATCGACCATGTCGGCCTGTCGTCGGATTTCGACGGCGGCGGCGGCATCCCCGGCTGGAAGGATGCGTCGGAGACCGCGAACCTCACCGCCGAACTCGCCGCGCGCGGCTACGGCGCGCGCGAGATCGACCTGCTCTGGTCCGGCAATTTCCGCCGCCTGCTGCGCCAGGTCGCCCGCACCGCCGCGATGATGGCCTCGTGATGCGCCCCTTCGCACTCGCCGCCGCCATCCTGGTGTTCGCCCTGCCGGCCGCCGCACAGCCGCGCCCTGCACCGCCGCCCACCGACATCGCCGGCGCCGCCGACCACCCGCTGGTCGGGCGCTACGACGGCTCGGTCCAGCGCCTGCGCGAACAGCTCGCCTTCGGCGAGATGCGGATGATCACCGCCGCCATCCCGCCCGGCGGCCGCCCGCCCGGTTCGCCCCGCGCGACCGAGGCGAATAGCACCGCCGTCGCCGGCCGCCTGACCCGCATGCGCTACGAAGGCCCCGATGGCCGCTCACCGCTGGAAGTGGTCCGCAACTGGCAGCAGCGCCTGGAACAGGGCGGCTTCCGCCCGGTCTTTTCCTGCGAGGCGCGAAGCTGCGGCGGCAATGCCGTGGACCTCTGGGCCGCAGTGACGGATGCGCGGCCGGGCAATGCGGGCATCGCCTCGAACCACGGCAGCGTCGTGTATGCCGTGATGCGCCTGGAACGCCCTTCCGGCGATGTCTGGGTCTCGCTGCTCTCGGTCACCGGCCCGCGCGACCGCCCGCAAACGCTGATCGACGTGGTCGAGACGCGCCCGATGGAGACCGGCCGCATCGTCTTCATCGACGCCGCCGCCATGGACCGCGCCATCGCCGCCACCGGCCGCGTCGCCCTCTACGGCATCTCCTTCGACACCGACCGCGCCGACCCGCGCCCCGACTCCCGCCCCACCATCGAAGAGATCGCAAAATACCTGCGCGCCAATCCTGCGGTGAACGTGGTCGTCACCGGCCACACCGACAGTCAGGGCGCCTTCGACCACAATGTGGACCTCTCGCGCCGCCGCGCCGCGGCGGTGGTGGCAGCACTCACACGCGACTTCGGCATCGCCGCCGCGCGCCTGACGGCCTTCGGCGCCGGCATGGCCGCACCCGTCGCTGCGAACGACAACGACCAAGGCCGCGCGCAGAACCGCCGGGTGGAAATCGTCCGACGTTGACCATCGCATAAGTTGATTTCCATGCCGCGTCGCGCCACCCTGGCGCGACGCCATGACCATTGCCCGCATCGCCACCTTCGCCTTCGCCGGCATCGACGCCGTGCCCGTCGAAGTCCAGGTGCAGATCGCGCCCGGCCTGCCCGCCTTCTTGCTGGTCGGGCTCCCCGACAAGGCCGTGACCGAAAGCCGCGAACGTGTCCGCGCCGCACTGACCGGGTTGGGCTTGTCCCTGCCGCCCAAGCGCGTGCTGGTGAACCTGGCCCCCGCCGACATCGCGAAAGAAGGTTCGCATTTCGACCTGCCCATCGCGCTCGCCCTGCTGGCCGCCATGGACATCATCCCGCGCGAAGACGCGGCCGGCTACGCCGCACTCGGCGAACTTTCGCTGGACGGCTCCATCGTGCCAGTCGCCGGCGTGCTACCCGCGGCGCTGGGCGCATCCGCGCGCGACCTCGGCCTGATCTGCCCCGCCGCGCAGGGCGGCGAAGCCGCCTGGGCCGGGCGGATCGAGGTGCTGGCCGCGCCCGACATCCATTCCCTGCTGAACCACTTCAAGGGCGTGCAGCACCTCTCGCCGCCCACCCCGCCCGCGCCCGACACCACCCCGCGAACCACCGCCTGCCTGTCGGAGGTGAAGGGCCAGGAATCCGCCAAGCGCGCCATCGAGATCGCCGCGGCCGGCGGCCACAACCTGTTGATGGTCGGCCCGCCAGGGGCCGGAAAATCCATGCTCGCCGCCCGCCTGCCCGGCCTGCTGCCCGACCTCTCGCCGGCCGAGGCGCTGGAAGTCTCGCTCGTCCACTCCATCGCCGGCATGCTCGAAGGCGGCCGGCTGGTGATGCGCCCGCCCTTCCGCGACCCGCATCACTCCGCCTCTATGCCCGCGCTGATCGGCGGCGGCGCCCGCGCCAAGCCTGGCGAGATCAGCCTGGCCCATCGCGGCGTGCTCTTCCTCGACGAATGGCCCGAATTCCCCCGCCCCGCGCTCGAAGCCCTGCGCCAGCCCATGGAGACCGGCCGCACCACCATCAGCCGCGTCCACGCCCACGTCACCTACCCCGCGCGCTTCCAGTGCATCGCGGCGATGAACCCCTGCCGCTGCGGCTACCTCGGCGAAGCCGGGCGCGAATGCGGCCGCGCCCCACGCTGCGGCGAGGACTACCAGGGCCGCCTGTCCGGCCCGCTGCTCGACCGCATGGACCTGACCATCGAGGTCATGCCGATCCCCGCGTCAGAACTGACCCGCGCCCCCGCAGGCGAGACCTCCGCCACCGTCGCCGCCCGCGTGCAGGCCGCGCGCGACGCCCAGCGCGCGCGGTACGGGACCGACGGCCCGCACAACAACGCCGAGGCCGAACTTCACCACCTCCAGCCGCTGCTCGATCCCGAGGCGGAGACCCTGCTGGAAATGGCGGCCACACGCCTGCGCCTGTCGTCGCGCGGGCATGTGCGAACGCTGCGCGTGGCACGCACCATCGCGGACCTGGCCGGCAGCACGACCATCCGGCGCGCGCATGTCGCGGAAGCCCTGGCGTTCCGGCACAGGATGCCAGGCCGCAAGGCCGCATAAGGAAAAGCAAGCGCGGGGGAGAGAACTCCCCCGAATCCCCCTCCTTTTTCTGGGACTTCAGTCGCCGACCCGGAACGCATCCACAATCCGCCGCGCCGTCCCGTCCGCCGCCACGATCACCACGTCGAAGCGCATCCCCGCGGCACCATGGCCAGGATTCGCCGCCAGCCAGCATTCCGCCGCCGCGACCAGCCGCGCACGTTGCCGCGCCCCCAGCGCCAACGCCGCCTCGGAAAGCGACGCCCGCGCCTTCACCTCGACAAACGCCAGCAACCCCTCGCGTTCCGCCACCAGGTCGATCTCACCCGCCGGCGTGCGCGCACGCTGTGCCAGCACGACCCACCCCTCGCGCTCCAGCGCGCCAGCCGCGACGCCCTCCGCTTCGCGCCCCGACGCCTCCGCGCGCCGCCCGCGAATCAGCCGGCGCGTGCGCTGCCCGAAATCCTGCATTGCGCTATCCTCGCGCGATGATCCTGCGCCGCGCCATCCTGTTCCTGCTTCTCGCGGCCGGCATCGCGCAGGCCCAACCCGCACACCGCCACATGGTCGCCGCCGGCCATCCGCTGGCGGCCCAGGCCGGGCTCGACATCCTGCGCGAGGGCGGCTCCGCCGTCGATGCCGCCATCACCGTCCAGATGGTGCTCACGCTGGTCGAACCGCAATCCTCTGGCATCGGCGGCGGCGCCTTCCTGCTGCATTTCGACGCGCCCACCGGCCGCCTCGCCGCCTGGGACGGGCGCGAGGCCGCCCCCGCCGCCGCCACCCCCGAATTGCTGATGCGCGACGGCCGCCCCATCCCCTTCCTGACCGCCATGGCCAGCGGCCGGTCGGTCGGCGTGCCCGGCACGGTGGCGATGCTGGAAGCCGCGCATCGCGAACACGGCCGCCTGCCCTGGCCGCGCCTGATCGCCCCCGCCATCGCCCTGGCCGAAGAAGGCTTCCCCATCAGCGACCGCCTGGCGCGCGATATCGCCGGCGACATGCTGCTGCTGCGCCGCGACCCCGGTGCGGCCACCTATTTCTTCGACGCCAACGGCCTGCCCTTGCCCGCCGGCCACCGCCTGCGAAACCCGGCGCTGGCCGCCACGATGCGCGCCATCGCCGAGCACGGCGCAGCGGCCCTGGCCCGCGGCCCGATCGCGGACGACATCGTCGCCGCCGTCACCCGCCACGCACTGCCCGGCGTGATGGCCGCCACCGACCTCGCGACCTACGCGCCGCGCCGGCGCGAAGCCGTGTGCACGCCCTACCGCGCGTACCGCGTCTGCGGCTTCCCGCCACCCTCATCCGGCGGAATCGCTGTCGCGCAGATCCTCGGCCTGCTGGGCCATTTCGACATCACGCGGCTGGACCCGCGCAGCCTGGACGCCGCGCACCTGGTCGCCGAGGCCGGCCGCCTCGCCTTCGCCGACCGGAACACCTATGTCGCCGACCCCGACCTCGTGCCGGTGCCCACGCGCGGCCTGGTCGATCCCGCCTACCTCACCACGCGCGCGCAACTGATCGACCGCGACCGCGCCATGGCCACGCCGCGCCCCGGCAACCCGCCCTGGCGCGAGACCCGCTTCGCACCCCAGCAGCAGGACCACGAGGCCGGCACCAGCCACATCTCGATCGTCGATGCCGCCGGCAACGCGGTGTCCATGACCACCACCATCGAGGCGCTGTTCGGCGCCCGCATCCTGGTCCGCGGCTTCCTGCTGAACAACGAGCTGACCGACTTCTCCTTCACCCCCGAGCACAATGGCCGCCCGGTGGCGAACCGCGTCGAAGGCGGCAAGCGACCGCGTTCGTCGATGTCCCCCACCATCGTGCTGGATGCCGACGGACGCCTGCACACGGTGGCCGGTTCGCCCGGCGGTGCGCGCATCATCGGCTATGTCGCACAGGCGCTGGTCGCCCTTCTCGACTGGAACATGACGCCACAGGAGGCCGCGTCGCTGCCCCATGTCGGCACCATCGGCGGCGCGGTCGAACTGGAGGCCGACACCCCTGCCGCCACGCTGGCGCCTGCCCTGCGCGCACGCGGCCACGACGTGCAGATCCGCGACATGAATTCCGGCCTGCAGATCATCCGCGTGACACCGCAAGGCCTGGTCGGCGGCGCCGATCCGCGGCGCGAAGGTATTGCCATCGGCGAGTGACGCCGTCGCCAACCGGCATCGTGCCTCGCGCGTGCTTCGCGGCAAGACAAGCAACGGCGCGCGTTGCGGGATTCGCCCAGTGACAGGCTCTCGTGTTGCGGCCGTGACGGCGCACAGGATCGGCGTTGCCCCACGGCCGCGTCATTCCCAGATCCCCCGCGCAACGAAACCCCGCCTGCCGCGTTTCCGCAGCGCAACGCCCCGACCGGAGCCCCGCCATGACCCGCGCCATCGCCGCCTGCCTCGTCCTGCTGTTCGCCCTGCCCGCCGCCGCGGCGGATGAGGAGACGACGCGCATAGGCTACGTGAACACGGCCATCACCAACCTCGGCCTGACGCGCAGCCACCGTGTCGTGGTGGAACGCTTCTCCGACCCCGAGGTGGCCGGCGTGTCCTGCTACATCAGCCAGGCGCGCACCGGCGGCCTCACCGGCATGGTCGGCCTGGCGGAGGACCCCGGCCGCTTCTCGCTGGTCTGCGTCGCGACCGGGGCGGTGAGCGTCGCCGCCGGCGCGGCGCGCGGCGAACGCGGCGAACTGGTCTACGAGAGCGACACCAGCTTCTTCTTCAAGGAAACCCGCGTCCACCGCTTCATCGACGCGGCGGCGAACACCGTCGTCTACCTCGCCTGGTCGACGCGGTTGATCGACGGGTCGCCCTACAATGCGGTGGCGGTGGTGCCCTTCGCCCCGGCGCGCTGAACCGCCGGGTGCGCGCGCGCTGGCGCGCCAGCGCCATCACCCGATCAGGCGAAGCCCCTGGCCGGCAGCCGCGCTACGCCGCGTCGCGCGCGATGGCCGGCATGGGCATCGCGTCGTCGCGCCCTTCCTCCACCGCGTGGCACGCCACCATCGCATCGCCGGC
>LNFM01008531.1_pt1 | contig 15421 bp, 14 predicted proteins | sample 596031 | NCBI WGS metagenome assembly LNFM01 (sample SAMN04254537, study PRJNA301005) | activated carbon metagenome | isolation source: dual media filters at the Ann Arbor, Michigan drinking water treatment plant | place: USA: Ann Arbor | reverse complement strand
GCATAGGGCCCGTCCTGCCCATAGCCGAACATGCCGGCATAGATGATGTCGGGCCGGACGGCGCGGACGTCCTCGTAGCCGAGGCCGAGGCGGGCCATGGCCTGCGGCCGGATGTTGTAGGCGAGGATGTCGGCGCCCTCACAGAGCGTCAGGAGGGCGCGACGCCCCCCCTCGCTCTTCAGGTCGATGACGATGGAGCGCTTGGAGCCGTTGGCATTGAGGAACAGCGCGCCCATGCCGTGGTGGCGGGCGGGACCGATGTAGCGGACGGGATCGCCACCGGGCGCCTCGACCTTGATGACGTCGGCCCCCATCTCGGCGAGCACCTGCGTCGCCGAGGGGCCCATCATGACGGTGGTCAGGTCGAGGATGCGGACGCCCGCCAGCGGTCCCACGGCGCGGCTCCCGCTCAGCTCTTCGGCGAGTAGTCGCGGCCCTTGACGAGGCGCGTCGGGCTGTAGGTCATCACCGTCTCGCCGCGCTGGTTGACGACGCGGTTGATGGTCTTGACGATGCCGCGGCCGGGCTTGCGGGTGGCGCGGGACTCCACCACCTCGCATTCGACGTGGATCGTGTCGCCGGCGAAGGTCGGGCCCTCGACGTTGAGCTCCATGCCGAGGAAGGACAGGCCGACGCCCTGCACCACCGTCTGCATCAGCAGGCCCTCGGCGAAGGAATAGACCAGGGCGCCCGGGCTGAGCCGCTTGCCGGCGAAGAGCGATTCCTCCTCGAGATATTCGAGATTGGTGAAGAGCACCTCGACCATGCCGGTGACGCCGACGAAGAGCGTGATGTCGGCTTCCGTGATGGTGCGCCCGATGGTGCGGAACTTCATTCCGACCGGGGTGTCCTCCCAACGCAGGCCGAGGCCCACCGTCTGCATCGTCTCCGCCATGGTCATCTCCCGTTCTTTCTCAAAGCTTGGTTCGGTGCTAGTTCACGGCCTGGAATTCGTCAATACGATTAACTTCATCACATCTGTGATGATGTGAGGTCCATCATGCCCGCCTGCATCACCGTCTCCCGCGAGGGCCCGGCGGCCATCCTCACCTTCGACCGCCCGGACGCCCTCAATGCCTGGCACGCGGCGATGCGGGCCGAGATCGTTGACGCGCTCGCCGCCTTCGATGCCGATCCCGCCGTCCGGGTGGTCATCGTCACGGGGGCAGGCGCGCGCGCCTTCGGCGCCGGGCAGGACCGGGACGAGCCGCCGCCCGCTGACGAGGCGATCGAGGCCTGGGTCGCGGACTGGGGCCGGTTCTTCGGCGCCTTCCGCAGCCTGTCCAAGCCCATCGTCGCGGCGCTGAACGGGGTTGCCGCCGGGTCCGCCTTCCAGGTGGCGCTGCTCTGCGACTTCCGCATCGGCCATGCGGGGGTCCGCATGGGCCAGCCGGAGATCCGGGCCGGCATCGCCTCCAGCTCGGGACCGTGGATCATCTCCTCGGCCCTCGGGCTGACGGTCGCGACCGACCTCTGCCTCACCGGCCGCATGATGGACGCCGACGAATGCCGCCGGCTCGGCCTGTTCAGCCGCGAGGCCGAACCCGGCGCGGTGATGGCCGAAGCGCTGCGCCTCGCCGACGACCTCGCCCGGCTGTCGCCGGTGGCGCTCGACCTCACCCGCCAGCGGCTGAAGCGGTTCGACGAAGCGTCCTTCGCCGAGACGCTGGCGCTCTGGCCCGCCATGCTGCGTGCGGTGCGCGACCGGCCGACCTGAGCCCGCCGGTCGGCCGTCACCGAAGGCCTCAGTTCATGGTGATGCCGTTCTCCTTCACCACCTTGTCCCAGCGGGCGAGCTCCGCGAGGATGTACTTGCCGTACTCCTCCGGCGTGCTGCCGAGCGGCGTCGTCTGCTGGGTCTCCAGCCGCGACAGGAACTCCGGGTTCTTCAGGGCCGTCATCATCGCTGCGTTGACCTTCTGCACCACCTCGGGCGGCGTGCCCGCCGGGGCGACGATGCCCTGCCAGGCGCCGATCTCGAGGTCCTGCAGACCGAGCTCGGTGAGGGTCGGGATGTTCGGCAGGGCAGCGAGGCGCCTGGTGCTGGTGACGGCGAGCGGCTTCAGGCGGCCGTCCTGGATGAAGGGCAGAGACGAGTTGATCGTGTCCGTCATGAAGTGAACGCGGCCGCCGGCGAGGTCGACCAGCGCCGGGGCACTGCCGCGATAGGGCACGTGCGTGACCTTGGCGCCGATGCGGCCGAGGAGGAGCGCGCTGCCGAGATGGGTGATCGAGCCGTTGCCGGTGGAGGCGTAGGACAGCTTGTCGGCGTTGGCCTTCACGTAGTCCATGAACTCCTTGACGTTGTTCACCGGCATCTGCGGGTGCACCTCGAGGACCATCGGGACGGTCGCGGTCAACCCGATCGGCACGAAGGCCTTGGCGTCGTAGCCGAGGCGCGGATAGAGCGCCGGGCTGATGGCGATGGCGGAGGTGTTGTAGAAGAGGTTGTAGCCGTCGGGCTGGGACTGGGCGATCTCCTGCGCCGCGATGTTGCCGTTGGCGCCGCCGCGGTTCTCGATGACGACGGGCTGCCCCATGGACTCGGCCATGTACTGGGCCAGCTGGCGGGCGACGATGTCGGTTGGGCCGCCGGCGGCAAAGCCGACGAGCATGCGGACGGGGCGGTTCGGGTAGCCGGCCTGGGCGCGGGCGACCGCAGGCGCCGCCAGCGACAGGCTGAGGGCCGCCGTTCCGAAGCCGAATGTGCGACGATCGATCATGAACTTCCTCCCTTGGATGGCCGGTTCGGAACGCCGCCGGAGCGGCTCATCCCTCGCCTGAGCCGGATACCACGCCCCCATGACGCGGCTCGATCCGCCTCTCGGCGGAGGCCATGTCGTGCACGCGGGCATCGACATAGGCGATCTTGTGGCGCTGGACCTTCTCCGTCTCGGTCTTCGGCACCGAGGCGGCGAATTCGACGTAGCGCGGGATCATGAAGGACGGCACGCGGCCGTCGAGGAAGGCGACGACGTCGGCGGGGGCGAGCGGCGCCTCCTCCGGGACGACGAGGACCTTGATCTCCTGGCCGAGCACGGCGTCGTCGACGCCGACCACGGCGCAGTCGGCGACGCCAGGCATCTTGCGCAGCGCCGTCTCCACCTCGACGGGCGAGACCATCTCGCCGCCGCGGCGGATCAGTTCCTTGATGCGGCCGTGGAAGTGGAGATAGCCGTCGGCGTCGATATGGCCGCGGTCACCGGTGTGGAACCACAGATTGCGGCAGGCCTCGGCCATCTTGTCGGGCTGGCGCCAGTAGCCGGAGAGGATGACGCCGGGCTTCAGTGGCCGCACAACGATCTCTCCCTGCGCGCCGGCGGGCAGTTCCTCGTCGTCGGCATCGACGATGCGCACGTCCATGTCCGGGCGCAGGCGGCCGCAGGAGCCGATGCGCGTCGCGCCCTCGGTGTTGAGGGAGACGAAGCCGCCGATCTCGGTCATGCCGTAGAGCTCGCGCACCTTCACGCCAAAGCGCTGCTCGACCTCGCGCCAGACCTTTTCCGGGGCGCCGCCGCCGGTGCAGAAGCGCAGGGCGTGGTCGCGGTCCTCGTCGTGGCGCGCCACGAGGATCGACAGGATGGTGCCGACATAGGTGAAGCAGGTGGCGCGGAAGCGCCGCGCGTCGGCGAAGAAGGACGTGGCCGAGAATTTCTCGCGCAGCACCAGCGCATAGCCGACCGCGAGCGCCGACATGACCGCATACATCTGCGGATTGGCGTGGAAGAGCGGCAGCACCACCATGCAGCGGTCCTGGGGGCTGAAGCCGAGGGCGGCGACGATCTCGGCGCCGGCGGCCTCGTAGGCGGCGTGGCTGTTGACGACGCCCTTGGGCAGTCCCGTCGTGCCGGACGTGTACATCATGGTGGCGGGGGCGAGCGGCGGCAGGCGGACGGGGCGGAGTTCCACGCCGACGTCACCGCCGGCCAAGAGATCGGCCAAGAGGTCGGCGTCGGGCGCGAGTTCGATGAGCGGAATGCCCTGGAAGGCGCCCTGCCCCACCGCGCCCTGGGCCGCCAGGAAGGCGCGATCGGCGACGACGAGCTTCGCCTCCGACTGCGCGACGACATAGGCGAGGCCCTCGCCGACGAGCTGGGTGTTGACGGTGACCGCCACGGCGCCGGCGAGGTTGATGCCGAACCAGGCGACGAGGAAGCCGGCGCTGTTGCCGGCGATGAGCGCCACGTGGTCGCCGGGGGCGATGCCGCGCGCCTGCAGCATCGCTCCGAAGCGGCGGGCTGCCGCATCCACCGCACCGAACGACCACTCCGCCGCATCCGTCACCACGAAGACGCGGTCGGGATGGGCCTCGGCGTGGCGGGCGAGGAGGTCCGTGATCATGAGGCGGCGAGGACGCGGGTGAGATATTTGCCGATGGTGTTCTTCAGGATCTCCGCGGAGCCGCCGGCGATCTCATAGGCCTTGGCGTCGCGCAGGAAGCGGCCGAAGGGGGCGTTTTCCATGACGCCGTAGGCACCGCACACCTGGACCGCGAGAGAGGCGACGTCGGTCGCGACCTTGGCGGCCTTCAGCTTGGCGGCGCTGGCATAGCGGTCCTGGTCGACGCCGGAATCGAGCGCCTCGGCGGCGCGATAGACGAGCAGGCGCGCTGCCTCGATCTCCGCCAGCATGTCGGCGAAGTACCACTGGATCCCCTGGAACTCGATGACGCGCTGGTCGAAGGCCTTGCGCTTGCCGACGAAGGCGAGCGCGGCGTCGAAGGCGGCGCGGGCGATGCCGATGCTGATGGCGCCGGCGAGTGTGCGGGAATAGTTGAGCGTGCCGACCGCCTGGCGCACGCCCTTGCCCTCGACGCCGATCAGCGCATGGCCGGGCAGCCGGACCTTGTCGAGCACGAGGTTGACGTGCGGGCCGTTGCGCAGGCCGAAGGTCGCGGAATTGGTGCCGACATAGGAGGACAGCCCGTCGAGCCCCGCCGGCACGGCGAAGGTGGAGACGCCCACGGGGGTCTCGGCGAGGATGATGAAGAACTCGGCGGCCGAGCCCGAGGTGATGAAGGACTTCTCCCCCGTCAGCACCCAGCCCTCGCCGTCGCGCACCGCCTTGGTGTCGAGGCTGCGGATGTCGCTGCCGTGGTTCGCCTCGGTGAGGGCGTAGGACGACAGCAGCCCCCGTCCGAACTGCGGCAGCCATTCCTGCTTCAGCGTCTCGTTGCCGAAGGTGCGGATGATGGTCTGCGCCTGGAAGATGGTGATCAGCGAGATGCCGACGGCGGCGCTGGCATAGGAGACCTCCTCGAAGACCGCCGCCGCATGGCCGTAGGTGAGGCCGGCGCCGCCGTCCGCCACCGGCAGGGCGACGGCGTTGTAGCCGGCCTTCGCCATGGCCTTGAGGATGTCGCGCGGATAGACGTCGCGGCGGTCGATGTCGTCGGCCTGGGGGATGATCTCACGACGCGCGAAGTCACGGATTCCCGCGACATAGTCCGCGTCGATACAGGCCGGCCAGAGTTCCATCCGCTCTCGTTTCCCCGTTTTTTGGTGTTGCGGGCAAACTGGCAGCATCCCCCATATTCGTCAATTTGATTTTATTTATCACATATGCGATGTAATTCGACTGGAGGTGCCGATGCCGAGGCCGCGGAGATCGTTCGACACGGGCGGGGTGAAATCCGCCACACGGGTGCTGGCGCTGTTCGAGCTCTTCGACCGGCTGGAGCGCCCGGCGAGCGTCACAGAGATCGCCCGCGAGATGGGCATCCCGCAATCCTCGACCTCCATGCTGGTCAACGGCCTCATCGACCTCGGCTATCTCACCGCCCTGCCCGACCGGCGCGTGCAGCCGACGCCGCGGGTCTCCATGCTCGGGCGCTGGATCGACGGGCGCGTCACCGACGGACGGGTGACCCGGCTGATGCGCGAACTCGGCGAGGAGACCGGCGAGACCATCCTCCTCGGCATCGCCAGCGACATCCACGTCGTCTACATCGCCGTCATTCCTGCCACCCGGGCCATGCGCCTGCATATTCCCGCCGGCACGCGCCGCCCCATCGCCGGCTCCGGCATGGGGCTGATGCTGCTCTCGGCCATGGACGACGCGGAGATCGCCCGGCGCATCGCGCGGGTGAACCTCGCCCGCGAAGCGGAGGCGCCCGCCGTCGACCTCGCGGCGGTGATGGCCGAGGTTCGCGCCATCCGCGCCGAGGGCCATGCCGTCTCGGCGAGCCGCATCGTGCCCGGCGCCGGCATCGTCTGCACGCTGCTGCCGACCGCCGACCCATCGCCGCCCATGGCGGTGGGCATCGGCGGCCAGGCCTTCGAAGTGGTTCAGAAGGAGGCGGCCTTCGCCGCGCTGCTGCGGGGCAAGATCGCCCGCCATTTCGGCGCGGGCGACTGAGAAACTGGTGCCGGCGGAGAGGATCGAACTCCCGACCTTCGGTTTACAAAACCGCTGCACTACCGCTGTGCTACGCCGGCTCGGGGACAGGCCTTCGCGCCATGTCCCGCAAGCGGCCTTCTACCCGCTGGCGCCGGCGATTTCAAATCACACGGCGCCGCGTCGGCATCGGTAGCGGGATGGGGAAACGGCCGTGTTCCGCCCTTTGCCACCCTCGCACGGCGACCCGCTTCACCGGCCGTTAACCCAATCGGCGCCTTATGGTCGCCCAAGTTCTTTGGCTCATGCGTCGCCAACGTCCGGTCGGTCGGGCCCGCGTCGAACCCTTCAGGGGTTGCGCTGGTCGGGCTCTCTGGCACATCTTCGGGGGACCATGTGCCAGGCGTATCAAGGCTCTTGCGTATGCGTGACCTGACCCGCGGCCGTTCCGGCAAGCCTGCCCGCCCCGCCCGGCAGGACGGGCCCCGTTTTCCCTGGCTGACCGTTCTCGCGGTGTCCGCCGGCCTCGCAGGGCTCGCGACCTATTCGCTCCGCGGCGACAAGGGCGCCGTCGCGCTCGCCGCCATCGCCGCGGTTGAGACCGGCTCGCTCGCCGACCCCAGGCCCTCCTTCGCGGCGCTCGGTTCCTTCGCCCCGCTGCTCGACCCGGCGCTGGCGCTCGGCCATCCGCCCGCGACGCTCGCCGAGAGCCGTCCGCTCGGCGCCCACTGGCAGCCGGCGACGCCCGTTGCCGTCGCCCGTGCCGTGCCCGAGTCCGCCCCCGCGGCGCGCCCGAACGTCCTGGCGCTCGCCAGCCTGCCCGGGCGCGAAGCCGGACTTCCCGCGGTCAGCAGCCTGATCCAGCCGGCGCCCCTGCCCCCGGCGCGGCCGCAGACCCAGGCCGAGGCCGAAGCCGACGGCCCCGACACCACCATGGTCGCGCCGCTGCCGCTGCGCCGCCCCGCGCAGGCTTCCGCCCCCGCGACCCCCGAGACGCCGCGCGTCGCCGGCCGACGCCCCGCCGGCGAGACGCAGGCCGCGGCACCTGCCGCCCAGCCCGACGGGCGCAACTTCTTCGAACGCATCTTCGGCCAGCGCCGCGAGGCCGACGGCCCGCAGCTCGCCTACGCTCCGTCCGGCGGCGGCGCGGTGGACGGCGGCAGCGCCGGCACCGGCGGCGGTTTCGGCGGCAGCCTCGGCCTGAGCTTCCCCGGCATGGCGGCGCCGAAGCCCCCGATGGGCCTCGCAATCTACGACATCGGCTCGCGCATGGTGTACCTGCCCAACGGCGAGCGGCTGGAGGCCCAGTCCGGCCTCGGCGAGATGCGCAACGATCCGCGCTATGCGCATGTGCGCATGCGCGGCCCGACGCCGCCCCACACCTACGACCTGACCGAGCGCGAGGCGCTGTTCCACGGCGTGCGCGCCATCCGCCTCAATCCGGTGGGCGGATCCCAGGCGATCCACGGCCGCGCCGGCCTCCTCGCCCATACCTACCTGCTGGGGCCGAACGGCGATTCCAACGGCTGCATCTCGATCAAGGACTACAACCGCTTCCTGCAGGCCTTCCTGCGCGGCGAGATCCGCCGGCTGATCGTCGTGCGCACGCGGTCCGAGGCGGTCGCGGCGGTGGCGCGGGCCAATCTCCAGGTGTCCCAGCGCTCGGACGCATCGCAGCGCTCCGACGTGTCGCAGCGCTGACCCGGCCGTCAGCGGTCACATTCATGTGACAAGGCTGGACGACACCTCTATTCCGGCAATGTAATCGCCTGCGCGTGACGGCTGCCACGGTCGTCGTGCGTCCTGCTGCCGGAGGAGCTCCCATGACCACGATCGACCGCCGCACCGCCCTTGCCGCGGGCGCCGCAACGCTTGCCGCCCCCGCCTTCCTGACCGGCGCGACGACGCCGCTCTTCGCCCAGGCGGCCGCTGCCGCCGCCCAGGCGCCCGGCTTCTACAAGTACAAGGTCGGCGACATCACCGTCACCGCCATCAACGACGGCTTCTTCGCCCGCCCGATCGAGGGCTTCATCCGCAACGCCGAGCTGCCGGCGGTCCAGGCGGCGCTCGGCGCGGCCTTCCTGCCGACCAACGCCGTGCCGATCCCCTTCAACACCCTGGTGGTCGAGACCGGCGGCAAGGTGGTCCTGCTCGACACCGGCAACGGCAATGTCGGCGCGCCCACCTCGGGCACCTGGATGGCCAACTTCAAGGCCGCCGGCTTCGACCCGGCCAAGGTCGACTCGGTCGTCATCAGCCACTTCCACGGCGACCACATCAATGGCCTGCGCCTGCGCGACGGCACGGCCGTCTTCCCCAATGCCGAGATTTCCGTGCCGGCCCCGGAATGGGCGTTCTGGATGTCGGACGAGCGCATGAACGCGGCTCCCGAGGCCATGCGCGGCGGCTTCCAGAACGCCCGCCGCGTCTTCGCCCCGATCGCCGCCAACGTGAAGCGCTTCGAGCCCAGCACTGAGGTCGCCAACGGCATCACCTCCGTTCCGGCTTTCGGCCATTCTCCGGGCCACACGGTCTTCGTGATCGCCTCGGGCAACGCCAAGCTGACCTATATGGCGGACGTGACCAACCATCCCGCGCTCTTCGTGCGCAACCCCGACTGGTCGGCGATCTTCGACATGGACGCGGACGCTGCCCGGGCGACCCGCCGCAAGCTGCTCGACATGGCGGCGAGCGAGAAGACCCGCGTTCACTTCTACCACGCGCCCTTCCCCTCCAACGGCTTCATCGCCAAGGACGGCAACGGCTTCCAGCTCGTCCCGGCGCAGTGGACGCCGTCGATCTGATCCACCGGACCTTGACGATCGAAGGCCGGCCGGCGACGGCCGGCCTTCCCGTCGCTGGACGGACAACGGGCGTTCCTTGACAGGGCGGCCGGGCGCGGCGCATTCATGGGGCCTCGCGACGGCGGCCGCCCATATCCGGGACGGCCACGGGAATGCGGTGCGTGGCTGGCCCCAAAGCCCTCCGCAAAGCCGCAGCTGCCCCCGCAACTGTAAGCGGCGAGCCCTTCCCCAGATGCCACTGAGGCCGCAAGCCTCGGGAAGGCGGGACCGGGCGACGACCCGCAAGCCAGGAGACCGGCCGCCGCGACGTCACTGTCCGACCGTGCGGGATGGCGCGTTCGGGAGCGGTTCTTTCCGCTTGATCCGTGACACCGAATGTCGCGGATTCATGCTCTCGCCCGTCGAGGCACTCCGCGACCCTTTGTGGTCCCGAGCGGAGTTCCGCCCATGTCGTCCCCGTCTGCCCTCCGGCCCCTCCAACGCCGTCTTCGCGCCGGCCTGCTCGCCACGGCGGCGCTCGCCGCGCCCCCCGCCCTCGCCCAGCAGACACCGGGGCAGCTCCCCGAAATCACGGTCTTCGGTGCCAGCAACGTGCCGCTGGAGGCCCCGCGCGTCGGCGCGTCGGTCACGGTGATCACGGCCGAGGACATCGCCACCCAGGGCGCCGCCTCGGTGCCCGACGTGCTGCGCCTCGTTCCCGGCGTCGCGGTCAACCAGTCCGGCGGGCGCGGCGGGCTCACCCAGACCCGCGTGCGCGGCGCCGAATCCAACCAGGTTCTGGTCGTCGTCGACGGCATTCCCATCAACGACGTCAATTCCGGCGACGCCGACCTCGCCAACGTGCCGGTCGACAACATCGCGCGGATCGAGGTCATCCGCGGTCCGCAGTCCGGCATCTGGGGCCCGAACGCCCAGGCCGGCGTCATCCTCATCACCACCAAGTCCGGCCGCGGCCTCGCCAAGCCCGAGGTCTCCGCGCGGATCGAGGGCGGATCCTTCGGCACCGTGCAGGGCTCGGCGCTGGTGCGCGGCGCGCAGGGGCCGTTCTATGGGTCCCTGTCCATCTCGGGCCTGAGATCCGGCGGCTTCGTCGTGGCGCCGGGCACCACCCGCCCCAACGGCTCGGACATGGGCGCCTTCACCGCCAAGATCGGCGCCGACCTCACCGACTGGTTCAACGTCGCGGGCGTCGTGCGCATGGTCAGCCGCGGCGGCTTCTACAACCCCGGCAACACCGCCTTCGGCCCCGGCTTCGTGCCCGATCCCGGCTACGGGTTCCTCGCCGACGGCACCGGCCGCAACACCGCCAACGACCTGCAGGGCCGCTTCGTCGCCAATCTGAAGCTGCTCGACGGCGCCTGGACGCACCGCTTCTCGGCCGACGCCTCGCAGCAGTCCACCAATGCCCGCGACAGCTATCTCTCGGCGTTCGGCTTCCTGGAGTCCCAGGGCTTCTGGTCGCGCACCCAGCGCACCCGGGCCGACTACCGCACCGCCTATACGTTCGAGACGCCGGGCCTCCTCGGCGCACGCCACACGATCGTCGGCGGCGCCGACATGAGCCGCGAGCATTTCCGCTACTATTACGAGAGCGACGGCTTCTTCGGTCCCTATGTCAACGACAGCTACGCCACCGCCGGCCGCTCCCGCGAGCGCAAGGGGCTCTACGGCGAGTATCTCGTCAGCCTGCCGACCGGCCTGTCGCTCTCGGCGGCGCTCCGGCAGGACTGGAACTCCACCTTCCGCAATGCGCTGACCTGGCGCATGACCGCCGCGCAGACCTTCTCGACCGGCACGCGGCTGCACGGCTCGGTCGGCAAGGGCGTCACCAACCCGACCTTCTTCGAGCTCTTCGGCTTCCTCGCCAACTTCACCGGCAACCCGACGCTCAGGCCCGAGCACTCCATCGGCTGGGACGCCGGGATCGAGCAGCGCTGGTTCGGCGGCAGGCTCGTCACCGACGTGACCTATTTCCGCGCCAGCGTGCGGGACGCCATCGTCCAGTCGAACGGCACGGCGATCAACCTGCCCTTCGAGACCACCCGCCAGGGCGTCGAGGTGTCGGTGACGGCGCGCCCCGTGGACTGGCTCGCCATCACCGGCTCCTACACCTACACGGACAGCCGCTCGGCGGAGCTCGTCGGCCTCACCTACGTCGCCAAGGAGGCGCTGCGCCGGCCGCGCCACGCGGCGAGCCTCTCGGCGGTGGCGACCCTGCCGGACGACAAGACGAAGATCACGCTGACCCTCGCCCACAACGGCACCATGCGCGACTCGTTCTTCGGGCCGTTCGGCACGACGGATGTGCGCCTCGGCTCCTACACGCTGGTGGGCGCGCAGATCTCCCACGACCTGACGAAGGCGGCGACCGTCTATGTGCGCGGCGAGAACGTCTTCGGCCAGCGCTTCCAGGAGGTCTACGGCTACCAGGGGCCGGGCGCCGCGGTCTATGCCGGCATGCGGGTGAAGCTCGGCGGCGAATAGCGCTTTTCAACCGTTTCGCATCGCAGCCTTGCCGCGCCCCCGTCGACAGGGGCGCGGCTTTCGGCCAGTCTCCGGGCCTCAAGAGCGGGCCGCAGCGTCCGCCGGATCGGGAGGAAGACATGTCGCAGCGGATCGCAATCGTCACGGGCGCGGGCTCGGGTATCGGCCGGGCCTCGGCCCTCGGCCTCGCCAAGGCCGGCTATGCGGTGGCGGTCGCCGGCCGGCGCAAGGACGAACTCGAGAAGACGGTGGCCATGGCCGCCGGCGCCACCGTCATCGCGGTGCCGACCGACGTGTCGGACGAGAACTCGGTCGCCGCCCTGTTCCAGACGGTCAAGGAGCGCTTCGGCCGCCTCGACGTGCTGTTCAACAATGCCGGCATGGGCGCGCCCGCCATTCCCATGGACCAGCTCTCCGTCGCCCAGTGGAAGCAGGTGGTGGACGTGAACCTCACGGGCTCCTTCCTCTGCGCCCGCGCCGCCATGGCGATGATGCGCGCCCAGGACCCCAAGGGTGGCCGCATCATCAACAACGGCTCGATCTCGGCCTATGCGCCGCGGCCCTATTCGGCGCCCTATACCGCCACCAAGCACGCGGTGCTCGGCCTCACCAAGGCCATCTCGCTCGACGGGCGCGCCGACCGCATCTCCTGCTCGCAGATCGACGTCGGCAATGCCGCCACCGAGATGACCGAGCGGATGACAAACGGCGTTCTGCAGGCGGACTTCTCGGTGAAGGTGGAACCGCGGATGGACGTGCGCCACGTCGCCGAGGCCGTCGTCCACATCGCCAACCTGCCGCTCGACGTGAACATCCTCACCATGACGGTGATGGCCAACGACATGCCCTTCGTCGGCCGCGGCTGAGGCGACGGGACACGCGAAAAGGAGCCCCACCCGCACCCTCCCCTCGCTGACGCGAGGAGAGGGGGACTTCGACGCCGCGCCCTGTCCGCGTCGGGTGCGCCAGGCTCAACCAACAGAAGGTTCGGCGCGACGGGGAAGCCCCCTCCCCGCGCAGCGGGGGGGTCGGGGTGGGGCCTCAGGCCGTCTCCGCCCTCAGCCAGGCGAGATAGTCGGCGTCGCCGCCGGGAACCTCGATCACCAGGAAGGCCGGCGTCTCGTAGGAATGGGCCTCGCGAAAGCGCTCGCGGGCCGGCTCGACCAGCCGGCGGACGGTCTTGACGATCATCACGACCTCGTCGGCCCGCTCGACGGCGCCCTTCCACCGATAGATCGAGCGCATGCCGGGCAGGATGTTGACGCAGGCCGCCAGCCGCCGTTCGACCAGATCCGCGCCGATGGTCTCCGCCTCGACAAGGCTCGCCGCCGTCGTATAGACCAGAACCACGTCGTCCGGCGCTTCGGTCCGCGTCATCTTGTGTCCCCGTTCCGATCGGTCGCCCGCCATGCCGGATCATCGACCCGACCCGAAGAAGATCGCCTTCGTCGCCTCGCCGGCGCCGGAGGCCCAGGAGGCGTGGAAGCGCCTCACCGCCCGCTATGGCAGCGTTCCGGGCGAGGAAGCGGAGGTGGTCGTCGCCCTCGGCGGCGACGGGCTCATGCTGCAGACGCTGCACAAGTACATCTCCACCGGCAAGCCGATCTACGGGATGAACCGCGGTTCCGTCGGCTTCCTGATGAACGAATATGCCGAGGACGGGCTGGTCGAGCGCATCTGGAACTCGGAGCGCTCGGTGATCCACCCGCTGCTGATGACGACGGTGGACATTCACGGCGAGCGGCAGGACGCCCTCGCCATCAACGAGGTGTCGCTGCTGCGGCAGACGTCGCAGGTGGCGAAGCTCCGGATCAGCGTCGACCGGCACCCGCGGATGGACGAGCTCATCGCCGACGGGGTGCTGATCGCCACCCCGGCCGGCTCGACCGCCTACAACCTCTCGGCCAACGGGCCGATCCTGCCGCTCAACGCGACGCTCCTCGCCCTCACCCCGATCTCGCCCTTCCGGCCGCGGCGCTGGCGCGGGGCGCTGCTGCCGGACCGGGTGGCGATGACCATCGAGGTGCTGGAATCGGCCAAGCGTCCAGTCAGCGCCACCGCCGACCACCACGAGGTGCGTGACGTCGCGACCGTCTCGGTGGCCATGGACCACACGCGATCCATGATCCTGCTGCACGATCCCGGCCACTCGCTGGACGAGCGCATCCTGCGCGAACAGTTCGGCGCCTGACGCCATCAGCCTTAACGGAGCGCTAACGCCCCTCCGGTAAAGTTGCTGGCGATGATCCGCATCGACTTCAACCGGCTGCGATTCCTGGTGATCGACGACAACGCGCACATGCGCCGGATCGTCAGAACCCTTCTGCACGGCTTCGGCGCCCGCGAGGTCTATGAGGCGGAAGATGGGGCGGCCGGCCTCAAGGCCTTCACCCACTACATGCCCGACATCGTCATCACCGACTGGTCGATGCCGATCTTCGACGGCCTGGAACTGACCAGCATGATCCGCCAGCCGGGGGCCAATGCGAACCCCTATGTCGCGATCATCATGCTGACCGGCCACTCGGAGAAGAAGCGCGTGCTGGAATCGCGCGATGCCGGCGTCACCGAGTTCCTCGCCAAGCCGATCTCGGCCAAGGCGCTCTACCAGCGCATCCTCAACGTGGTGGTCAATCCGCGCCCGTTCATCAAGACCAAAACTTTTTTCGGACCGGACCGCCGACGCAACCACGGTTCGAGCTATGTGGGTCCCGAGCGCCGCAAGGGCGAGAAAGCCGAAATGATCAAGGTCCAGCCGCTGCTGGACAAGACCAAGAGCTCGATGTGAGGGGAGCGGCATGACGAAGACACCTGTGAAGAGCCCCTCCCGCATCGGCTCCAAGGGCGGCCTGGACGAAGCGACCGTCTCCGCCTTCGCCGACCACGAGATCGTCACGCCGAAGCGCAACCTGAAGGCCTACGGCAAGAAGGCCAACATCAAGGTCGACGAGTTCGGGTTCGACATGGAGGCCATCGAGCGCGCGGAAGCGGCGCTGGCCGACCTCTCCTCCGAATTCGACGACTGGATGGCGAAGGAGGTCGAGCGCCTCACCCGGGCCCGCGATGCGGTGGCCGGCGAGGGCATCACCGCGGGAACGCGCGCCAACATCTACATCGCCTCCCACGACATCAAGGGTGAGGCCGCGACCTTCGGCTATCCGCTCGCCGCCCGCGTCGCGGAGAGCCTCTGCCACCTCCTCGACGGCGTCGCCGACGACGCCAAGGTGCCGGCGGACCTGGTCATCCAGCATGCGGACGCCATCCGCGCCATCGTGCGGGAGAACGCCAAGGGCACGGACCATCCGCTGGCGGTGACCCTGTCGGAGCGGCTGGGTGAAGCGACGACGCAGATGCTCGTCACCATCAACGGCGCCCCGTCCATCGCGCCCTGAGGCGTCTCGGAATTAGCCCTGCCTCCGACCCATGCGTCCTTTGAGGCTCGCTGTCGCTCGCCTCGAAGGGCGCACTCCATTGGTGCAGGGCGCGGAAGCCGGGCCTCAGGCCGCGGCGACCATGGGGAAATCCAGCGCCTCGTCGTCCAGCGCCTCGTTGCCGGCGATCAGGTCGCGGGTGAAGGCGCGGGCCTCGTCACGCGCCGCCTCGGCCGCGAACCGGCGGAGCTGGGCGAGAAGCTGGTCGAGGTCGTCCTCGGCCAGCGGGGCATAGGCGGTCAGCACCCGCTCCACCATCCGGCGGCGCAGCTGGGCATGGCCGCCGCGCTGGGTGCCGCCGCCGTCCTCGTGCCAGGCGTCGAGGGCGGCGCGGAAGGCCTGCCAGGTGGAGGCGGGCAGCCCCGC
>LNFM01008529.1_pt1 | contig 15422 bp, 10 predicted proteins | sample 596031 | NCBI WGS metagenome assembly LNFM01 (sample SAMN04254537, study PRJNA301005) | activated carbon metagenome | isolation source: dual media filters at the Ann Arbor, Michigan drinking water treatment plant | place: USA: Ann Arbor | reverse complement strand
CTGGATGGCAAGTTCAGCTCCCTCCGATCGCCGAGCATTTTCTCACGCCGTTGCCTCGGGAGCTCCGGCTAGTTTTCGGCGCCTATGGTGAGGTACACCCGGGTGTACTCGCTGGTACACCCGGGTGTACTCGGCAACCGTCTCGGTTGCTCCGCGGCGCTGCTCGAAACCGCGATGCGGCGTGACGGCGCCGTTGTACCCTATCGCCTGATGCAGTCCGATGCAGCTTCGATCAGGCGTTTCGCAGATGCAGCGCGCCACGGACGTCTCGCCATCACCGTCGCCGCGCTGTGCACGCTCGTCGGCTGTCGATCTCGACCGACGCAAGTCGAGCTGCTGCTCGACAGCAACATCGATCGAGACCGTCTGATGTCGCTCACGCTAGCTGTCGTCGAAGGCGCTCAACCCGTCGATCGAGTCCGCGCGGCGCAGGGCATGGTGACGCGCATTTCGAACGGAGAACGCGCGCTGTTTCCCTCGAGCATCACGCTCGTTCCGAAGACAGGAAGCGTACGAACGGGCGTCGTATCGGTGCTCGTCGAGCTTTCGGTGCAAGGAACAGCGTCGTCGCCGCCGCTACGAATCGAGCGCTTTCAACGGGTCACGCTCATCGAGAGGAGCCCGCAGCAGGGGCGCATCTTCTTCAACGTCGACTGCGCTGGACGGTCGACTGGCTGCCGCTCGGTCGCCGACGATCAGTGCACGATCGCGCAGCGATGCATCGATCAAGGGCTCACGTGCGGCGACGAAGGACGCTGCGTTCCTGTCGATCTGCCGACGGTTCTGGTGCCGCCGGAAGTGCCGCTCGACGCATCGGTGCTCGACGATCGTCGAGGGTTCGATGCAACCGGCGATATCGCTTCTGACACGATCGACGACCGTGACGCGACGTCAATGACGAACGAAGACGCAGCGGATGTGGCGTCGGATCTCGGGACAGTCGAGGACGTCACGCTCGTCGACGCGAGCGACGACGCATCCATGCGCGACTCGGGCATCGACGTGCAAGACGCACGAACGGACGTGCAAGCAGACGCGCAAGACGCGCGAACGGACGCGCAAGACGCGCGAACGGACGCGCAAGACGCGCGAGCAGACGTTCCCAGCGACACTGGCGTCGCGCCGATCAACGCGCCCCGCCCGATTCTCCCCGGCAGCACCAGCACCGTCACGAGTCAGCGCCCCTCGCTTCGGTGGTCGCTCGCCGCGGGAACAGACGGTGCCGACGTCCAGCTCTGTCGCAACCGCGCGATGACAGCGAGCTGCGCTGCGATGTTGTCCGCGGCCGGAACGACCATCCGGCCCGGCAGCGCGCTCGCGAGCGGCGTGTGGTTCTGGCGACTGCGCGGAAGACTCGGCGCCGCAGCAGGAACGACATGGAGCCCAGTGTGGCAATTTCGCGTCGGCGCGCGCAGCGCGGCGAGCGACCGAGATCGTTCGTGGGGCGCGGAGCTCGACGTCAACGGCGACGGGTTCGCCGACGCGATCGCGGGCTCCCAAGACGCCGAGTCCGCGCGAGGCCGAGTCGAGCTGTACTACGGCAGCGCGACTGGGCTCGCAGCGACGGCAAGCGTCACGCTTCGTGGCGCCAACCCAGGTGATCGATTCGGATCCTCGATCGCGAGCGCGGGCGACGTCAACGGCGACGGGTTCGGCGATTTGATCGTCGGCGCGCACTTCGCCTCGCCCGGCGGACGAACTCGCGCAGGGACGACCAGCGTCTTTCTCGGCAGCGCGACCGGGATCTCGACGACACCTTCGGTCGTGCTCGACGGCGTGATCGTCGACGATCAGTTCGGCGGCTCGGTGTCCAGCGCGGGCGACGTCAACGCCGACGGCTACGCGGACATCGTCGTGGGAGCCGCGCCCGCCGACTCGATGACGCTGGCCAACGTTGGCAGCGCGAGCATCTTCGTCGGAAGCGCCACGGGCATCGTGTCGATGCCACAGCGAGTGTTGTACGGCGTCGCGCAGCCAGACGGCTTCGGCTTCTCCGTGGCGAGCGCGGGCGACATCAACGGCGACGGGTTCGCTGACGTCGTCGTCGGCGCTCCCTACGCGCAACGGGCTGGGCGCGAAGGGACGGGCGTCGCAACGGTGTTTCTCGGCAGCGCGACGGGTCTCGTCGCGACACCTCATCGATCGTACGAGGGCACAGGAACCGACGAAAACCTCGGCGCGTCGGTCGCCGGCATCGGAGACGTCAACGGCGACGGCTTCGCAGACGTCGCGATCGGATCGCCCTCGGCGACACCTCCCGGCCGCGGACTCGCGGGAATCGTGCAGGTGTTTCACGGAGCGACGACCGGACTCTCGTCCCTCGCGGCGAGCACGTTCGAGGGCGCGACGGATGATCAGTTCGGCTGGGCCGTGGAGGGCGCGGGCGACGTCGACGGCGACGGATTCGCGGACATGATCGTCGGATCGATCGGCGCAAATCCCGGCGGGCGCTTGGACGCAGGAAGCGCTTCGGTGTTCGTCGGCTCGATGAGCGGGCTATCCGCCGCTCCTCGGTTCGTGCTCGAAGGAATCGCGTCGGGCGATCAGCTCGGGTGCGCAGTCTCGGGCCCAGGAGACGTAAACGGCGATCGATTCAGCGACCTGCTCGTCGGCGCGTGCCAGGCGGACCCGGGCGGGCGCAACAGCGCCGGTGCAGCGACGATGTTTCTCGGCATGCCTGTGGGTCCGACGCGACATCGGACGATCGACGGCCCCACGGCGAACGAGCGCTTCGGGAGCAGCCTCGGGCGCAGCGGACTGTGAGCCACAACGAGCGCGGCGCTGGCTTCGATTCGTCGCGCCGTGGAGTAGGCTTCGGTCGTGCGCATCTTCGCTGTGCTCGCTGCTGCGACGTTCGCGACCTCGTGCACGAGAACAACGTCGAGGCCGACTGCGAGCGTCGTGCGCCAGAGACCTCCGCCCGCTGAGTCGATCATGGCGCCGCACGCCGAAGCGCTCGCGCCGCGACTCGCGCTGGGGGACGCACACACCTGCGTGCTGCGAGAGAACGGCGCTGTGTTTTGCGTGGGTTCGACGCGCCCGCTCGCGGCGTCGAGCCCGCCGACGAGAGAGGGCGTCGCGCGGCTGGCGACGGCGCGGCGCATCGACGGACTGATGCGACTGCGCAGCATCGCCGCAGGCGGCTCGCACACGTGCGGAATCACAGAACGGCAGTGTACTTGATTGTGTGTGCGATCTCGAACGCGCGACGCTCGCTCCCCGACTACACCGCGCTCGCGAGTCCCAGCGAAGCGCGAACGGATGACGTTGTCCAGGTCGGGCTCAGCGTCTCTCATGGCGTCACTCCACGCGCATCGCGAGCGGGTAGCTCACGGTCACGACCGACGGAGGCGGGGGAAAGCTCCACCGGCGAAACGCGTCCGTCGCGCACTGACCCAGCAGCGCGTCGCCCGTGTCGTTGGACGCGACCACCGCGCCCATCACCGCGCCGTTCGGCCCGATGACGAAGCGCACCTCGACGCCGCCTTCGGTCGTCGAGCGTCGCGCGAGGGCCTGCTCGAAGCAGCGCTGCACCTGGCCGATGTTGCGCTGCACCACGCGACGAATCGCGTCCGCGGGATACAAGCGATCGTCCGACGGAGCGCACGTCGCAGCCGCGCCAGGAGGCCCGCCGCAAACGCTCGGACCGCGCGCCGTGCGGACCATCGGCCCCTCCGTCGCCCGCTCGCGAAGGCGCCAACCGGCGCCCGCGGCGGTCGCGAGGCGCCCGGCGCCAAGGGGAACGCCCCAGCAAGAAAACACACGAGTGCCGAGTCTGATGTCACCATCAGGGCCATCCCCTTCGCCCACTCCGTGCGACGCGATCCCGTCGCCGAGTCCGCTGAAGTCGAGCGCGTCCGCCACCGTCGCGGTCGCAGACGACCGCCCAGCCGACCCGAGGACGCTGTCGGTCGGAGCCTGGAGCGAGTCGAACGCAGTCCTGTGGCTCGACGCAGAAAACGACCCCAGCGCCGCGAAGATCCCTCGCTGCGCGATCGCTTGTCGGCCGAGCACCCGCGGCTGATCGCGCCCGTTCGCAGCGCGCTGCGCCGGGCGGCGCGGTGGGCTCTCGCGCTCGTTGGCTGCGCGAGGAGCAGGCTCGTTGTCGTGTTCGCTGCGAGCGTCGGCGCTACGAGCGCGTTGCTCCGGGTCCATCCTGGCGACCATGCGCGAGATCCAAAGGTCCCGATCGCTCGTGCCGCGCTCCAACAGCAGCGGCAGAAAGTGCGGGTCATCCCACAGGTTGGCCTCAGCGAGCGCGCTGGCACCGAGCGTGCCCACGGCGATCGACGCGCCCACAAACGCGCCCATCATCGCGCGATCGACCTTGCCGCGCCTGGCGACGGCGCGCGCGGCTGTCACGTTGCGCGCCACGAGCTCGAGCGCGCCGAGCGCGAGCGTCGAGCGCGACTCGAGCGCGTAGGAATCGAGCCCCGAGGCGGGCGGAGGGCAGACCCACCAGGCGCCGCTCGCGCTTCGAATGCACACCCACGAATTCGATGACGCGGGCTCGTCGCCGAACAGCACACGCCGGTCGACGAACACATCCGCCGCGCGATCCTCAGGGTCTGCGCTCACGACGAAGCGCTCGTTCGCGCGAAGGTACCGGACGAGCAGGACCTGCGCGCCCCAACGAAGGACCACTTCGACGAGCGCTCCCGACGGAGCGTCGAGCTCGCGGGGGTCGACCTCGATTCGGCGGTGCAACACATAGCGGGTGTCTTCGGTCATCGCGTCCGTGGCGAGCGCCGACAGCGAGAGAGAGACAAGGTTCCCCCAAATCGTTCGCTCCTGGCCGAGTACGAAGCCGCCGCCCCGCACGCTTCGTCAAACGTCAGCCGCGCTCGGCGCTTGTCGCTCGAAGACCGCCACCGGTGGGCGCTGCGAGACGAGCGAGGAGCCCGCGCACGCTCACCTTACGCACACATAATCAACAGTGCTTCGCGCGAGCGTCACTCGCACGGGGCCGAAGCCGCCCTGGTAGCCCCTCGCGCGACAGAGCTCGTGGATCGCTTGAAAGCAATCGGGCCCGAATCGGCGGTCGATCGTGCAGCCTGGCTCGCGCGCGGTGAGCGTCCCGATCGAGACGTCGGCCACGCGCAAGCTCCCGGCGTCGCTCGGGATGCACAGGACTCGGCCGTGCGCGCTGGTCGCGTCTACCGTTCCGAAGCCCGCGGCGTGTCGACGGGGCGCTGCGCGGCACCACGCGTCCGCGGCGAAGAGGCACGACTCGTGGTGCATTCCTGGCCCTGCGCTGCCGTCGCAGTCGACGTCGTGCGCCCGGAGCTCGGCGAACGGAGCGTCCATCGACACCGCGTCGACCACACACAGCACGGTCGCCGCGCTCGCCGCGGGGCCCGCGACGCCCCAGCCGCCGACATTGCAACGCCGCGCACGACAGAAGCGATCGGCTCCCCGCGCGCACACGAGCGACGAGCGCGCCGCATCCAAACACGACGGATCCACGTCGGTGGTCCGCGCGACGCTGACAAACTCCGGGGCGATCCCTTCGTCGACGCGACCGTTGCAGTTGTCATCGACCCGGTTGCAACTCTCAACAGGCATCAGCCCACAGCCGCCGCAGTTGAGCGGGTCTCGCGCGGGATCGACGCAGCTCCCGCCGCAGCGAATCTGCGACGCAGCGCAACCGGTGACGCACCGACCAGCGGGATCGTCGCAGACCGGCGTGGCGCCCGAGCACGCCCCGCACGAGCCCCCGCAACGGTCGCTCCCGCACGCGCGTCCCGCGCAAGACGCGACGCACACTCCCGTATCGACCCCTGTGTCGAGAGCGCCGGTGTCCGTCGCCCCGTCGACGGCCACATCGATGGTCTCGACGCCTGCGTCCAACTGCGCCACCGCGTCGCCGCGCGCTTGCTCTGCGTCGCGGTCGAGCGCCACCGTCGGAACCTCGACGTCGACGCACGCGCCTCCGAGCCCGCACGCGCGCCCCTGCTCGGCGCACCGCTGCCACGCCGTGCACGAGACCCCCGGCGTCGCGCAGCCCTCCGCCGCCTGCGCGCACGCGATGGGCAAGATCACGCGCGCCATGGTCGTGACGCCCTCGGTGAAGCGAAGCACCGCAGGGCGACTGATGCTGACCCGCTCGCCGCTGGGCAACGGCGTCGCTTCGAGCAGAAGCTCGAGCCGCACGCGCTGCTCGACGCTCGCGCCCTCGCGGCGAACCAACGTGAAGCTCGCGGGCCATCGCAGGGGTCGGCGACCGTTGCCGTCGGCGCGCAGCTCCGAGCGCTCTGGGCGGCCCATCTCCTGGACCCAAGCGCGCAGCGTGGCGCGATAGGGCGGCGAGGCTCGCGAAGGGTCCGCGCCCGCGAGGTCTGTGTCCACGACCACGAGGATCGCGGTGGCCGGCCTCGCGCACTGAACGAGCGCTGTCGACGCCAACACCAACACCAGCGCGGGTTGCGTGTTGGGGAGCATCGCTGCGCATCGTATCACCGGTGGGACTCCGAGAGGAGCAACGCCGCGTGCGGCCGCGTCGGCTGACGAAGCGTCGCTCAGCCGAAGCACGAGGCGGTCACGACACGCAGCGCGCCGTTCACGGGTGGCCGTGAACGCGATCACGTCTATCGTCTCCACGATGCAATTCCGTTCGATGTCGCTGACGCTCGGCGCAGTCAGCTTGCTCGTGGCGACCTGCGACACGCCCGTCGTGGCCGCGACGGACAGCGCGACGATGGACACGGCTGCGACGGATACGACAGCGCCGGGCGATGACGCGAGAGCTGCGGACTCGACGAGTGACGCCAACGTCAACGCCGACGCCGACGCAGACAGCGCCGCCGACGCGAGCCACGAAGTCGTGTGGAACCTCGTGACCGACTTCGGCATGCGCGCGGACGACGCGAAGCCCGCGGTCGACCGCGCGATCGCCGCGGCGCGCGCGTTCCTCGCGGCCAACCCTACACGAACGCTGGTGTTGTACTTTCCCGCTGGCCAGTGGGTGTTTCAACCGGCGAGCGGGCCTGCGATCGCGCTCGATCGGCTGACGGGCGGCAAGCTCACGTTGCGCGGGGCGGGCCCGACCGCGACGTCGCTCGTATTCGCGCAAGCGACGTCGTACGGGATCTTCGCGACCGAGACCGACGGGCTCACGATCGAACAACTGCACCTCACGCGACCGGGGCTCTACACGACGCAAGGAACGGTCACGCGCAGCGCGGCGGGGGTCATTCGATTTCGTGTGCAGCCTGGGTTTCCCGAGCCATTGTCGCTCGTAAACGCGCCCGACGCGCTCGACAACGACCGCACGTTGATCCTGTTCGAGGGGAGCGCGACGGACCCCGTCCTGTCGCCGCGCTCTGTGAGCTACAAGCTCTGCCCGGGCGCCGGCCCGAGGCGTTGCGCGACGGCGATGCGAGACCTCGGCGGCGGAGAGTACGAAGCGATCCTGGAGGCGACTGACCTCGTCGCCGACCTGATGGTAGGCGAGCGCGTAGCGCTCAAGGCGAAGGCGGGCGAGCAGACGCTGCGCGCGGAGTCCGTGGACGATTTCACCGTGCGAGACGTGCGCTTCACGCGACACGCCGCGGTGTCGCTCGCGGTGAAGGGCGACTCGAATCGCACGCGAATCGAGCGAGTGCGGGTCGAGCGGGCGCCGGCGATCCGCGGAGTGGTTCCGTTCTTCTCGGGTCCGGGCGGCGGGCCGCAGATCGAAGCGCTGAGAGACGGGCCGCTCATCCGCGGCTGCTACATCGAGGGAACGACCGACGACGCCCTCGCGGTGTTCAGCAGCAGCGCCACGATGCTGATGTCCGGCGCGCGCATCGAGGGCAACGAGATCCGCGACGGCCAGGGGCGCGGGATCAACATCACGCAGAGCCGCGACGGCGTGTGCGTCGACAACATCATCAGGCGCTGCCAGAACCCGTCGATTCAGATCAAGTCCAACCAGACCGCCGGCGGCGTGGGCGCGGTCATCGGGTGGACCATCGCGCGCAACCAGCTCGTCGAGCCGTGGACCGACCCGACCATCGCGCTGCTCCTCGAAAACGGAGTGACCGGCGGCCGACACGACGCGATCACGATCGAGAACAACGTGATCACCCGCGCGTCGCGCAACAATCCGGTCGTGTACATCGAGAACACCGCTTCGGTGGTGATCCGTGGCAATCGCATCGCGTCGTTCTCGCCGTTGTGCGACGCGCCGGGGCGCGGGGTTCCTCCGACGTTGCACCCGATTCCGCTCGTGTACGTCGACGACGCTGCGCGCGTCAGCGGCGCGGACAACACCAGCGACGAGCCCACCGCGCGGCCCGCGTGGGGCGCGGCGCGATCGAACATGGGCGCCGTCGACGTGCAGTGGAGCAACACCGCCGCCGCGGTTTCGCTGCCACCGCGGTGCCAGTGAGGCGCGCTGACGCGCACGCACGGCGGACTCGCCACGCGTTGCTCGGGCGCTCGCGCGCGAAGCGGCCGACCTCCCGAACGACCCGCTCGCGCGAGCGACACGACGGAGGGCCAGAGCGGCGAGGCAGCCCCGAGCGTGCGGAGCGCGTCCATGGCCAGAGCAATCGCGAGGAAGACGCACGGCCCGGACACGAGCGCTCATCGTTGCCAACAGAAGGCATTGCCGCTGATCGCGTCGACAGACAGCACGCGGCGAGCGAAGCGCGCTACGCTCGCGCGGCGCGATGACCCACGACGTCGACACCGAACCGCGAGGCTCGAGCGCGCGCCGAGCGCCGCAACAGACGCACGGGCTCGGTGGCCGCGCGATGCTGGCGTGCCTCTCGCTGGGGTTGCTCGCGCGCTGCTCGCAGGCGACTTCGTTCGACGCTTCGGACGCGAGCGCGCAGCAGGACGCGACGCGCGACGAGGTGCGCGATGCGGGACTCGACGCGCTCGAAGATGCACAGATCGACGGCGCGGCCGAGACGGGCGCGGTGGACGGCGATGTCGTGGATCGCCCGGATTCTCTCGTGGTCGCGATGGACGCAGCGATGGACGGCGGTGACCCGTGCGCGCTCGATCGTCCCCTCACCCGACGAAGCTGCGCGGGAGGCTGGGAGCTGTGCTTCGAAGGAGGGTCGCTTCCGGGTCACGGCGGGCGGCCCCACGAGGCGTGGGACAACCCGGTCGACGATGCGTGGAGCCGCGAGGAGTTTCGCCGCGGAGAGGTGCTGATCAACCAGAGGGAGGGCGCAAGAACGTTCCTGCGTTCGCAGCGAGACGCTCGTGACGCGCCCTCGTGGATGATGCGACGCGATCAGTTCTTCACGTACGAGACGGGCATGGAGATGGCCGTCGGCATCCGCGTCCCGGCGTCGAGCGAAGACCGCGGCGTGTTCGTGCAGTACTTAGACAGTCGCGGCGGCTTTGCGCTCTTGGTAAACGCAACGTCGCTGGTGTTCAATCGACGCCCGAACTACACGGTGACGTCGAGCTCGGTCGCTGTTCCGCTCCCGGCCGAGTTGCGGGGCGCGTTTCTCGAGCTGGTGCTGCGAAAGCTGCCAGCCTCGAACGACGTTCAGATCGTCGCCGAGTGGCCTTCGCCAGACGGAGGCGCCGCCTCGGTTCAGCCGTTTGTCGCCGCAGGCGCTGGGCCGCTCACGACGGATTCGATCACGCAACCGGATGGGTTCGTCACCCAGTGGACGATCGGCGACAACAACGATCTCGCGCGCGGAGTCTACGATCTCGACTACGTCCGAGTGCGACGGCATCGGGCGTTTTTGCCCGTGGATCGCTGCGGTGCCGTGACGCCGCTGCCGTTGCCGCCGAGGCAACGCGACGACAGTCACTTCATCGACGGCGTCGGAAGCGCTGAGGCCGTCGGCCGGGTCGCGGGCGTGCGGCAAACGTGGTCGTCGTTTGTGCCGACCGCCGAGCGGTGCGGAATGGCGACGGGCACCGTGACGGACAGGACCCTCACGAGCCGCACGACGTCATCCAACACGATCCTGTGCGTGTACGACAATCGCTTGGGGTTCGAGCGTGGATTCACGATCGAAGCGCGGGTGCGACGATCGACGGCGGACCTCGCGGGGCACCTGTCTTGGGTCGAGCCGTCGAACGCGTTCACGCTGCGGTTGGAACCGACCGCCCTCGTCGCGCACACGTATTCGAAACCGGTCACGACGGCGCGCTACGCCGCGGTGCTCGCGATGAACGCGTGGCACACGGTGCGAGTCGTTCGACCGGCGCGAAGCCAGTTCGCGTACGTGTACTTGGACAACGGGCCCGTCCCGGTCATCTCCGACTGGAAATCCGGCGCCGCTCCCACGCAAACCGGCTCCGGCGCGAGCTCGCCTCGATGGGCGCAGATCTCCTTGGGACGGCTCGAGATGCCGGATTCGCCCGAAGGCGCATGGTCGACGGTGGGCCCGTTGACGGGCGCGGGCAGCGCCGCCGGAGCGATGGTGGCGGACTATGTGCGTTGGTCGACAGAGGCGTTGGCGCCGTAGCGTTCGACGTCGAGCCGCGAAGCAGAGCGCTCGCGGATTCGTTCGCCCGGTGCGCGGCGGCCGTGGGCGACTGGGTCGGTCTCGACTCGAGGTGCGTCGCACGAGCGTCGATGCGCTCGTTCTCCAGCGCTCGCGCGGCGTGCGCCCATGGCGAATGGGCGCGCCCCGAGTGCGAGCTGGGTGGTCGCTGTTCGATGAGAAGCGTCGGTCTGTCGCTCTGCGCGCTCTTGGGTTGTGCGGCATCGCGACCGAGCGCCGCTCCATCGGCGACGCACACGACACGGTCCCTCGCCGATGCGGCCCCGATCGCGGACGCAGGCCCGGTCGCTCCGCAGGCGACGGCCACGCCCGCCGTCACGTGCCTCGATCACGCGGCGACCGCGGGGCTGTTGTCGTGTTCGGGCCGCGGCAGCGCGGCGGTCGCGTGGGACGAGCAACGATGGCAGACGCTCGGCGCTCAGCAGTCGTCGTCTTCGAGGCGCGCTCGGGTCGCGCCATCGCTCGAGCCTCGCGAGCTCGGCGCCGCCGAACAAGAGCTCGTCGCGCTGGGTGCAGCGTATCTCTGCGTCGATCGGACCTCGTCTGAGCGCGGTCCCTTCGTGTACCGCATGGCGCGCGCGTACTACGACGCGCAGCAGTTCGACGCGGCCGCGACGATGGATCGCGTCGTGGTGCTCGGCCCGGGCAGCGACAGCTTCGACCGAGCGCTGCGGGAGTTCGCGGCGGATCTCTACATGGACTCGCTCAACGTGCTGGCCTCGCGCGTCGAGCCGCGGCGGCCGTCGTGCATCGACGCGATGCGCGAGGATCTGCCGCAGATTCGAGCGGCGCTGTGCGCGGGCCGGGCGACCGGCGCGGGAGACTTCTGCGACCGCGCCGATCGGCTCGCATGTCAGCTCGAGGCGCACGCACGCGAACGATCGCGCGCAGCGTCGCTCTGCAGCCAGCCTCGTCGGCGGTGAGCGTGGCCTACCTCTACAACGACGTGAGCGCGCTCGGAGCGCCCGTTCCGATCCGCGGCAATCTGGACCACAGACCATCTCGCGAGCTGCGACCGGCCGGGGGGCACCTGTCCCGCGTCGGCAGCGTCTTGGTATCGATTCAACGCTGCTGCGACGACCGCCCGCCACAGAACCGTGCTGGTCAACGGGGCCAGCGCGCCGCGCACGATCGTCCTCTCCGCGCCGCACTGCGAGCTCCGCAATGCGCTCGTCTCGAGCGTCACGCTCGCCGCCGGTGCAGCGCGCGTCTTGCTCGCGTGTACGTGCAATTTCGACGGTCAATGCAACAATCGCGAGACGCGCGCGACCTGCGCTGGCTGTCCTTGACGATCGACGCAGCAGCGCGCGCTCGAAGCGACCCGAGAGCGGCACGGCCCTCTGACGGCCGTGGTCGACCGCGCTCGCTCGATCCTGCGGAAGTCTGCGCACCGGCGTCGGCAGCCATCGCTGCACCCAGTCGATTCGAACGCGCAGCTCGAACGTCTCCTCCGAGCGCTGCACGAGGCTATCATCACAGACTGTGAAGGCCACGAGCGCGCGCGCGAGGTTCATGCTTCCAAGCGAGCGCTTCGCGCTGCTGGTCCTGCCCCTGGTCGGCTGCGTAGACCCGGCGCCGACCCCACGAGACGTCACGAGCGAGCCCGACAGCGCGCTCGCGAGCGACATCGTCGACGCGTCGATCGACGTTGGCGCGGACGCAGACGCGCCGATCGCGCCCGATGCGCCAGCGAGCGACGCGCCGACGCCTCCCGCCGCGCCGATGTGTCCCAACCCGGAGTCGCGAACGCTGGTGGCCGTGGCGGCGACGGGCATGTGGTTTCATCCAGGGCTCGCGAAGATGGTGCCCGCGTACATCGCGACCGGCGCCGAGTCCGCGCAGTGGAGTGGTCGACGCGTGCGCGTCGAGAGCTATCTGGTGATCCCGGCCGGGGTGTCGCTCGCGCTCGAGGACAGCACCGTTGAAATCGTGGGTCGCACGCCGCGCGAGCACCAGATCTACCTCGAGCCTCGGGCGAGCCTCGCGCTCGACAACAGCACCGTGGGCGGCGTAGCGGTCCGCAGCGCGGGCGGCGACGAGACGTTCATTCAGACGGCGTTGGACGTGCGAGAGGGCGCGCGGCTGTCTCTGAACAACGTTTGCGTTCAGTACAACTACGGCATCCTGGTGGCGGGCACGCTCGACGGCGCGGGGCTGACGGGCGGGCGCAATCCCGACACGGTGATCGTCGAGAGCAACGCTTCGGTAACCCTCCGCCGATCGTCGTTCGACCTGTCTTTCATCGCGCAGACCGAAGCGGGAACCTTTCCGCTCACCCTCCCCGTCGCCGTCTCGCAGACCACGCAATACGGCCGCGCGGGGCAGCGCATTCCTGGTGTGCGCTGGCTGGTCGACCTCCAAGATCACGTGGTTCCGCGGTACTGGTTTTGGTTTCAAAACGTCGGCGCCGCAGCGCCCGTGACGCGCGTACAAATCCGTGGGGCCACGACCATCATCCCGTCGCTGCTGATCGCAGGCATGAGCGGCACCGTCTCGCTGCGATCGAGCTGGGCGACGCACGGAGCGCAACAAGTCGGCGATTTCGCCTGTGACCGAGGCGGGCTCATGAGCGGCACGATCCTCGACGTCGGCAACGTCACGGTCGCGCTCGACACTCCGTCGAGCGTCGGATCCTTTGGTCTCTACCTCAACACCGGCGCATCGATCGTCGCGCGAGGGCCTTCGTTCTTCTCGGAGGTGATCCTCCGCGGAGGCAGCTCTCTCTGGGTCGAAGGAACGCCAGGGACGCTCGACACCGCGCTCTCGGCGGTGACGCTCGAGGTCCTCGAGCGATCGACGCTGACCGCGCGCGCGACGGTGCTCGGCTATCGCTGGCAGCCTGTCGGAGTGCAGGGCGACCTGATCGTAAACGACGACAGCCAGGTGCGGCTCGACCGCGTTCGGTGGGCGAATTTGCAGATCGCTCAGCACCGCGGCTCGCAGGTGATCATCACGGATTCGTCCGCGCTCGAGCCGTTCGATCGCGCGTGTGGGACGGCGAGCGTGCAGGGGGTGGGCGCTCCCCTGCGGGTGCTGATGGCCAGCGACCTCGTCGCGCCGGTGCGGCTTCGCTCGGCGCTCGGCTCGATCGCCACGTCGATGACTCGCGACGACGGCGTGACGGCGGGCGCGCGCTTCGTGGTCGAGCGCGACGTGCGTGTGTCGCGCATCGGTCGGCGACTCGCTCCGGGCGTCGCTTCGGGCATCGTCGTGCTGCGCGACGCGATGGGCGTCGAGCGCGCGCGCGCCACGGTCTCTTCGAGCGACCTCTGGAACAGCGACGCCATCGCGTACGCCACGCTCGACACGCCCGTCGCGATCCCCGCCGGCACGAGCTTCGATCTGTTCGCTGAGACGCCCGTCGGCATGCGGTACTTCGATGTCGCGACGGCCGCTCGCAGCGCGGACGTCCGCAGCGTGCGAGGCGCGTTCGTGATGAGCGACCGCACCGTGTCCGTCGGCGCCGAGGGGTTCGTCTTCGCCGCGGTCAACGCGCAGTTCGTCGCCGAGTGACGCGCAGCGCACACCGCGGCTACAGCCCAAGGGACGCACGCCGCCTCGCGTCCCGAGCACACACGCGTCGATGTCGCGCGAGTGGATCCCCCTTCCTCGCGGCCTCGGGTGTACGCAAACCAACACGGCTCGTCGTTGTCTTCGCGCCGTGTCCACACCCGTAGCCGACCGTCGCTCGTCCACGCCATCGGAACTTCACCGCTGCGATCCACGGTCGCGAGCGCTTCCTCGACGACCGCGTCTCGCGCGGACGCCTCGACCACGAACGCGAGCCCTGCCGTGTCCCACCAGAGGCAGACCGCCACCCAGCGCCCGTCCGGCGACACGGCGAGTCGATGCGTGGGCGCCCCGAGTATCCCCGGCGCCAACGCGACGCGCAGCGCGCACACGACGCGCTCCACGCTCGTGTCCACCGGCAACGCCGTCGAAGCGTTCAGCGCGACCATTCGAGCAAACTTGAAATACTACCCACGAAATAGCACGAGGGCTGCGATGAGCTTCAAGAGGACGGGGGCCGACAGCAATGACGAAAAGGGGCTCATCGCGGCAGGGGTGCTGGCCGTCATCGTCGCCGCCGCCGAACTGTTCGCGTTGCGCGCTCGGCAGGGCTCGGTGATCGTCGAGGTCGACGAGCACGGCATCCGGGAGCGAGACGGGGCGCACGTCCGTATCGACATCCCATGGGATCGAGCCCGCAGTTTCGTGCGGCGAGCGACGATCCGCGCCTCGACGGGCGCGACGTACCAAGCCACGACCGTGCTCTTCGTCAGCTCGAACGGCGAGGTGATCCGGCTGACGAACCACGACGCGCGCGGTCTCTTCTCGCGGCGCGATCCGTTTCGCGTGTACGTCGCCGGACACTCGCTCGAGCCCTTCGTCGAGCTTGCTTCAGCCTGCTCTGCTCTGCCTGTGGCCCCGGAGGATCCGCGCACGCACCGTCGTAACGGCGGCACGGTCACAGACATCGCGGTCTGGCTCGGCGGGCTCGGGATGTATGGGCTGCCCTTGCTCTGGAGTCAGAAGGGGTTCAAAGATCTCCCTCTCGACGAGATCACCCAGCGCGCTGAGATCCCGTTGCCTCGGTTGGTGCTGTTCTCCGCGCTGTTCTTCGTGGCCGCCCTGCTGCGCACGAGCCGTGTGCTCGGCGAAGCTCGACGCACGCGTGACCTCGCGGCGTCGCCGACGACAACGGTCGGCGTTCTACCTCGCTTCGGTCCCGAGATCGCAGTGCGGCTGCTCTGGCTTCTCGCGCTGACCTCGCTGCCGTGGATCTCATCCCTGCGTTTGGCTCTGCGCTGAGCGCGTGGCTGCCAACACAGTATCGCCTGCGAAAGCAGCGGCGAACGCACCCTAAGTGATGCGCGGTGGGACGGGCGCGTCCTCGCACCATCGGGCAGAGGATGAGGAGAGGCAACGGGCAATCGGGTCGCCGTCGGCTCACGC
>LNFM01014026.1_pt1 | contig 15427 bp, 16 predicted proteins | sample 596031 | NCBI WGS metagenome assembly LNFM01 (sample SAMN04254537, study PRJNA301005) | activated carbon metagenome | isolation source: dual media filters at the Ann Arbor, Michigan drinking water treatment plant | place: USA: Ann Arbor | reverse complement strand
CCAGGCCTCGGCCTCGCGCTCGCTGGCCGGCTTGAGCAGGATCGCGTTGTCGCGCGCGTAGGCGTAGGGGACGAAGCGTTGCGCGTTCACGGTGTCTGGGCTCGTTCGGTCGCTGAGGTCAGGTTGATCGGGGCGTCATGCCGTCACGGCGTCACGAGGACCGGATCGAGGCCACGCTTGCGCAGCCGATCCATCGTCTCGGCAACGTCCTGCGTGGCGCGGTCGACCGACACGCGGACCCTCACGACGTCGTCCTTGCGCCCGGGCACGCGCACGCGCTCCCAGTAGGCGTCGAAGCCGGCTTCGCGCAACTGCCGCTGCAGGTCGCGCCCGCGCGCCACATCGTTGACCGCGGACACCTGGATCAGTTGCAGCGTGCCCGCCGGCGGCGGCGTGGAGGCGGACGCGGCAAAGCTGCCACTGACCGGTGCAGCGGGCAGTGGCGCCTGCGGCGAGGGTGCGGGCGCTGCGGTGCCCGGCAAGGTCAGTGGCGCGCTGGCAGCATCCGCCGTCGGGGCAGCCGGTGGCACGGCTGACCCGGGTGCGGGTGGCGCCTCGACCGGTGCCGCGTCGCGCGCCCGAGCGCCGACCGGTGCGTCGCGCTGCATCGGGGGCGGCACTTCCTGCGGCGCTGGCCTGGGCGAGTGCGGTGCCACCGACGGATACGGCGGCAGTTCATTGCCCTGATAGCCGCGCAGCACCCAGTTGTCCGGCTTCTGCGCCTGCTGCGTCTGGGTGCGCATGTACTCGTAGCGGTCGGCGGAGATCGCGCTCGACACCACCTCGTCGCGCACCACCTTCGGACGCAGGAACACCATCGTGTTGGTCTTGCGCCGGTCCCGGTTCTCGTAACGAAACAGGCCGCCGATCAGCGGCAGGCTGCCCAGCAGCGGCACCCGGCTTTCGCTGTTGTTGGTTCGATCCTCGATCAGGCCAGAAAGCACGACGAAGTTGCCGTCCTCGACGTTGACGTTGGACTCGAAGCTGCGCTTATTTGTGACGAGACCGCCGGCGGAGGTGCCCGGCTGCACGCTCGACACTTCAAGGTAAATGGCGAGGCGCACCGAACCGCCTTCGCTGATCTGCGGCTTCACGCGCAGTTGCAGGCCGACGTCGCGTCGTTCGAAGGTCTGGAACGGATTGACGACACCGGTGTTGGTCTGACCGGCACCGGTGCTGGCGAACGAGCCGGTGACGAAAGGCACGTTCTGGCCCACCAGGAACTTGGCTTCCTCGTTGTCGAGCGTCTGGATGTTCGGTTGCGACAGGATGTTGGCGTTGGCCGAGGTCTCCAGCGCGCGCGCCAGGAAGCCCAGGTTGGTGATGGTCTGGCCGGCAATCTCCACCGTGCCGCGGATCACGCCGATGTTGAGGCCGCCGCCGAGCGAGGTGAGGTCGGCAGCCGCGCCGATGATGTTGGTGCCGGCGCCGCCGAAGTTGGTGCCGCCGATCACGCTGGTGCCGCTGCTGCCTTCGCGCAGTCCGCCGAGCGCCTGCCACTGGATACCGAACTCGGCCGCCTTGTCGGCGGTGACCTCGACGATCAGCGACTCGATGACCACCTGCGCCTGGCGCACGTCGAGCTTTTCGATGATCGCGCGGATGTTGCGATACAGCGGCTCCGGCGCGGTGATGATCAGCGAGTTGGTGGCGGCATCGGCCTGGATCATGCCGGCCAGGGGACCGCTGGCCCCGCCGCTGCCCGCGGCGCCGCCCAGCTGCTGCGGCTGTTGTGGCTGCAATTGCTGCGGCTGACCCGGCTGGCCGCCCGGGCCCCCCTGATTGCCAAAGGCCGACGTGCCTTGCGACAACCCGCCGGTGCCACCCACCTGTGGCGTGAAGGTCGGGTCGGCCGAGATCACGGCACGCAGCGTCTGTGCCAGTCGCGGCGCCTGCGCGTTGCGCAGGTAGACGACGTTGATGTTCCCCGGGGTGGCGCTGGGCTGATCGAGCTTCTCGATCAACTGGCGCGCGGCGAGCGCGCGCGCCCGACTGGCAGCGCGCAGGATCAGCGTGTTGGTGCGCGGCTCGGCCAGCACCTGCACGCGCTGGCCGCCGTCGTTGGCCTGCCCGGCGGCGCGTGCGCCTTCATCGAGCACGCGGTTTGCAATGGTGGCGATCTCCAGCGCCAGGCCGTGCTTGAGGGCGATGATTTCCGCCTCGGCTGCACCCGGCCGGTCGATCGCGCTGATGATCTCGCGCAGGCGCCGCAAGTTGTCGGCGTAGTCGGTGATCACCAGCGTGTTGTTGGCCGGGTAGGCGCTGATCGTGTTGTTCGGCGCGATCAGCGGCCGCAGCACCGGCACCAGGTTGGTGGCCGATTCATAGCGCAGCTCGAACACCTGGGTGACCACCTGGTCGCCGCGCGGTGCCGTCTGCGACGGCGTGACGACCCGCCCGCCCTGCAGCTTGGCATCTGCCTCGGGCAGGATGCGCGCGATCCCCATCGGCGACTCGACGATGGTGAAGCCCTGCAGGCGCAGCGCCGACAGCAACTGCTCGTAGGCCTGCTGCTTGGTCACCGGCCGCTCGGTCACCAGGGTGATGCTGCCCTTGACGCGCGGATCGATGACGAACTGGCGTCCGGTGTACTGACCAATCGCCCGCACCGTCGACTCCAGGTCGGAGTTGACGAAGTTCAGCGTGGCCGTGTCCTCGGTTGGCTGCGCCCGGTTGGCCGGCGCGGGAGCAGGTGCGCCTTGCGCCAGCAATGGCAACGGTGGCACCGCCAGCGCAATCGCAACTGCCAGGGCGACCGGCCGCATCAGGCGGTGCGGCCGCAGGCGCGGCGGTGAAGTCGGTGCGGCGTGGGAACCGAAATACTCCCCAGCACGGCGCATGGCGCGCAGTTCCGTCATCTCAGGATCCGAATTTCAGGGTGGCGGTCTCGCTGTCCCGGCGGGGGCCGAGCAGCGAAATCAAACCGGTGAGTTGAGTCTTGATCGAATCGTCGGTCCCCGGCACGGGCCGGGCGAGGCCCTCGAAGCGTAAGCGCCCACCCTCGGCGATTGTGCCATTGCCGGTCAGTTCGAGCGGGCCGGAAATGGTCTGCAACTGCAGCGTAGTTCCGGGATACTGGCCATTCGTGACGAGCCGGTAATGCCCGAAGGGCGATACCGGGGTGAGCGTGCTCGAGGCGAACTGCCACTCGGCGCCGAGTGATCCTTGCATGCGGCCGGGTGACAGTTGCAGCCGGTCCCAGGTGATCGTCAGCATGCCGCCGGGCTTGACCGTATTCCACGGCGCACCCAGCCCGATCAACAGCGACGCGGGCAGGCGCAGCGTGGTGGCCCCCAGCACGACCGGGCTGCCCGGCGCGACGCGGATATCGAGTGGCTGTGTCAGCGCCGACGGATGCGCCAGGCGCAGATCCACCGTGCCCAGCAGCAGCGATCCGGGTGACAAGGTCCAGCTGAGCCGCTCCGGCAGGCTGGCACGGGTGGCGCCGGCATCGGGGCCGGACGCGAGCACCACGGTCGCCTGGCCGTTCCACAGCGAACCGGAGGTCTCGGCCAAATCGATGCGGTTGCCGGTAGCCGAGCGCACGGCGCCGGCCGCCCACTGCGCCGGCGCGAGTGCGGCCACGGTGAACACCACCGCGATCAACGCCACCAGCAGTAAACCGAGTCCGCGCCACACCAGCCGAGTCCTTTTCGTTGCAGATCAACGCCGCGCCAGGCGCAACGCGAGTTCGACATCCACCTGACCGGGCGTGCCGTTGGAATTGGCATTGACACTGATCGCCCGTGCGCCCAGTTCGCGCTCAATCTGCGCCAGCCACAGCGACCACGCTGCGAAAGGTACGTTGGAGAAGGTGATCTGCAGGTCGCCGTCCGACAGCGGCACGACCCGTGCTGCCTTCAGGCCCGACGCGGCCAGCGACTTGTCGAGCGCGCTGCGCGCTTCGACCGCCGACACCGTGGCGACCTGCGGCTGGCTCTTGAGTGTCTTCACTTCGGCCAGCAGCGCGCCGAGTTGCGCCACCTGTGCGCGCGCCTGCGGCAGATTCTTCTGCTGGCGCTGGATGCCGAGGATGGCCGGCTCCAGCAGGACGAGGTAGATGATCGCGAGCAGCAGCAGCACGCCGAGCGCGCCGAGGGCGGTCTTCTCGCGCGGTGCGCGGTCATTCCAGAAGGCGAGGAGCTTGTCCATCATGGGTTGACTCGGTGGAACCGACCAGTGCGGGCGCGGTGCGGGGCGGTGCAGGCAGGCATCGTCGCTCTCACCGGTTGGCCGGCGACAGGCGCGCCGAGCCGTCGCCGTCGAAGCGCAGTTCGAGGCCCTGCTGGATCGCCTGCGCGCGCAAGGCGTTCTGCAACGCCGGATCGAGCGGGCTGCTCGGCTTGAACTTCACCCGCAGGCTGCCGTCGCGGTATTCGACGCCGGCCACGCTGCCGACCGGCGCCATCGACATCAGCTGTGCGGCCTGGGTATTGAGCACGGTGAAGTCGCCGGCTGACGGAATGCCGGCGCGCGTGCGCAAATTGCCCAGCAGCTGACGTGTCTGTTGCAAAGGATCGACAACCGCATTGGCCTCCGGGAACGCGCTGCGGAACGAGGTCTCCATGCTGCTGCGCAGAGAACGTGCCTCGGCATCGAGCTTGAGCCAGTACAGGTTCATGCCGACCACGTAGGTGGCCGCTGCCACGCCGCTCCAGATCAGCAGCGGCTTGAAGCTGCCCACGCGCAGGCGATTCAGCGCGAAGGTACTGACCGCGCCGCGCTGGGCGAAAGTGCCCTGCAGCAGGTTGACCGCGCCCTCGGTCGCCGCCGGATCGACCTCGCGCTGCGTGAGCTCGACCGTCACCCCGAGCGCCCCGGCCAGCTTGAAGATGCGCTCGGCGTCGCGCCCGTAGGCGGCGATCCGCTTGATGCCGAGTTGTCGGGTTGCGATGACGAGGGCGGCGGGCGCCTCCGCTTCGCTGCCCGGCTCGCCCAGGTCGAAGGCAAAGCCATCGTGCTTGCCACTGCGGGCGATGCCGCGGCCGCGGTCGGCGCGCACCGACAGCACGCCAGCCGCAGGCGCCGGCACCGTGTAGATCTCGCTGTAGGCGGCGCGGGTGCGATAGCCAGCCTCGCTGATCACGTCCAGCGCACGCGTGAGCAGACCGCGGTCGATGACGCCGACCGCCAGCTTGGGCGCGGCGGTGATCGTGGTGGTGCCGGACGCGCGCGGCAGGTCGAGCGCAAACTGGCAATCGGCCGGATCGGCCAGCAGGCGGTCTTCGAGCAGGTTGGGCAGCGCCTGGCGCAGCTTGGCTTCGGACAGCTTGGGCGCGTCGATTGCCGCGACGAACACATCGCCAGTGTCGAACACGAGGTCGGCATAGGTCGCCTTCGGCAGCAGGGCGACCGGCGTCTCGCCGGCACTGGCGCGTTCGTTGGTCGCACCGAGGGCGACGTAGCTCCTTGCCGCTGAAGCTGCGATGCGGCGGCATGAACACCAGCAGACGTTGGGCTGACTTTTCCTTCATTCGATGCCTCAAAGCTCTCGCTGCCACAGGACGCGCACCGGCAACTGCGCCGTGTCGGCGCGCCGCACCAGCGCCTCCATCCGCGTGCTGGCCCGGTCGAGCCTCACCTGGCCGCGCACGATGAAATAGCGCGAGCTGACCGAGATGCGCACGTCCGACGGTTCATTATCGGCACTACGGTAGCGCCGAATCCGGCTGTCGCCGGTGTTGATGAAGTAGATCCGGTCCCGTTCCGCCACGATGGCCTTGGCGTCGGTCAATGACATGGCAGGGAAACGCGCGGCGATCACCTCTTCGCGCGCCGTATTGATGTTGACGGGCGTGGCCTGGTCGAGCACCACGATATACGGCCCCAACTTGGCGGCATGCGAAGGATCGATCCCCGGCACGGCGAGCAGGTCGTCGGGGAGCACCAGCGGGATCGGCCGCGGCTCGCGCGACTCTGCGCTGCGGTCGGCGTCGGCCGCTGGCGCAGGCATCAGTGCCGCCTGCATCTGCACCGCGATGAGGTCGGCGATCGCCTCGGGCAGCCCGAGCAGGCTGCACAGCTTGCGCAGCGAGGTCTGCTCGAACTCGTCGATCTCGAAGTTGTCGGCGCGCACCAGGTTGCGCAGGTTCAGCCGCGATTGCGCATCCTCGATCGCGCCGGACATGGTGGCGCGCGAGGCCAGTGCGGAGGTCTCGCCGAGCTGGTCCAGGCGCGTCTCGGCCAGACCCTTGGCCCAGGGTTCGTCGAGGTTGTCGGTCTGGTTGCGCTGGTCGTCGCGCAAGATGGCGCGCGCCCAGTCGAGCGCGCCGCGCAGCAACAGGCGACTTTGGGTGACGAGCTGCTGATTCTCGATCGTGCGCAGGAGCACGAACTGGTTCCAGAACAGGCCCGACACGATCAGCGTGGCCAGCGTGGCGATGAACAGGGCCATCAGCACGGCGGCGCCGCGCTGGCGCAGCGGGCGCGGGGGAGGGTGATCGGGCATCGAATGCATCGTCACCCCACCAGCAGCACGCGCTTGAAGCTGCGGCCATCGGTGCGCTCGATCGTGATCTCGATGCCCTGCGGCACCTGCACCTGCGCACCGGGCGGTGCCACGGTCGGCGGCTCGGCGGCGCCGGCGACCAGCGGATCGACCCACGCGACATCGCGCCACAGGCGGATGCGGATCGAGGCGACGTCGCCCAGCAGGCGGGCGCTGGACAGCTGCTCGGTTTCCGGCGCCTCGAACGTGCGACGCGGCGGCGACACCTGACGGATGAGGGCGCCGTCTCCGACCCGCCAGAACACCGTCTGCACCGAGGTCGGGGCGACCACCGTGGTCGGGGCGATGCGCAGGATCTCCAGTACCGGCCCCTGCGAACTGGCGCGCACGCTGACCGGGCTGATGCGCAGGTTGAAGACGGCCGGGGTGGTCACCTGGGCCAGGTCGCGCTCGAGCTGGCCGAAGGTGGTGAGTACCGCGCGCACCTCGTCGCCATCGGGCTCCAGGCGCTCGCGGATCGACAGCAGCGAATCCAGGCCGCGCCACGAGATCATCGAGACGATCGCCAGCACCGAAATGGCCACCAGCAGTTCGAGCAGCGTGAAGCCGCGCCGCGCGTTGCGGTGCGGCCGGTGGACGGCCGGGGCGGAGGCGAGCACGCGCGTCATTGCGTGGTCGGCAGGACCGTCATGATCTCGGCGTACTGCCGGCGCGAGTCCTGATCCGCGCGCGAGACCCGCAGCTCGACCCGGCGGAAGAACGGATTCGGGGTGGAGCGGATGATCTGTTCGCACGAGAAGGTGGTACCGCCCTCGGCGCAGTCGGTGGTCGTCTGTCCGACTTCCAGCCGCTGGCGCGCCAGGCGCAGCTCGATCAGGCGGTTCTCGGCGGCCAGCGTGGCAAGCAGGCGGTAGCGCGTGTCCTCCGCCGTGGCGATCAGGGTCATCGCGCCGCGCATGGCGGCGGCGAGCGCGACGCCGATGATCACCAGCGCCACCAGCACCTCAAGGAGGGTGAAGCCGCGTGCGCGCGGCGGTTGGCTGCGGCGGCGGTCAACGGACGGCGACATTGCTGCGCCCGGTCTCGTCGAACGCCACGCTGGCGGCGGCGATGTCGTTGGTCAGTTCCAGGCGCCAGCGCGGCTGCACCCATTCGCGCACGATCGGCACGCGGACCGGTGGCGCGCCAGGACCGAGGACGACCTGCGATGCGGTGGTGTCATTGGCCGCCTCGTAGACGGCAAGACGGCCAAGCGGTCGCTCCCAGGTGCGCTCTCTCAGCAGGTCGTCTCCCGTGATCAGCCGTCGTTCGCCATCGACCTGCGTGACGAACCGGTAGCCGACGAGGTCGCCTTCCCAGACGATGGTCTCCTGGCGGATGCGCGACTCGTCGGCGGCGATGGCAAACAGCTGCCCGATGCGCGCCGCCTCGCGCTGCAACTGCTGGCGCGGGTCCGGCGTGACGCTGATGGTGACGATCGACACCAGGATGCCGGCCAGCACGATGACGACGAGCATCTCCAGCAGCGTGAAGCCGCGGACGAGCGATCTGACAGGTGAAGCGGGATGCGTCATGGGCGCCGATCGGTCTCGCAAGGTGTTGCTGTGTCTGCTCGGCGCTGCGCTGGCGGGCGGCCTGGTCCCGGCGCCTACAGGCTCCAGGAACCGATCTCGGCATCCGGACCTTCGCCGCCGGACTGGCCATCGCGACCAAAGCTGAAGACGTCGATCTCGCCGCGCAGGCCCGGGCTCAGGTACTGGTACTCATGGCCCCACGGGTCCTTGGGCACCGAGCTGCGCTCCAGGTAACCGCCCTGCTTCCAGTTGTTGGCAAGCGGCTCGGCGGTCGGTCGCTCGATCAGCGCGCGCAGGCCCTGCTCGGTGGTCGGATAGCGGCTGTTGTCGAGCCGGTAGAGCTTCAGCGCGCCCATGATCTGCGCGATGTCCTGCTTGGCGGCGGCGATTCGCGCGTCATCGGTGCGACCGACCACGCGCGGCACGATCAGTGCGGCGAGAATGCCGAGGATCGTGATCACCACCATGATTTCGATCAGGGTGAAGCCGCGCGCACGGCGGGCAGGGCGGTGAGACCGCAAGGCTTGCTGGACTGGCGTCATGGGCATCGGCTACTAAGAAGGAATCAAAACGAGGTTGCGCGCGGAAATACTTGAAAGACAAGCATTTTTGCCGGCGGAGACAACTCGGATGGGCATAATATCAACCGCGCGTCGCGCTGCGGGCAGCCCGTTCGGGCGATCCACCCACCGCGCGGGAGCTTCGGCTCATGCGTCGGGATGGCCGCTGATCCTGATCATGCGGCGGCCTGATCTGCCGTAACGCGGGCAAGATGCTCCACACACTGACCGAATTCGCGCTCGATTCTCACTTCTGACCGGCATCTGGTCCCCTGCATGGCGAACAAGATCACGTCCAGCCTCATCCATATCGCGATGCTTGCGGTGGTGTGCGCCATTGGCGCCTACTGGGGGGTCCGCATTTTGACGCCGCAACCGACGGCAGCTCCACCGCCGCTGGCAGCGCCGCCGCCGCGTTCGCCAGATCCGATGCTCGCTGCTCGCATGTTCGGCCTGGTGCAGCAGGCGCAGGCACGCGTGGCGACCAACATCCAGGTCGCTGGCATCTTCGCGGCGGGCGACCAGTCCGCGGCCGTCCTGACCGTCGATGGCAAGCCGCCGCGGGTATTCGTCCTGGGCCAGGAGGTCACGGCCGGAAATCGTCTGGCCGAGGTGACTGCCGAGCAGGTTGTGCTCGAGACGCAGGGCGGGCGGCAGGAACTGCGGGTACCGCCGGCCCGGCCCGTGGCCAGTCTGGCCAATGGGGCACCGGCACGCGCTTATGTCATGGATGGCAACACGCTGTCGCCTACGGGTAGTGCCGGGGCGCCGGGCGCCGTGCCGGCCCCGCCGCCCGTCATGCAGCCCGCGCCCCCGCCGATGGTGCAGCCGGGCGTGCCCTTGCGTTCAGCCAGCGACGCTGTCGTTCCGGGGCAGCCGCCCGCGCCCCCGCCGCCAAGCAGCCAGTCCGCTAAGCAGGACGACTAGCCGGTCAGGACCGGTTGCCAGATGCCGCCAGCGCAGCGAGCGGATTCGGCGGGTATATCAGCTCACCCGGCAGGCGGCCGTTCAGTGGCAGGGCGTCGAGCGCCGCCACGCGCTTGTAGAGCGACGTGAAATCGGGTGCGGTCGCATCGAATAGCTGGGCGAAGCTGCGGATGACGAAGTAGGTGTCCTGATAATCGTCGATCCGATAGGGCGTTCTCATCACGCGCTCGAGGTCGAACGCGAGCCGTTGCGGCTTGTGGCTGGTCAACGCATGCACCGTCTCGCCGCCGGATGACAGAATGCCGGCGCCATAGACGCGCAAGCCCTCCGGGGTGGTGATCAGGCCGAACTCCACCGTGTACCAATACAGGCGCGCCAGGTACTCGAGCGCATTGAGCCCTTCGGCTTTCAGACCGCCCGCGCCGAAAGCCTGCATGTAGTCCGCAAAGACTGGGTTGAACAGCAGCGGCACATGGCCGAACAGGTCGTGGAAGACATCGGGTTCGACGATGTAGTCGAACTCATCTGGCTCGCGCAGCCACACCGTCACCGGGAACCGCCGGTTCGCCAGCAGCGAGAAGAACGGCCGTTCCGGAATCAGGCCGGGAACGGCGACGATCTCCCACCCGGTGGCCCGGCGCAGTTGCCGGCTGATGTCTTCGAAGCGCGGTATCCGGGTTTCCATCCCGAGTTGCGCCAGCGCGTGGACGAACTCGTCGCAGGCATGACCCGGCATCTGGCGGATCTGACGCTGAAACAGGCGAGCGAACAGCGCGTGCTGCTCGGTCGAGATGCCCCCCCAATCCTGCTCGCAGGTGTAGTCGTCCGCCGCCGCCGCGTAGTTGCCGCGCGGCGGTCGGTCGGAGCTTCCATAGACGACGGGCTGGACGGCCATGGCGGTGTCCTCAGATCGAGACGTCCGCTGGCTTGAGCACGCCGCGCCGGATCTGGTCGAGTTCGATCGACTCGAACAACGCGCGGAAATTGCCTTCGCCGAAGCCCTCGTCGCCCTTGCGCTGGATGATCTCGAAGAAGATCGGACCGATCACGGTCTTGGTGAAGATCTGCAGCAGAAGTTCGTTCGGCGCACCCTGGTGGGTGGCGCCGTCGATCAGGATGCGCAGGCGCCGCAGTTCGGCGGTGTCCTCGCCATGGTTTGGCAGGCGCGTGTCGAGCAGGTCGTAGTACGTCTCGATCGTGTCCTGAAAGGAGACGCCATTGGCCTGCATGCGCTCGACCGTGCGATAGATGTCCTGGGTGGCGAGCGCGACGTGCTGGATGCCTTCGCCGTGGTACTGGTCGAGGTATTCGGCGATCTGGCTTTTGTCGTCAGAACTCTCGTTGATCGGGATACGAATCTTTCCGCAAGGGCTTGTCATCGCCTTTGACTTGAGGCCCGTGAGCTTGCCTTCGATGTCGAAGTAGCGCACTTCCCGGAAGTTGAACAGCCGCTCGTAGAACTCGGCCCATTCCTTCATGCGGCCTCGATGTACGTTGTGGGTGAGGTGGTCGAGCGTGGTCAGGCCGAATCCAGCGGGCGCCAGTTCGGCGCCGGGCAAGGCGACGAAGTCCACGTCATAGATGCTGATGTTGCCGATGCCGTCGGGCGCTGCGCCGCCTTTGCCGCGCCAGCGATCAACGAAGTAGATGACGCTGTCGCCGATGCCTTTGATTGCGGGAATGTTCAACTCCATCGGTCCGCTTTTCGAGTCGAAACCCCAGGCGCCGAGCTCGATCGCGCGGCGATAGGCGTAGGCAGCGTCGTCGACGCGAAACGCGATGGCGCAAATCGAGGGGCCGTGCAGGCGAGCGAAGCGCTGGGCGAAGGAGTCGGGTTCGGCGTTGATGATGAAGTTGATCTCGCCCTGCCGATACAGGGTCACGTTCTTGTGCCGATGACGGGCGATGGCGACGAAGCCCATGCTCTCGAACAGTCGGCCGAGCGCAACCGGATCGGGTGCGGCGTACTCGATGAACTCGAAGCCGTCGGTCCCCATCGGGTTGTCCCAGGGTGTAAATCTCATGGGCTTGTCTCCTCCGTGTTACGACGCCCGTGGCAGGCGCAATGTCTGCGAAGTATCTGTCAAGGAGAAGCGCAGAAAATTGCGAAAACCTCGTACTGATGCGCCTGATACGCAATAATTTGCCAATCAATTGCACGAACTGAGCAATGAGATGCCTGCTGCCTCGCTCGACCGAACTGACCTGCGCATCCTTGACATCCTGCAGCACGACGGGCGCCTGTCGAATCAGGAGATCGCCGAGCGGGTGTCGCTGTCGCCGTCACCCTGCTTGCGCCGAATCCGCAGACTCGAGGAACTTGGCGTGATTCGCCAATACGTCGCGCTGGTCGATCCGCAGCGCATCGGTCTTGGACTGCTGGCCTACGTCACCGTGAAGCTGGAGAAGCGCGGGAAGATGCCCATGGATGAGTTCCGGGCTCGTGTCCAGACTTGGCCGGAAGTGCTGGCCTGTTATGCGATGACCGGTGACATGGACTACCTGTTGCGCGTGCATGTCGAAGATCTGGAGCACTTCTCGCGCCTGGTCATGACCCAGCTTCTCAAGCAACCCGGTGTCGTCGACGTCAAGTCGAGCTTCGCACTCGATCGCATCAAGGAAACGACGGCGCTGCCGTTGAAGCACCTGACCGGCACTTGAAGGCGAGCAGGTCGTACCCAGATGCATTTCAGCAGGAGCGTCGCTCGATGACACCATCGCCCAATCGAATTCGTCCGCCCGCGCGCCCGCCCGGCAAGCCCGGTGCTCCGGTCCAGCCCACCCCGGGCGAGCGGATCTGGCGCAACTCGTTTTTCTATTTCAGTGCACTCATGGGTGCGCTGGCTCTCGTCGACTTCTCCGCCGGACGAGTCGCGCAAGGTCTCGGGGACGCCGGCATTGCCTGCCTGATGCTGTCTCTGATGACGCAGTTTCCGTTCGTACGGGCCGTGCTTGAAATGGGCAGCGACGGCGCTGCGGACAAGTCGGGCGAGACGCTGCAGCGCGAGGCCGAGCGCCTGCGCGCCGAGAACCCCTGGGTCGAGAGGTTGAGCAGCCTGGGATGGGTTCTCCTGCTCTGTTCGCTGTTCTTGCGTGTCACCGGATTGGAGTAGGCGGGCGGGGGGCTCGTGCGCCTCCGTTTGGCATCACGCGCGAAGCTGCCCGCCGTCCTGCTTTCTAGTGGACCAATCACCGGCTGATCTGCCGTTTCTGCATTCCGTCGCAGTCGTCTTTCAGGCGCTGGCGCTTGATCCTAGAGTCGCATCTGACCGCAGCATTCGGACGGTGTTGGGCAGAAAACAGCGGGGCGACCGCGAGGGATCAAGGAATGAGCGAAAGCGGACAAACGCCGCCTGGTGACGAAGGTCGACAAGGCGTGCCGCCGAAGTCTGATGGGCAAAGAAGCGGTCGTCGTGGTGGTGCGACTGGCATGCTGCACCGCGTGGCGCGCGATGTTGGTTCCGGCGCACGCGCCTCCGCACCGGTGATCAAGCAAGCGGGTGGTCGACTGGGCGATTGGCTGGCTCAGGTGGGCTGGGGGAAGTTCTTCTTGCTGGCCATCTTGTTATTGATGTTCGGTGGCTTGTTGTCATCCGCCCTGTTCGAGCGTCAACCGGCAGTCGTTGTCGACCACGGGGGAGAAACGGAAGTGACGGTCTCGGTCGACGTCACCGGCGACGGTGTGCGCATCGCGCCGGGACGCGCTGGCGCGACTGTGCCGCCGCCTGTTCCACCTGTTCCACCGGTTCCGCCGAACCCGCCCACTGCACCAGATGCACCCACGGCGCCCGATGGTGTTGTTGTCGATGAGAAAGGCGTCAGGATCCTGGCCAACAAGGATGGTCGTCAGGTCGCGATCCAGATCGACGGCAAGGGAATCAGGATCAGCGAAGCGGGCGCGACACCCGGTGCCCGCAGCGAAGACGGCGCCGTTGTGATCGACGCCGACGTCTCAGGCGATCCCGAGAAGCTCGCCGAGGCGATCGAGGGTGCTCGCAGCAAGATCGAGGAGATCGTCAGCGACCAGGTCAGGCAGCAAGTCGCCCGTCGAACGCGCGTCTACCAGGAAAAGTCGAGCGACTGGTTCATGAGCTTCATTGCGTTGCTGATCCTGACCGGCATCATCATGAAGATCGTCCTGGGCTCCAAGCGCAAGGCCGAGGTGCGGGCGCAGGCGGCCACCGCAACCGCGGCCGAAGAAGGCCTGAAGCGTCAACTCGCCGAGGCGCAACTGAAGATGATGCAGGCGCAGGTGGAACCGCACTTTCTGTTCAATACGCTCGCGTCGGTGGACTACCTCATCGAGACGGATCCTTCGCGCGCATCCACCATGCAGAAGAACCTCATCCAGTACCTGCGCGCCGCGTTGCCGCAGATGAGAGAAGGGTCGACCACGCTCGGCAAGGAAGTCTCGCTATGCCGTGCCTATCTGGAGATCCTCAAGGTACGGATGGAGGATCGGCTGCAGTTCGCTATCACAGTGCCGCAGGGGCTCTCCTCCGCGCGGTTCCCGCCGATGATGCTGCAGTCCCTCGTAGAGAACGCGATCAAGCATGGCCTCGAGCCCAAGCCCGAAGGCGGATCGTTGACACTCACAGCGAACGTGTCTCACGGCTTGCTGCGGGTGACGGTCGCTGACACGGGCCTCGGCTTCGGTGGGGCAACGACCGCCGGCACCGGGGTCGGTCTGGGCAATGTTCGCGAGCGGCTGGCAGCGTTGTATGGCGGTCAGGCGCGCTTGCTGGTCGAAGCGAACACGCCCGCCGGAACCATTGCAACCATCGAAGTGCCCTATGTCCTCGACAGCAGCGCCACCCCGGCGAGCCCCGGTCCCATGCCGCAACCCGCTTAACAACGGGCTTGTGACGATCGGAATTCGCCCCGACCGGTCGCGGCAGCGCGTCTGACCGCTTTGCGAACTGGCGCTGCGCGCTAGCATTCGGCACATGACCATTTTGAAAGCCGTCATCGCTGACGACGAACGCCTGATGCGCGATCAGTTGCGCGCTCGGCTGGCCGAGGTGTGGCCGGAACTGACGATCGTCGCCGAGGCCCGTAACGGCGACGAAGCGGTGGCGGCCGTCGCCGAGCATCGGCCGGACCTGGTCTTCTTGGACATCCGTATGCCGGGCAAGACGGGTGTCGAGGCGGCGCGCGAGATCGGGGATGCCTGCCATGTCGTCTTCATCACCGCCTACAGCGAGTACGCCGTGGAAGCGTTCGAGCAAGGCGCGGTTGACTACGTACTCAAGCCGGCCGAGCGCGATCGACTCGAGCTGACTGTCGCGCGCCTGAAGAAGCGGATGGGAAGCCGGCCTGCCGACATCAGCGGACTGCTGGAGAGGCTCGCTGCCAAGCTAGATGCGCCAGGGGGAGGACCTGCCCCGGTCATCTCGGGTCCCCAGTACCTGCAGTGGATCCAGGCATCGATGGGACAGCAGATTCGCCTCATTGCCGTCGAAGATGTGCTGTTCTTCACCTCCGACGAGAAGTACACGCGCGTCCAGGCGAACGGCTTCGAGGCGTTGATTCGCAAGCCGATCAAGGAGTTGGTCGACGAACTCGATCCGGATCAGTTTTGGCAGATCCACCGTGCAACGATCGTCAACGTCAAGGCCATTGCCGGCATCACACGGGACTTCCGCGGTCGCCAGCTCGTGCAACTGAAGAACCACGCCGAGAAGCTCGAAGTCAGCCGCAATTACACCCACCTGTTCAAGCAGATGTAGCGCGTGCTTGGCCCGTCTCGGGCCGCGCAACGGTGGCCCCGCGGCCATCGGCGTCTACTCCTTCGCCGCTGGTTTGACAAGCGAAGGGGCCCCCCCCATAATTTGCGGTTCTCCGCCCGGAGGGGTGCCCGAGTGGCTAAAGGGGGCAGACTGTAAATCTGTTGGCTTACGCCTACGTTGGTTCGAATC
>LNFM01034270.1_pt1 | contig 15428 bp, 14 predicted proteins | sample 596031 | NCBI WGS metagenome assembly LNFM01 (sample SAMN04254537, study PRJNA301005) | activated carbon metagenome | isolation source: dual media filters at the Ann Arbor, Michigan drinking water treatment plant | place: USA: Ann Arbor | reverse complement strand
CGATGCCGAGGGCGGCGAGGGTCAGTGCGGCGCGGGATTCCTTGAAACGCGGGTCGGTATCCATACCGGCCTCCTTTCCTGTGGTGGAGGAGGCTGGGGATTGTCATGCTGCGCCGCACAAAATACAAGTGAGCTAGCGCACACTGACTTTATGAAAAGGGTGAAATCATAAAAATATCAATATAATCAAGTACTTATGTAAATCCATAGAGTGGCGCTTGCGCCACAGCAGCGATCGCCAGCCTGTCCGGGCTTGCAGGTATGTGCGCTTCAGGTCGCCGGCGCACCCGGGGCTGCGGAGGCCATGCGCGCGAAGTTTTCGTAGAGTCCCCAGTCGAGAGGGTGGGCGACCAGCGTTTGCGGATGCCACATCCGCCGCGGCAGCCGGAAGATGTCGCCGCCGTAGACATGCAGGCCGATGGCCGGCTCGCTGCCGATGCACTCAGCGACATGTGCCGTCTCTTCGCGCATGTTGAGGATGGAACCCCGCGTCAGCGTGACCTCGCTCGCCCGCCGCAGCGCGCCGCCGTCGGTGCGGTAGAGCGTGTTTTTCTCCCCGCCCGACAGCAGCAGGATCGAGGCCCAGGTGCCGTGGTCATGCGGTGGCGTGCGCCGGCCGGCGGGGAAACGCACCTTCAGCAGCGTCAGGTCCGGCGCGCGGTAGAACACCTGGTTGGCGTTGCCGCCGGTACCGGGAATGTAGTCCAGCGCCTGCTCGATCTCGTCCACGCGTTTTCTCAGGCTCTCCAGCAGCTCGCGCATCGCGGCCAGCGGGTCGGCGCTGTCGCGGGCGTTGGCGCAGAGGGTGACTAGATCGTGGGGTTTCATCGAGTGCCTTGATTTCGATTATTCACGGAAACCCAGCTTTCACAAAAACCTTGCGTTCGCCGGCCCGAAAGCCGGCGAGCGATCAGCGCAAGCCGGCGTTGATCTTTTCCAGCGCAGCCGAACCCGGGCAGAGATCCCGGGTGCCGAGCTGGTTCAGCGGGGTGGGCACGGTGTTGATGTACTGGTGCAGGTCTGCGGCTTCGGGCGAGAGGTAGAGCAGGCCGGTGACGATTTCGCCGGCGGCAGCGCGTTCCTGCACGTAGTTCATTGCCTTGATGCGGTCGGTCGGATCGTAGTCGGCGGCGAGTTTGCGCAGCTTGAGGATCGAGCCGTCATGCTGGGTGATGTTGACCAGTTCGCCCGGTTCGTAGTCGGCGGTGATTTCCTCGCGGCCTTGTGCTGGCGCACGTATTCGTAGGACTTGGTCGAGCCTTCGTGGTTGTTGAAGGCGACGCAGGGCGAGATGACGTCGATGAAGGACGGGCCGGGGTGTTTGATCGCGGCCTTGATCAGCGGCACCAGCTGTTTTTTGTCGCCGGAGAAGGCGCGGGCGACGAAGGTCGCGCGCAGCAGCAGCGCCATGCCGACCAGGTCCACCGGCTCGTCGGGATTCAGCACGCCGCGCTTGGATTTCGAGCCCTTGGTCGCGGTGGCGGAGAACTGGCCCTTGGTCAGGCCGTAGACGCCGTTGTTCTCGACGATGTAGACCATGTTGACGCCGCGGCGGATGCAGTGCGCGAACTGGCCCAGCCCGATCGAGGCCGAGTCGCCGTCGCCGGAAACGCCGAGGTACAGCAGTTCGCGGTTGGCGAGGTTGGCGCCGGTCAGCACCGAGGGCATGCGGCCGTGCACGCTGTTGAAGCCGTGCGAATTGCCGAGGAAATAGTCCGGGGTTTTCGAGGAGCAGCCGATGCCCGAGAGTTTGGCGACGCGGTGCGGCTGGATGTCGAGTTCCCAGCAGGACTGGATGATCGCCGCCGAGATCGAGTCGTGGCCGCAGCCGGCGCAGAGCGTCGAGATCTTGCCCTCGTAGTCGCGGCGGGTGTAGCCGGCGGCATTGGGGGCGAGCGATGGGTGGTGCAGCTTGGGTTTGGCGATGTAGGTCATTTTTTAAACTCGTTAGGAGTGAGGGGTGAGAAGTGAGGGGTGAGAAAACCCGAAGGCCACCCAATCTTCATTTCGCAATCCTTTATCCTGATCAAGATGCCTTCTTCAGCGGCACCACGCTGCGCGCGCCGGCATGCTGGGAGATCTGGTCGACGATGAAACGCGCGGTGATCGGCGTGCCGTCGTAGTGCAGCACCGAAATCAGCCGCGCCGGGTTGATCTTGCCGTCGTTGACCAGCAGGGTTTTCAGCTGGGCGTCGCGGTTCTGCTCGATTACGAACACCCAGGGATGCGAGGCGACGAAGTCGGCGACTTCGTCGGCGAAGGGGAAGCCGCGCACCCTGAGCGCGTTGACGTGGATGCCCTTCTCCGCCAGCAGGTCGAGCGCTTCCTGCATCGCCGGGCTGGTCGAGCCGTAGAAAATCGCGCCGAAACGCGCCGGCTTGTCGGCCGGGTAGAGCAGCGGTTTCGGCACCAGCGACTTCGCGGTCTCGAACTTGCGCATCAGGCGCTGCATGTTGTCGACGTAGTCGGGGCCGGCCTCTGAATACTGTGCGTAGCGGTTCTTGGTGGTGCCGCGGGTGAAATAGCCGCCCTTGGTCGGGTGGGTGCCGGGATAGGTGCGGAAGGGGATGCCGTCGCCGTCGACGTCGAGGTAACGCCCGAAGTCGGCGCCGGCTTCCAGCCGTTCGTAGGTCATCACCTTGCCGCGGTCGTATTCCTTCGTGTCGTCCCAGGCGAAGGGGCGGCACAGCCGCGTGTTCATGCCGATGTCGAGGTCGGTCATCACGAACACCGGCGTCTGCAGGCGTTCGGCGATGTCGAAGGACTGCGCCGTCATCTCGAAACACTCGGTCGGGTCTTCCGGGAACAGAAGCGGGTGCTTGGTGTCGCCGTGCGAGGCATAGGCACAGGCCAGCACGTCGGACTGCTGGGTGCGCGTCGGCATGCCGGTCGAGGGGCCGCCGCGCTGCACGTCGACCAGCACCACCGGGATCTCGGCGAAATAGGCGAGACCGATGAACTCGGTCATCAGCGAGATGCCGGGGCCCGAGGTCGCGGTGAAGGCCCTTGCGCCGTTCCAGCCGGCGCCGATGGCGATGCCGATCGAGGCCAGCTCGTCCTCGCCCTGGATGATCGCGTACTTGTTCTTGCCGCTGTCGCCGTCCACGCGCAGCTTCTTGCAGTAGGCCATGAAGGCCTCGGCCACCGACGAGGACGGCGTGATCGGATACCAGGCGCAGACCGAGGCGCCGCCGTAGACGGCACCCAGTGCCACCGCGCTGTTGCCGTCGGCGAAGATGCGTTCGCCGACGTTGTCCGCGGCCTGGATGCGGATGCCCAGCGGGCAGGGCAGGTTTTTCAGCGCGTAGTCGCGCCCGAGCTGCAGCGCCTTGATGTTCGACTGCAGCAGCGCCTCCTTGCCCTTGTACTGCTCGGAGAACAATTGCTCGATGACCTTGGGATCGATTTCCAGCATCGCCGACAGCGCGCCGACGTAGATGATGTTCTTGAACAGCTGGCGCTGGCGCGGATCGCTGTAGGTGGTGTTGCAGATTTCCGTCAGCGGCATGCCGATGCGGGTGATGTCCGGGCGGAACTTGCTTTCGGGCAGCGGCTTGGAATTGTCGTAGAACAGGTAGCCGCCGGTCTCGATTTCCTTGAGATCGTTGTCCCAGGTCTGCGGGTTCATCGCCACCATCAGGTCGACGCCGCCGCGGCGGCCGAGGTAACCCTTCTCAGTGACCCTAACCTCGTACCAGGTCGGCAGGCCCTGGATGTTCGAGGGGAAGATGTTGCGCGGGCTGACCGGCACGCCCATGCGCAGGATCGAGCGCGCGAACAGTTCATTGGCCGAGGCCGAGCCCGAGCCGTTGACGTTGGCGAACTTGACGACGAAATCGTTGGTGGCGGTGATGGGGGTCATGGGTGATGTGTGAAATTCAGAACCTTTGGGTCACAGGGGACACAGAGAAAAGCAAACTGACAGGATGGACAGGATTTACAGGATAAAAACAACGCTCGCCTGATTCATCCTGTAAATCCTGTTCATCCTGTTAATTAATTGTCTTTTGATCCTGATTCAGAAGCTCAAGCCGCCTTGCGCTGCGGTTTGCGGCAGCCGGGGCCGGCGTGGGTCATCTCGATCAGGTACTTCTGCATGTCCCAGGCACCCGTCGGGCAGCGTTCGGCGCATAGCCCGCAGTGCAGGCAGACGTCCTCGTCCTTGGCCATGATGCGGCCGGTCATGCGCAGAGTCTCCGACACGTACAGCCCCTGGTCCGGATGCAGCGAGGGCGCGGTCAGGCGCTGGCGCAGCTCGGCTTCCTCGCCATTTTCGGTAAAGGTGATGCAGTCCATCGGGCAGATGTCGACGCAGGCGTCGCATTCGATGCACAGCCGCGGCGTGAACACCGTCTGCACATTGGCGTCGAAGCCGAGTTCGACCTCGACCTTGATGCTCTTCAGCGTCAGCTTCTGGTCCTGCCAGGGCACCTTGTGGCGCAGCGCGGCGGAGATGTCGTTGTCGTAGCTCCATTCGTGGATGCCCATTTTCTGCGACATCACGGTGACTGCCGGCAGCGGACGTTCCTTCAGGTCCTCTCCGTTGAACATCTTGTCGATCGACACCGCGGCTTCGTGGCCGTGGGCCACTGCCCAGATGATGTTCTTGGGGCCGAAGGCGGCGTCACCGCCGAAGAAGACTTTCGGATTGGTCGACTGGAAGGTGAGCTTGTCCACCACCGGCATGTTCCATTTGTCGAATTCGATGCCGGCGTCGCGCTCGATCCACGGGAAGGCGTTTTCCTGGCCGATGGCGACCAGCACATCATCGCATTCGAAATACTGGTCCGGTTCGCCGGTGGGCACCAGCTTGCGGCGGCCCTGGGCATCGTACTCGGCCTTGACCTTCTCGAAACTCATGCCGACCAGCTTTCCGTTCTCGACCTTGCAGGATTTCGGCACCAGGAAGTTGAGAATGGGGATGCCTTCTTCGATGGCATCTCCGGAACGGACGATGACTTTCACGTCCTCGCCGCCGAGGCGTTTGGCCGAGCGGCAGCAGTCCATCGCGGTGTTGCCGCCGCCGAGCACGATGACCTTCCTGCCGATTTTTTCGATGTGGCCGAAGGACACGCTGGCGAGCCAGTCGATGCCGATGTGGACGTTGTTCGCGGCTTCCTTGCGGCCGGGCACGTCGAGGTCGCGGCCGCGCGGCGCGCCGGTGCCGACGAACACCGCGTCATAACCCTCGGCGAGCACCTTCTTCAGGCTGTCGACGCGGTTGCCGGTCTTGACCGTGATGTTGCCGATGCCGGTGATGTAGCCGACTTCCTCGTCGATCACCGATTCCGGCAGGCGGAAACGCGGCACCTGCGAACGCATGAAGCCGCCGGCCTTGGGGTCGGCTTCGTAGATCGTGATGTCGTAACCCAGCGGCGCCAGGTCGCGCGCGACGGTCAGCGACGACGGGCCGCCGCCGATGCAGGCGATGCGTTTGCCGTTTTTCTGTTTCGGCGCCTTCGGCATGCGCGCCGTGACGTCGTCCTTGTTGTCGGCGGCGACACGTTTCAGGCGGCAGATGGCGACCGGTTCGGGCTTGGGGCCGTCCTCGTGCGAGGTCGGCTTGCGCATCTCGACATTGCCTTCCTCGACACGACCACGGCGGCAGGCCGGCTCGCAGGGGCGGTCGCAGGTGCGGCCGAGGATGCCGGGGAAAACATTCGACTTCCAGTTGACCATGTAGGCATCGCTGTAGCGGCCTGCGGAGATCAAGCGGATGTATTCGGGGACGGGGGTGTGGGCCGGGCAGGCCCACTGACAATCGACGACTTTATGGAAGTAATCGGGGTGCGCAATATCGGTGGGTTTCAAAAAGTACTCCTGCCTGCGGTTTGGCTACATGTTTTTGTTTTTATTGGGCTAATTACGGGACATCGGGGTTCGATTCAAAAGTGCCCGAAAGTCTACGCCTTTGGCAGGGGGAAGAAAAGTGTATTGCAAGCGATTGCAGCAGTGGCGAATCGCCATGATCCATACCCATACCCATGCCCGCCTCCCGGTTTTTCACGGCTGCCGGGAAGGGCGGGACCGCGGTGTCAGCCGGCTTTCTGCTGCGGATAAAGCAGGAAGGCGAAGAACGAGGCGAGGCCACCAAAGATCAGCAGCACGATGGCCATCATTCTGAACGAGGCGCCGAAACCCGACTGCAGCAGGTTGTAGACCTCGACCGCAGGCGGCGGAAAAAACGGGAACCAGCTGCCGTAGGCGAGGTGCCAGGCACCCACGGCCAGGGCGTAGAGGCCGATGATGCCGATCACGGCGCTGACCAGGAACTGCATTTATTTTTTCTTCGGCACGTAAAGGTCGGTGATCGTGCCCTCCGCCATTTCCGCGGCGAAGAACAGGGTTTCCGACAGCGTCGGATGCGGATGGATGGTGAGGCCGAGGTCATGCGAGTCGGCGCCCATTTCCAGCGCCAGCACGGCTTCGGCGATCAGCTCGCCGGCATTGACGCCGGTCATCGCCGCGGCAGCAGCTTGGTCATGCCCTCGTCGCGGCCGGTGGCCAGCGCGCGGCCGCTGGCGGCCCAGGGGAATACCGCCTTCTCGTAGTCGATGCCCTGCGCCTGGGCCTGGGTTTCGGTGAGGCCCATCCAGGCGATTTCGGGATCGGTATAGGCGACGGACGGGATCGTGCGTGCATCGAAAAAGGCCTTGTGACCGGCAATGACCTCGGCAGCGATCTTGGCCTCGTAAGTGGCCTTGTGCGCGAGCATCGGCTCGCCGCAGATGTCGCCGATGGCGTGGATATGCGGCACGTTCGTGCGCTGCTGCTTGTCGACCGGGATGTAGCCGCGTTCGTTGACCGTGACGCCGGCCGCTTCGGCCTTGATTTCGCGGCCGTTGGGGCGGCGGCCGACGGCCATCAGTGCGGCGTCGAAGGTATCGGTGGTGCTTGTTCCGTCAGTGCTCTCAAAAGTGACCTTGAGCCCGGCCTTCTGCGCCTCGATTTTCGCGACCTTGGTTTTGAGCAGGATTTTTTCGTAACGTTTCTCGATGCGCTTGGCCAGCGGCCGCACCACATCCCTGTCGGCGCCGGGGATCAGGCCGTCCATCAGTTCGACGACGGTGATTTTCGAGCCCAGCGCGTCGTAGACCGTGGCCATCTCGAGGCCGATGATGCCGCCGCCGATCACCAGCAGGCGTTTCGGTATCTCGGCCAGTTTCAGCGCGCCAGTGGAGTCGATGATGCGCGGATCGTCGTACGGAAAACCGGGGATGCGCGCGACCGATGAACCGGCGGCGATGATGCAGTGTTCGAAGGCGACAGTTTTCACCCCGTCCGCGGTTTCGACACGCAGCGTGTTGGGTGAAGCGAATTCGCCGCGGCCGGTGAGGACCTGCACCTTGCGCTGCTTGGCCAGTCCGGAAAGGCCCTTGGTGAGCTTGCCCAGCACGCCGTCCTTCCAGGCGCGCAGCTTGTCGATCTCGATTTTCGGCTTGCCGAAAGTAATGCCGGCATGCGCCGCTTCGTCGGCTTCGGTGATCACCTTGGCCATGTGCAGCAACGCCTTCGACGGGATGCAGCCGACATTGAGGCAGACGCCGCCCAGCGTCGGATAACGCTCGACCAGCACGACCTTCTTGCCGAGGTCGGCGGCGCGGAAGGCCGCCGTGTAGCCGCCGGGGCCGGCACCGAGCACCAGCACTTCGGCATGGATGTCGGCCTTGATGCCGGAGAGGTCGGTTTTGGGTGCGCTGGCAACCGGTGCTGCCGCGGCGGGCGCAGGCTTGGCTGCAGCAGGAGCCGGTGGCGTTGCAGCCGCGGGTTTTGCGGCCGGTGCAGCAGCGGCTTCGCCGGAGGATTCTTCCAGCGTCAGGATCAGCGTGCCCTTCGACACCTTGTCGCCGGGTTTCAGGCTGATGGCCTTGACCGTGCCCGCGCCCGGCGCGGGAATGTCCATCGTCGCCTTGTCGGATTCCAGCGTGACCAGCGGATCTTCCTTGCTCACGGTATCGCCGGGTTTGACCAGCACTTCGATCACCGGAATGTCCTTGTAGTCCCCGATATCCGGAACCTTGACCTCGACGAGTTTGCTCATGGGATTCTTAAATTGTTGTTTAAAAACAATAACTTACAATATATGGCTGCGCCGGGCGCTGCTCAGCCGCGGATCTGGCCGTCGCCGAACACGACGTACTTCAGCGAGGTCAGGCCCTCGAGTCCGACCGGGCCGCGCGCATGCAGCTTGTCGGTGGAAATGCCGATCTCGGCGCCGAGGCCGTACTCGTAACCGTCGGCAAACCGCGTCGAGGCATTGACCATCACCGAACTCGAATCGACTTCGCGCAGGAAACGCCGCGCGCGCGTGATGTCCTCGGTGACGATGGCGTCGGTGTGTTGTGAACCGTAACGCGTGATGTGCTCGATCGCGGCGTCGAGTCCGTCGACGATGCGGATCGACAGGATCGCGTCGAGGTATTCGGTGTGCCAGTCCTCTTCGGTGGCTTCTTTCATGCCGGACACGATCGCACGCGCGGCATCGTCGCCGCGCAGTTCGATCTTCTTGTCGGTGTAGATTTTGCACAGCGGCGGCAGAATCTTCTCGGCGATGCCGCGCGCGACCAGCAGCGTTTCCATGGTGTTGCAGGTGCCCAGGCGCTGGGTCTTGGCGTTGTCGGCGATACGCAGCGCCTTGTCGAAGTCGGCCTTGTCGTCGATGTAGACATGGCAGACGCCGTGGCATCAGGCGCTCGATCAGGCCCTTGCCGCCGCGCGGCACGATGACATCGACGTAGTCCTGCATCGTGATCAGTTCGCCGACCGCGGCGCGGTCAGAGGTTTCGATCACCTGCACCGCGACCTCCGGCAATCCCGCGGCCTTCAGTCCTTCGTGCACGCAGGCGGCGATGGCCTGGTTCGAATGCAGCGCTTCCGAACCGCCGCGCAAAATCGCCGCGTTGCCGGATTTCAGGCACAGCCCCGCGGCGTCGGCGGTGACGTTCGGCCGCGACTCGTAAATGATGCCGATAACGCCCAGCGGCACGCGCATCTGCCCCACCTGGATGCCGGTCGGGCGGTACTTGAGGTTGCTGATTTCGCCGACCGGATCGGGCAGCGCCGCGATCTGGCGCAGGCCGTCGGCCATGGCTTCGATGCGTGCCGGGGTCAGTGTCAGCCGGTCGATCTTCAAGGTCGCGCGCGTTCTCGCGCAGCAGCACCTTGGCCGCGCGTTCGATCGCCGCCGCCATCGCCGTCAGCGCGGTGTTTTTGGCCCGCGTATCGGCGACCGCCATCGCGCGCGAAGCGGTGCGGGCGGCCTTGCCGATGCCGAGCATGTAGGTCTGGACATCCATGCGCGGATTCTAGCAGGTGGATGCAGGGCTACCGCGCGCGGTATTTTGAGTCGCCGGCTGACGAAATTTCCTTCGAATGTCCGGCAGGCCGGTCGCTGCCGTCCTGGCTAGAAGAGTGCAGGATGCGCCGCAAACGCCGCCGGCACCGCGCGCCGGCCCGGCTGCGCCTTCACCGTGCCCGGATTGTTGCGCGCGAAGCGCAATGCGCCCTTGACCATGCGGTCGATGACCGCGGCGTGGCGCAGGGCTTCGGTGACCTGGCCGAGGGTGAAACGCTTGAGGTTGTTCTGCATCGCGCTCTGGTGCGAGGGGCCCCAGATGCGTGCTTCACGCAGCATCATCGAGGCCGGTTTGCCGCTGTTGATGCCGGTGAGGATCTTGCCGATGGCGCGGATTTCCTCGGTGAAGGCCCACAGCACCAGCGGTGCCGCGGTGCCTTCGCCCTGCAGTCCGTCGAGCACGCGGGCGAGCCGCAGCGGATCGCCCTCGAGCATGATTTCGCCGAGGTTGAACACGTCGTAACGCGCGACGTCGAGCACCGATGCGCTGACCTGTTCGAAACTGATGCTGCCCTGCGGGAACAGCAGGCCCAGTTTCTGCACTTCCTGGTGCGCCGCCATCAGGTTGCCTTCGACGCGGTCGGCGATGAAGTCGAGCGTCGCGGCATCCGCCACCTGCCCCTGATCCTTCAGCCGCCCGGCGACCCATTGCGGCAGGGCACGCCGCGCCACCGGTTTGGCTTCGACCGCGATGCCGGCCTGTTCCAGTGCCTCGAACCAGGCGGCTTTCTGGCCGCGCCAGTCGAGGTCGGGCACGTAGATCAGGGTCACCGTGTCCGGCGGCAGCGCGCGGCAGTAGGCCTGCAGTGCTTCGCCGCCTTCCTTGCCGGGTTTGCCGCTGGGGATGCGCAGTTCAAGCAGTTTGCGCGAGGCGAACAGCGACTGCGAGCTGCCGGCCAGCGCGAGCTGGTTCCATTTGAAACCGGAATCGGCGGTGAGGACTTCCCGCTCGGTGTAGCCCTCGCTGCGTGCCTTGGCGCGGATGCGGTCGCTGGCTTCGAGGGCCAGCAGGGCTTCGCTGCCGAACACCGTGTAGAGGGGTTTCACCTCGCGGGCGAGGTGTTGCGGCAACTGCTCGGTGGAGATTTTCATTGCGGCGCCAGTCTACGATATTGCGCCGATCATGGTCACGCAAAATCTCGCGCGGCCGGCTTGCCCGAGGGGCGCCTGCTCAGGAGGACTTCGAGAGTTTCGCGGCCTGCAGCCGGCGCACCAGCTGTTGCACGGCGTCGTTCTGCATGTCGCGGAAAAGCAGCGCTTCTTCCGATTCCTTCGACAGGGTTTCCTGGTCGTTGAAGGAGAAATCCCGTGTCAGCACGATTTCCGAAACCGGCAGGGTTTCAACGGCGTTCTTGTCGAGCAGCCGGTACGACATGCGGTAACGCAGCTGGAATTCGCGCACCCGGCCGGTGCCTGACAGCGACAGGATGTTTTTCTCGCGCAGTTCCTGAACCAGCACCAGAGTGGCCTCGGCGGCCTTCGGGTCATCGACCACCCGGGTGCCGCTGCCCGCGGCGACAACGCGCCGGAACTGGTTGGCGAATTGCGAGCCGGTCGGCGCCTGCACGTACAGCGAATCGAAGGGCAGGTTGGCGGCACCGCGCAGCTGGAAGCCGCAGCCGGCGAACAGCAATGCGCAGAGCAGCAGGGCGACCGGGGTTTTCATGCGCTTCAGCTTATCACGTCAAATCACCACGTTCACCAGGCGGCCCGGCACGATGATGATTTTTTTCGCCGGCTGTCCGGCCATGAATTTCTGCACCTCGGGGTGGGCCAGCACGGCGGCCTCAATGTCCGCCTTGCCGGCGTCGCGGGAAATGCGCAGGTCGCCGCGTTTCTTGCCGCCGACCTGCACCACGATTTCGACCTCGTCTTCGATCAGCGCGGCGGCATCGGGCTCGGGCCAGGGCGCGGCAAGGATGTCCTCGCCGTAACCGAGATCACGCCACAACTGGTGGGTGATGTGCGGTGTGATCGGAGACAGCACCCGCAGCAGCACCGACAGGCCCTCGTGCAGCACGGCATTCGCGGCATCGCTGCCGCCGGCCTTGAGCACGCCTTCCAGCGCATTGAGCATTTTCATCGTTGCCGAGGCCACGGTGTTGAACTGGTGGCGGCCGAGGTCGTAGTTGGCCTGTTTCAGCACGGCATGGATTTCGCGGCGGGCGGCGGCCAGCGGCGCCGGCAGTTCCGCCGGCAGCGCCGTGGCGGCACCGCGCTGCGCGGTCTCAAAACCCAGCGTCCACACCCGGCGCAGGAAACGGGAGGCGCCTTCGACACTGGCGTCGGACCATTCCAGCGTCTGCTCCGGCGGCGCGGTGAACATCATGTAGAAACGCGCAATGTCGGCGCCATAGGTCTCGATCAGCGCCTGCGGGTCGACGCCGTTGTTTTTTGACTTCGACATGGTGCCGATGCCGCCGGACTCGACCGGCAGGCCGTCGGCGCGCAGCACGGCACCCGTGCGATTGCCCTTGTCGTCGACAGTGACATCAACGTCGGCCGGGTTGTAATAAGTGATGCGGCCCGTTCCTTTCGTAAACCCCGCACGAGCGGGGTTCTCGCTACTCCCTTCTCCCTCCGGGAGAAGGGCTGGGGATGAGGGATGGGCGGGTTTGCGGAAAAAGATTTCGTTGAGCACCATGCCCTGGGTCAGCAGGTTGCGGAAGGGCTCGTCGAGCTTGACCAGCCCGAGGTCGCGCATCGCCTTGCTCCAGAAGCGCGAATAGAGCAGGTGCAGGATCGCATGTTCGATGCCGCCGATGTACTGGTCCGCCGGCAGCCAGTAATTGACGCGTTCATCGACCATTGCCGACGCATTGTCGGCGCAGGCGTAACGCAGGTAGTACCAGGACGAGTCGACGAAAGTGTCCATGGTGTCGGTTTCGCGTTTTGCCGGTTTGCCGCATTTCGGGCAATCACAGTTCACGAAATCCGCGCGCTTCAGCAGGGGATTGCCGCTGCCGTCCGGCACACAGTCCTCCGGCAGCACCACCGGCAGGTCCTTGTCCGGCACCGGCACGTCGCCGCAGTCCGGGCAGTGGATGATCGGGATCGGGCAGCCCCAGTAACGCTGGCGCGAGACGCCCCAGTCGCGCAGGCGGTAGAGCACCTGTTTTTCGCCGAGGCCCTTCGCCGCGAGGTCGGCGGCAATCGCATCCACGGCCGCGTTGTAGTTTATGCCGTTGTATTTGCCCGAGTTCGAGCAGACGCCGTGTTCCTTGTCGGCGTACCACTCCTGCCAGGCGCCGGTGGAGAAGGTCTGGCCGCCGACATCGATCACCGGACGTATCGGCAGACCGTACTGTTTCGCGAAATGGAAATCGCGCTCGTCGTGCGCCGGCACGGCCATCACCGCGCCCTCGCCGTAACCCATCAGCACGTAGTTGCCGACCCAGACCTCGACCTTGTCGCCGCTCAGCGGATGCTCGACGAAAATGCCCGTCGGCATGCCTTTTTTCTCCATCGTCGCGAGATCGGCTTCCATCACCGAGCCGCGTTTGCATTCGGCGATGAAGTCGGCGAGTTTCGGGTTGGTCTTCGCGGCCTGCGTTGCCAGCGGATGTTCGGCGGCGACGGCGACGAAGGTGACGCCCATGATGGTGTCGGCGCGGGTGGTGAACACCCACAGTTTTTCGGCCTTGCCGTCCAGCGTGTACGGGAAGGCAAAACGCACACCGTAACTCTTGCCGATCCAGTTCGCCTGCATCGCCTTGACCCGCTCCGGCCAGCCGGGCAGCGTGTCGAGCGCCGTCAGCAGTTCATCAGCGTATTTCGTGATCGCGAGGTAATAACCGGGGATTTCGCGTTTCTCGACGGTGGCGCCGGTGCGCCAGCCCTTGCCGTCGATGACCTGTTCGTTGGCGAGCACGGTCTGGTCCACCGGATCCCAGTTCACGACCTGGGTTTTCTTGTAGGCAATGCCCTTTTCCAGCAGGCGCAGGAACAGCCACTGGTTCCAGCGGTAGTAGTCGGGGCTGCAGGTCGCCAGTTCGCGGCTCCAGTCGATGGCAAAGCCGAGCGACTGGAGCTGCTTGCGCATGTAGGCGATGTTGTCCCAGGTCCATTTCGCCGGCGGCACGCCGTTGGCCATTGCCGCGTTTTCCGCCGGCAGGCCGAAGGCATCCCAGCCCATCGGCTGCAGTACGTTGTAACCCTTCATCCGGTGGTAACGCGTCAGCACGTCGCCGATGGTGTAGTTGCGCACATGGCCCATGTGCAGCTTGCCGGAAGGATAGGGGAACATCGATTCCACGGCACGGAAGGACTGCGTGTCGTGCCAGAATTTCTGGGCGTCGCGCTCGATGACCTGCGGATTGTATTTTTGTTGCATGATGCTGATTCGGCGGGGAAAAATGGCGGGAAACGCCCGTGGGCGGAAAGCCGCGATTATAAACGCTTCCGCCGCCGGGCCGGTTCGGCAAGAGGGAGATGCAAGGTGATGCGCAGTCTGCTGTTGATGGTCCTGATGATGGTCGCCCTGCCTGGCCTGGCCCGTACCCTCACCGTGGAGGCGGTGGTCAGCCCGGCCTGGGTTGAACGTGCCGGCGGTGCCCGCGAGCCGCTACAGCCGGGAGCGGTGCTGAACGACGGCGACCGCGTGCTTACCGGTGGCGGGGCCCGTGCCCTGCTGCGGGTCGCCGAGGGCAGCGCCGTCAAGCTGGGCGAAAACGCGCAGCTGCGGGTGGATCGCATGGCGGACCGCGGCCTTGCCGCCGGGCGTGTGGTCAGCGGGGCGCTCGACGTGCTGCAGGGGGCATTCCGTTTCACCACCCGCATCTTCGGTTCGCCCCAGGCGCGGCGCGACATCAATGTCCGCATCGTCACGGTGACCGCCGGCATCCGCGGCACCGATGTCTGGGGCAAATCCTCCCCCGATCGTGATGTGGTTTGCCTGATTGAAGGCCGCATTTATGTGCAGCATCGCGAGCAGGCGTTCACGATGCAGGATCCGCTGTCGTTTTTCATCGCCGGTCGCGACGGTTCGCGCCAGCCGGTGGCGCCGGTGCCGGAAGCGCAACTGAAGGAATGGGCAGAGGAAACCGAAATCAGGCCGGCCGGCGGCGCCAGCGGCATCGGGGGAAAACATCGCCTGACGCTGGCCGCGGCAGTCGACAGGGACACGGCGACTGCACTCGCGCAGCGCCTGCGTGCCGACGGTTATCCGGTACGGCTGCGCGCCTACCGTGCCGCCGCAGGACTGCGTTACGAAGCCTACCTTGCCGGGCTTGTCAGCGCAGAGGATGCGGCCGTCCTGGCCGATGCGCTGCGCAGCGCCGGATACACGCCGGAGCGCTGAGGGCCGGCAGGGGTGCCGCGTATAATCGTGGCTGCCCACACTGCATCATGCGATGACACCTTCCTTCCTTTCCGGTCTCAACGACGAGCAACTCGAAGCCGTGACGCTGCCGCAGCAGTCGGCGCTGATCCTTGCCGGTGCCGGCAGCGGCAAGACCCGCGTGCTGACCACGCGGATGGCCTGGCTGATCCAGACCGGGCAGATCAGTCCGATGAGCCTGCTGGCGGTGACCTTCACCAACAAGGCGGCGAAGGAAATGCTGACGCGGCTGTCGGCGATGCTGCCGATCAACACCCGCGGCATGTGGGTCGGCACCTTCCACGGCCTGTGCAACCGCATGCTGCGTGCGCATTACCGCGAGGCCGGGCTGCCCCAGCTGTTCCAGATCCTCGACAGCCAGGACCAGCTGGCGCTGGTCAAGCGCCTGATGAAAGCCTTGCACGTCGACGAGGAGCGTTACCCGCCGCGCCAGGCGCAGTGGTTCATCGCCGCGCAGAAGGAGGAGGGCAAACGCGCCGACAAGGTTGAGCCCTATGACGACTTTTCGCGGCGCATGGTCGAGTTCTACGCCGAGTACGACCGCCAATGCCAGCGCGAGGGCGTCGTCGATTTCGCGGAACTGTTGCTGAGGTCTTACGAGCTGCTGGCACGCAACGAGTCGCTGCGCGAACATTACGCAGGGCGTTTCCACCATATCCTGGTCGACGAATTCCAGGACACCAACCGCCTGCAGTACCGCTGGCTGCAGCTGCTGGCCGGCCAGCACAACGCGAT
>LNFM01008527.1_pt1 | contig 15428 bp, 15 predicted proteins | sample 596031 | NCBI WGS metagenome assembly LNFM01 (sample SAMN04254537, study PRJNA301005) | activated carbon metagenome | isolation source: dual media filters at the Ann Arbor, Michigan drinking water treatment plant | place: USA: Ann Arbor | reverse complement strand
GGCTGGCCGAAAACCTTGCGCTCCTTCACATAGTCCACCGTCCAGTCAATGGCGGCCTGCGCCGAAGCAACCGCGGTGATGGCGATCTGCAGACGCTCCCAGGGCAGTTGCTCCATCAGGCAGATGAAGCCGCGGTTTTCATGCGCTTCGCCGCCCAGCAGATTGGCAGCCGGGATGCGCACATCGGAGAAAAACAGCTCCGACGTGTCCTGCGCCTTGAGACCGAGTTTCTTGAGGCGCTTGCCGACCGAAAAACCGGGCATGCCGCGCTCGACGAGCAACAGGCTGGTGCCCTTGGCACCAGCCGCCGGATTGGTCTTGGCAACCACCACCACCAGGTCGGCATGCCAGCCATTGGTGATGAAGGTCTTGCTGCCATTGAGCAGGTAGCTGCCGTCAGGCTGCTTGATGGCGGTGGTCTTCACGCCCTGCAAATCCGAGCCGGCGGCGGGTTCGCTCATTGCAATTGCGCCCACCATCTCGCCGCTGGCGAGTTTGGGCAGGTACTTGCGCTTTTGCGCTTCGGTGCCGTAGTGCAGGATGTAGGGGGCCACAATTTCGCTGTGCAGGCTGTAGCCGATGCCGCTGTAACCGCCGCGCGCCAGCTCTTCCATCTGCACCACCGAATACAGCTTGTCGGCGCCCGATCCGCCGTAAGCTTCCGGCATGGTCATGCACAAAAAGCCGTTCTCGCCGGCCTTGGTCCAGACCGCGCGGTCCACATACCCCTGTTCTTCCCATGCCTCATGGAAAGGCGCGATTTCCTTGTCGCAGAACCTGCGGAAGGCGTCGCGAAAAGTTTCGTGGTCACTGACAAAAAGGGTGCGGTCTATCATGGGTCACCTGTCGCGTTGAAGGCCGGAGCCCTATTTATGAAAAGCAGTTGCTTGGTGAAATGAATATACTCGTTCCTGCACCCTCTTTTCCAGCAGGAGCCTCCCATGACCGAAGCATTCATCTACGACGCCATCCGCACCCCGCGTGGCAAGGGCAAAAAAGACGGCAGCCTGCACGAGGTCAAACCGGTCAACCTGCTGGCCGGCGTGCTGACCGAACTGCAGCGCCGCAACGGCTTTGACACGGCGCTGGTGGACGACGTGGTCATGGGTGTGGTGTCACCCATCGGCGAGCAGGGCTCGGTCATCGCCAAGGTCGCTGCGCTGAAGGCCGGCTGGGACTTCCGCGCATCGGGCGTGCAGGTCAACCGCTTTTGCGCCTCGGGTCTCGAGGCCGTGAACATGGCAGCGCAAAAAGTGCGCTGCGGCTGGGAAGACCTGGTGGTGGCGGGCGGCGTCGAAAGCATGAGCCGCGTGCCCATCGGTTCGGACGGCGGCGCCTGGGCACAGGACCCGGAAACCAACAGCGCCACCGCCTTTGTGCCGCAGGGCATAGGCGCCGACCTGATCGCCACCATCGAAGGTTTCAGCCGTTCCGATGTGGATGCCTTCGCAATGGAAAGCCAGAAACGCGCGGCCAGAGCGCGTGAGGCCGGTTACTTCGACGGCTCGGTGGTGCCGGTGAAGGACTTCCTCGACCAGACCATCCTGGCGCAGGACGAATTCATCAAGCCGCACACCACCCTGGAAGGCCTGGCCTCGCTCCGGCCCGCGTTTGAACAGATGGGCGGCATGGGCTTCGACCAGGTCGCGTTGACGCGTTACCCGCAGGTCGAGCGCATCCACCATGTGCACCACGCCGGCAACTCCTCCGGCATCGTCGATGGCGCGGCGGCCGTGCTGGTTGGCTCGGAAGCCGCCGGAAAAGCCCATAACCTGACACCGCGCGCCCGAATTGTTGCAGCCGCGCTCAGCGGCGCCGACCCGACCATCATGCTGACCGGTCCCATGCCGGCGGCGCGCAAGGCACTGGCCAAGGCCGGGTTGACGATAGACCAGATCGATCTGTTCGAGGTCAACGAGGCGTTTGCTGCGGTCGTGATGCGTTTCATGAAGGAGATGAAAGTGCCGCACGACAAGGTCAATGTCAACGGCGGCGCCATCGCCATGGGCCACCCGCTGGGCGCAACCGGCGCCATGATTCTCGGCACCCTGATCGACGAGCTGCACCGGCGCAAGCTGCGTTACGGCCTGGCCACCCTTTGCGTGGGCGGCGGCATGGGGATTGCAACGATTGTGGAAAGAGTTTGATGAAGACGATCAAGTACCAGCTCAGCGACGGCATTGCCACCCTCACCTTCGACGAGGAAGGTTCACCCGTCAACACCATGTGTGCGCAGTGGCAGCAAGACCTCAGCGAAGCCACCGCGCAGGTCGTCAAAGACAAGGACGCCATCCGCGGCATCGTGCTGGCATCCGCCAAGTCCACTTTTTTTGCAGGCGCCGACCTCAAGGCCACCATGCGCCTGCAGACTTCGGACGCGGCGCAGGTGTTCCAGGAAATCGAGCAGACCAAGAAAAACTTCCGCACGCTGGAAACCCTGGGCAAACCGGTGGTCAGCTGCCTCAACGGCACAGCCCTGGGCGGCGGCTGGGAAGTGGCACTGGTCGGCCACTACCGCGTTGCCGTTGCCGACGACAAGATCCAGTTCGGCCTCCCCGAAATCACATTGGGCCTGATTCCCGGCGCCAGCGGCATCACCAAGATGACGCGCCTGCTGGGCCTGATGGGCGCCCAGCCCTATATTCTTGAAAGCAAGCTCTTCAACCCGCGGGAGGCGCTGGAACTGGGCCTGGTGCATGAGCTGGTGCCGGACGCGGCCGCCCTGCGCCCGGCGGCGCTGGCCTGGATAGACCGGCACGACGGCGCCGCCGCACCGGCACACCACCCCTGGGACGACAAGAATTACAGGATGCCTGGTGGCACACCGGCCAATCCCAAGATGGCCGGCATGCTGGCCGTGGCCCCGGCCGTGCTCAAGCAAAAGACCCGCGGCCTCTACCCCGCCCCAGAATACGCGCTGGCGGCCATGGTCGAAGGCGCGCAGGTCGACTTCGACACCGCATTGCGCATCGAGTCGCGTTACCTGGCCAGGCTGATCGTGAGCCCTGTGGCCAAGAACATGATCAACACCTTTTTCTTCAACATGAACGCGATCAAGTCGGGCCGCTCGCGCCCGAAAGATGTCCCGCGTTACAAGCCGCAGAAAGTCGGGCTGCTGGGGGCCGGCATGATGGGCGCGGGCATCGCCTGGGCCCAGGCCAGCCGCGGCATCAGCACCGTGCTCCGGGACGTGAGCCAGGACAAGGCCGATGCCGGCAAGGCCTACAGCGCCAAACTTGCCCAGACACGCGTGGACAGGGGCCGCATGAGCCCGCCCGAGCAGGATGCGCTGCTCGCGCGCATCCAGGCCACCGACCAGGTGGCGGACCTGGCCGGTTGCGACCTGATCATCGAAGCGGTGTTCGAGCGCCGCGACCTCAAGGCCAAGGTCACGCAGCAAGCCGAGCCCTTGCTCGCGCCCGGCGGCTTTTTTGCATCCAACACCTCGACCCTGCCGATCAGCGGCCTGGCGACAGCGAGCGCACGTCCCGAAAAGTTCATAGGCATCCACTTCTTCAGCCCGGTCGACAAGATGAAGCTGGTCGAGATCATCCGCGGCAAACAGACCGACGATGAAACGGTGGCGCGCGCTTTCGACTACGTGCAGGCGCTGGGCAAGATCCCGATTGTGGTCAATGACTCGCGCGGTTTCTACACCAGCCGTACCTTCGGCACCTTTGTGATGGAAGGTGCAGCCATGCTGGGCGAAGGCATTCCGGCGGCGGTGATTGAAAACGCCGGCATCCAGTGCGGCATGCCGGTGGGCCCGCTGGCCGTGCTCGATGAAACAGCCCTGTCGCTCAGTGTGCATGTGCTGGACCAGACCCGCGCCGACTACGTGGCCGAAGGCAAAACCTATATCGCGACGCCCGGCGAACTGATTGTCGAACGCATGGTCAAGGAGTTCGACCGCAATGGCCGTGTTGCCGGCGCCGGCTTTTACGACTACCCCGAGGAAAAAGGAGCGAAGAAGGCCTTGTGGCCCGAACTCAAGTCACTGTTCGAAAAACCCGGCCTGGCGTGGGACATCACCGACATCAAGGACCGCCTGCTGTACCGGCAGGCTGTCGAGACCGCGCGCTGTCTCAGTGAGAACGTGCTGACCAGCGTGCACGATGCCAACATCGGTTCGATCTTCGGCATCGGCTTTCCGGCCTGGACCGGCGGCGCGATGCAGTTCATCTACGGCATGGGCACAGACACGTTTGAGCGGCGCGCCGGTGAGCTGGCCGCGAAATACGGACCGGGGTTTGTGCTCAGCGACGAGGTGAAGTCCGCCATCCGCAAACACCAGCCGGTTTATTGAGCGGCAAGGCTGGCCAGCAAGCCGGCCTTTTGCACCTTGCCCAGGGCGGTTTTGGGCAAGGCGTCGCAAAACACGATGCGCTTGGGATGCTTGAAACGCGCAAGCCGGCCGTCGAACAACTGCAGCAGCTGTGCCGCATCGAGTTCAGCGCCGGGCTTGCGCACCACCACAGCCACCACCACTTCGCCCCAGCGCGCATCGGGCTCGCCGACCACTGCGGCCTCATGAACCAGGGGGCAGTCGGCAAGCAGGTTCTCGATTTCCGCCGGATAAACGTTTTCGCCGCCCGAAATGATCATGTCCTTGGAACGCCCGACGATTTCGTAAAAGCCCGCGCCGTCGCAACGCGCCAGATCGCCGGTGTGAAACCAGCCGTCGGCAAAGGCCGGGTTCCCGGGGTCCTTCCAGTAGCCGCACAACAGGTTCGGGCCCCGCACCCAGACTTCCCCGACCTGGCCAGCTGCAACCGGCCGGCCCTGTTCGTCCATCAGGCAAATCTCGACATGAAGGCCCGCACGGCCGGCGGAACCGGCATGTGCCATGGCCTCGTCACGGCGCAGGTAGATGGACACCGGTCCGGTCTCGGTGGCGCCATACACCTGCCCCACCGGCACGCCACGCGCGTGGAAGGCCGCAATCATGGACGCAGGAATCGTCGATGAACCGGTGGACAGCATCCTGAGCGAAGACAGGTCGCTCGTGGCAAACCCGGGATGTTCAATCACCGCACGCAGCGTGGCCGGCACCAGCAGCGACAGGCTGGGCCGCCGAACCGCCACATCGTCCAGCCAGGCGCCCGCGTCGAAGCGGCTGTGCAGGGTGACCGACGCCCCCGCATGCAGGGCCGGCAAGGTCTGGATGCAGAGGCCCCCCACATGGAACATCGGCAGCGCGCTGAGCACGTGGTCCTCCGGCGTCAGCTCATGGGCATGGGTGGAGATCACACAGTTCCAGACCAGCCCTGACTGGCTGTGCAACACGCCCTTGGGCTGCCCGCTGGTTCCTGATGTGTAGACCAGCAGCACAGGGGATGCTGCGCCGCCTTCAGGTTCGAGCCGTTGGCGGACAGATACCGGACCGGCAAGCTCGCCAGCCCGCAGAACAGCGCAGCCTGATGGCGTCGCCAGGGCCGCAGCGGCGCTCTCGTGCGCGGGGTCGGCCACCAGCAGGCTCACGCCCGCATGCGCGAGGATGACCAGGTGTTCGGGCGCTGCGAGCCGGTAGTTCAGCGGCAGCAGGATGGCGCCCAGGCGCGCCAGCGCAAACAGCAACACCAGCACATCGGGATGGTTCAATCCCAGCCAGGCGACCCGGTCGCCCGGACGAACGCCGGCCGCGTGCAGCACGGCAGTTGCCGCTTCGGTACGCTCCCAGAGCTGCGCGTAACTGATGTCACGGCCTTCATGATGCAGCGCCAGCCTGTCAGGGAAAAGCTGCGCGTGCCGCTGGATAAACGAAGCCAGATCCGTCATGGGCTGATCCCGCTAGAGCACAGCCTGTTCGTCCTGCTCGCCCGGCTCGTACAGGCATTCGCGGCCCAACCGGTCGATGCAGAGTTCGGCGGTCCAGGGCAACATCAGCGAACCGCAGCGCGAGTCACGGTACATGCGTTCCAGCGGCAAGCTCTTGAGCATGGACTGGCCGCCGCAGGTGCGCACCGCAAGGCGGCAGATTTCATTGGCGTTTTCCATGATGGTGTAGTGCGCCGCGTACAGCCCGAGCCGGATTTCCTTGGAAGGGTCAACGCGGGCCGCGCGGGCATTCTGAAGAAAGATCGCGCGCGTCTGCTCCAGCCGGACCTTCATCTCCGCTACTGCAATCTGCTTGGTCGGGTACATGCGACGCTTGACCGGTGGTGTGCCCGGCACCTCGCCGCGCAGGTATTGGACGGTGAAGTCGTAGGCCGCCTGCGCGATACCCATGTAAGTCGGCGACAGGGTGGCAAACATGTGCGGCCAGCGCAGCGCGGCCTGGGCATACACACCTTCGGGAATCAGGCGCTCGATCTCGGGCACAAACACATCCTTGAAAATCAGCGTGCGCGACACCGTGCCGCGCATGCCCAGCGGGTCCCAGTCACCGGTCACGCTGACACCCTCCAGGTTTTTATCCACCGCCAGGTACAGCGAATCACGCTGGGTGGCGCCTGGTTTGTCCAGCGTGCACAGGATGCCGTAGTAGTCGGCAGCGCCGGCCAGCGAGGCAAAAATCTTCTTGCCGTTGACGAGGTAACCGCCCTCCACTTTTCTGGCGAGTGTGCCGAAAGGCGCCTTGCCCGCGGCGGCCGCGCCGCCTTCGGAAAAAGGCTGCGAGTACACCTTGCCCTCACCCACCACGCGCTGGTAATGGACCTTGCGGTGCGCCTCATGGTTGGCACGCTGCTCAGGCGTCATGTCCAGGTCGTCGGCGATGAAACCGGTCCACATGGTCGAACTCACATGCATGTTGAGCGTCAGCGCGGTCGCGCCGCAGTGTCGGCCGATTTCCGCTGCTGTCATCACATAGGTCGCAAAGTCCGCGCCCCAGCCACCGTGCTCCTCGGGCACACAGATGCCCAGCAGGCCGGCCTCGCGCAGGTCGGCATAGTTCTCGAAAGGAAATACCGCGTCGCGGTCTATCTGCTGCGCGCGCGGTGCAAACTTCTCGCGGCCCAGCCGCGAGGCGATCGTCAGCAGTTCGCTTTGTTTGGGCGTCAGTGCACTGTAGTCACCGGCAATCGAGGGCGGCAAGTAGCGGCCGGCGGGCGGCGAAAAATGAGGTAAGGCAGACATGGCAGGTCCTCGGTTCAGGTCGGGAAGTGGTGTTGCAGGAAGGCCAGCACCGCGCGGTTGAACAGCCCGGGCTGCTCGATGTTGGCGATGTGTCCGACAGCGGGAAGGCATTCGTAGTGCGCGCCGGCGATGCGTCCGGCCATTTTTTGGACCACCGCAGGCGGCGCGTTGAGGTCCAGTTCACCGGCCAGGCACAGGGTCGGGACGCGGATGGCTGCAAGCTCGGCCAGACGGTTGAAGGACACGATGGCCGACAGCGCGGCGCGATAACTGTCGGCGGGCACACTGCTCATCAGCGCGGCAGCTTCAGCGAGGCGGGCCGGATCCGCATCGGGTGCAAACATGCCGGGCACAATTTTTTGGGCCAGCCCGTCCATGCCCAGGCCCTGGTCCAGCGGCGCGAACCGGCTTTGCAGAAACTGCTGCTGCCAGGCGCCATCAGGTTTGCCGAAAGCCGGTGACGTGCTGTAGAGCACCAGACCGTGCACCAGCGCGGGATCCACAGCCGCCAGTTCCTGCGCAATCATGCCGCCCATGCTGTGACCCAGCAGCACGTTGCGTTTGGCACCGGTGTGCACGATCAGGTCTTTCAGCGCTTGGGCCAGTCCGGCGTTGGTGCAAGGCGAGAGTGCGGGTGACGCGCCATAAGCCGGCATGTCCCAGGCGATCGCAAGGTAGCCTGCCGCGGCCAGCGCCGCCTGGTTGTGCACCCACGCCTCCTTGCCGCCACCCACACCATGCAGCAGAAAAACAGCGGTGTCGCCTTCGCCCTGTTCGCTAAACGCCGGCAGCAGCATGGCTCAGCCCAGTTCGCCGCACAGTTGGCCAGCGTCTACCACCACCTGGCCGTCCAGTGCCACGGTGCAGCCGCGCAGCGGCAGGTCGAAATGCCCCAGCGTGTGGCGGCCGGCCACTTCGTTGGCGCCGGTCGAATACAAAAAGTTGCCGGCAAAGGCGCGCAGCTCGGTGCCGTTGAAATCCTTTTTGTCATACATCGCCATGGCATCCCAGCGCGCCTTCGGATTCATGCCCCAGCCCACGTGCGAAACCGCATAGGCCTCGCGGTCGCCCCAGGCCGCCCAGTAGCTGCGCATCAGGTCGGCGTCCACATGTTGTCCGGCAATGTCGGTCACAAAGTCGTCGTTGATCGTCAGCACCACGGGCTGCTCGAGGTAACGCTTGAAGGTCAGGTTGACATCGCCGGCGGCCAGCACCAGCGTGCCGTTGACGCTGCCCTTGGCAGGAAAAGCCAGGCACAGGCCGCCCGGCCAGTGCGAGATGGTGCCGGGCCGGGCGGTGTAGCCCCAGCCACCGCCGGCCTGCGCCCCCGCCAGTGAAATCCGCAGGTCGGTGCCCGCCTTTGAAGTGACATGCATGGCTTTGGCGTTCCTGAGCAGCTTGATGCCGGCCTTGACCCTGGGCTCCAGCGCCGGATCGGGCACACAACGCTCGAGGATTTCCGGATGCTCGTTGGACACCATCAACACGCGGGCACCGCCCTGCAGGATGGCCGGCAGTTCAGCCGCGTGCAGCAGGCCCTCGACCGTCAGGTCAGCCACAAACGTGCATGCCGCCAGTGCCTGCACCACCGGCGCCAGCTGGCCAATGGCGTCCGAAGCGCCGGTGGAACGCACCGGAACCGGGGCGGCCAGACGCGGCGAGGCCAGCACCAGATGAAAGGCCCGCGCACCCAGGCGCGCCAACGCCAGCTCGGCCAGTTGCACATTGACCGGCCGCGATTGCGTTTCGGACAGGATGGCCGCCGTGTCGCCGGGCTTCACGCCGCACAGCGCAAAGGTCTCGGCAAAACAGTCTATCCAGCGGGCTTCTATGCGTTCCTGCAGCATGCATATTCCTTGTTAAAGGTCCTTGTCAAAGGCGTGAACCGAGGGCGAAATAGCCGCCTGCATGAAACAGCAGCGGCGCCGCTTCCGAGAGCGTGAAACGCTCGACCTCGGCGATGAACAGGCAATGGTCCCCGGTGACTTGCCGCGACAGGGTGCGGCATTCGAACCAGGCGGCCGCGCCATGTATCAGCGGCTGGCCCCAGGGGTTTTCCGCATGCGCCACACCGTCAAACTTGTCGGCGACAGGCAGGGCAAACCTGCGGGAGACTTCAACCTGCGCCTCAGCCAGCACGTTGACGACAAACCTTTCCGCAGTTTCAAACACCGGCAGGCTGGGCGAGCTGCAGCGCAAGGACCAGAGGATCAGCGCCGGCTCCAGCGACAAGGCCGAAAAGGAATTGACCGTGAGACCCACGAAACTTGCGTCCGCCGCCCGGGTGGTGACCACCGTGATGCCGGTGGCAAACTGGCCCAGCGCCGTGCGCAGCGCCCGGGTATCTGGCGGTGAGGCAATCTGCGGGCTGGCTTGCAGGGCGGGATTCATCTTCCGATAATATATGAATATTCATGTAAATCGCAAGCACATCAACCCGAGGGATATCGTGAACCGCAAACCCGTACCGGACTGCACCACCCCGCCCGAGCGGTTCATCGACGCTTACCTGTCCTACCTGCTGGCGCGCGCCAGCCACACCGTTTATCGTGAATTCCACGCCCAGGTCCAGGCCGCCGGACTGAGCTCACTCGAATGGCGCTTGCTGGCCACGCTGTCGGACGGCGACGGCCTGACCATTGGCGAGCTGGCCCGCGAGATCCTGGCGCAGCAACCGACACTGACCAAGCTGGTGCAGCGCATGGAAAAAGCCGGCTGGGTCCAGCGCGGCGCCGATCCGGCCGATGCGCGGCGCACGCTGGTGTTCGAAACAAAACAGGGGCGTGACACAGTGGCGGCCTTGCTGGCCCAAGCCAAGGTGCACGAGGACACACTGCTCGAAGGCTTCAGCGAACGCGATGTCACGGCCCTGAAAAAAATCCTGCGCACCCTGATCAGCCGCGGCGATACAGCCGCAGGCAAGCCACCAATCACTTGACGTAGTCAATCAATCCCGACATCATGGCAGCCATGCCCGCTGCCACTTCCCCTCCCGTGCCCGCCGAGCGGGTCCAGGCCGTGCGCGCCTTCAACCGCTTTTACACCCAGCGCATCGGTGTGCTGGCCCCCTACCTGGACAGCGAGTTTTCACTGACCGAAGTACGGGTGCTCTACGAACTCGCGCACCGGGACCAGCCAACCGCCACCGAACTGGGCCGCGACCTGGCGCTGGACGCCGGCTATCTGAGCCGCATCCTGCGCCGTTTTGAAAACAGGGGATGGCTGGACCGCAGCGTGTCTCCGGCCGACGCCCGGCAGAGCCTGCTGCGCCTGACCGACGCCGGCTACCAGGTTTTCGCGCCGCTGCAGCAACGCTCGCGCGACGAGGCCGCATCCCTGCTCGCGCCCCTGAGCGCGCCGGCGCAGCAGGCGCTGACCGATGCGCTGGCCACGGTGCAGCGCCTGCTCGATCCGGCCCAGGCCCGGGAGACGGCGGGCGTGGTGCTGCGCGATCCGCAGCCCGGTGACATGGGCTGGGTGGTGCAGCAGCACGGTGAGATTTACGCGCGCGAGTACGGCTGGAACAGCGAGTTCGAAGCGCTGGTCGCCGACATTGTTGCCGGCTACCTGCGCAATCATCAGCCGGCCTGGGAACGCTGCTGGATCGCCGAGCTGGACGGGCAACGCGTGGGTTCGGTGTTCGTGGTGCGCAAGTCCCCGACTGTGGCCCAGTTGCGCATGCTGATCCTGACCCCGCAGGCGCGCGGCCAGGGCTTGGGCGCGTTGCTGACCGACGAATGCATCGCCTTTGCACGCAGCAAGGGCTACAAAAAAATGGTGCTCTGGACCAACAGCTGCCTGGGCAGCGCGCGGGACATCTACGCCAGGCGCGGTTTCAGACTGGTCAAAAGCGAGCCCTACACCGGCTTTGGCAAGGACCTGGTCGGGGAAACCTGGGAACTGCGGCTGTGACCCCCCCGCGGCCGCGGTGAAGCTCAACCTGGCCTTGCTGGCGGCGGCCGCCACCGGCGTGCAGGTCGGTGCGGCCATTGTGGCCTCCCGTTTTGTCGTTGCCGAGGTGCCGCCGCTGACACTCGCGCTGCTGCGGTATGCCATCGGCCTGGCCTGCCTGCTGCCCTTCTTTTTGAAGGCGTTTATGGCTCCAGCCCTTGAGGAACATGGGCGATCAGCTATAAAAAGCATAGCGATGATGGATTGGCTGGTGATGGCGGCGCTGGGCATCGGGCAGTTTGCGGTGCTGATCGCGCTGCTCAATCACGGCCTGCAGCACACAGGCGCCGCGCAGGCGGCGCTGATTTTCAGCCTGTTCCCGCTGCTGACCCTGCTGCTGTCCGGCGTGCTCGGACGCGAACCCATTTCGGCCACGCTGCTGGCCGGCGTGCTGCTGTCCATCACCGGCGTGGCCCTGTCACTGTGGCCCAAACTCCAGTCACCCCATCCAGGCCACTGGTGGGGCGAAGCGGCGGTGCTGGCCAGTGCCGCTGTCGGTGCCCTGTGCAGCGTGCTGTACCGCCCCTACCTGCAGCGTTACCCGACGCTGGCGGTGTCGACCTTTGCCATGCTGGCGTCGGTGCTGTTTCTCGGCCTGCTGGCCCTCGCCGAAAACTGGCCGGCACGGGTCATGGCGCTGGGCCTGCAGAGCTGGTCGGTGATCGCACTGATCGGCATCTCCAGCGGCATCGGCTACTTCTGGTGGCTCTATGCGCTCAAACACGAGTCGCCGACGCGGGTCACCGTGTTTCTCGCGCTCAATCCGCTGACCGCGGCCCTGCTTGGCATGATTTTTCTCGGGGAGCCCCTTTCTCCATGGGCGGGAGTGGCTATTGTTTTTATAGCAGCCGGACTGTGGCTGGCGACCCGCGGCAAGGCGCCTGCGCGGCGATAATTGACGCCATGAACGCCTCCCCGACCGTGGAAGAAGCCGCCCCCCGGCCGCAACCCCAATCCCTGACCGACCTGTTTGTGTCCTTCACCTTGCTGGCCTTGCAGGGTTTCGGCGGCGTGCTGGCCGTGGTGCAGCGTGAGCTGGTCGAGAAAAAACGCTGGATGACGCGCGAAGAATTTGTCGAGGAATGGGCGGTGGCGCAGATCATGCCCGGGCCCAATGTGGTCAACCTCTCGCTGATGATTGGCCACCGCTATTTCGGCTTGCGCGGCGCCATGGCGGCGCTGGCCGGCATGTTGACCGTTCCCTTGCTGGTGGTGCTGCTGCTGGCGCTGGTGTATGCACAGTTCGCCGGCCACCCCGGCGTGGCCGGCGCGCTGCGCGGCATGGGCGCCGTGGCCGCCGGCCTGATTGCCGCCACCGGGCTCAAGCTGATAGGCGCCCTGAAGAACCACCCGCTGGGCCTGCCGCTGTGCATCGGGCTGGCGCTGCTGTGTTTCACCGGCATCGCGTTGCTGCGGCTGCCGCTGGTGTATGTGCTGATCGGGCTCGGGGTGAGCGCCTGCAGCCTGACTTACCGGAAACTGGACCGATGATGCTCGCGCTGTCATGGAGCGACTGGCTGGCCATGTTCGGCCATTTCATGGTCCTGTCGCTGCTGTCGGTAGGCGGCGCCATCACCACCGCGCCCGACATGCACCGCTACCTGGTGGATGAACAGCACTGGCTGAGCGACCCGCAGTTCAACGCCTCGGTCGCCATTGCCCAGGCCGCGCCCGGTCCCAACGTCCTGTTTGTCGCGCTGATGGGCTGGCATGTGGGCCTCAACGCCGGCGGGCCGATGCTGGGCCTGTTCGGGGTGTTTGTCACCATGCTGGGCATCATGCTGCCCAGCACCACCCTGACCTACCTGGCCGCGAGCTGGGGTCACCGCAACCGCAACCTGCGCTGGGTGCGTGCCTTCAAGCAGGGCATGGCCCCCATCGTGATCGCCCTGCTGATCGCCACCGGCTGGATACTCGCCAGCGCCAACTTTCGCAGCCTCAGCGACTGGCAGGTGCCCTTGCTGGCAGCGGTCACCGCAGCCATCGTCTGGCGCACCCGGCTGCACCTGCTGTGGCTGCTGGGCGCAGGCGCGCTGCTCGGCTGGTTCGGCCTGGTTTAACACCCGCCCGCGCGGCATGTTGCTGCGATACATGCTCTGCCTCCCCCTGACAAGGGGGTAAAACATCACACGCCGTTTTTACACATTTAGATACACATAGATACAATAACTTTAGGTTTACTTTCACGAGAATCCGGAATGTCCGATCCCGACAGCACCCCCGAGGCGAGCATCCCGCTGTTTGACGTGGTGATCAATGTGCCGCCAGGCGCACGGCTGACTGAAATCGAGCGGCTGGCGCGCGATGTAGCAGGCATTGCGCCCGACCGGATCGAACGCCTGATGCAAGTGCTCAAGGGTTCGCCCCAGGCCAAGATTGGCGCCGGCGTCACCCGCGAAAAAGCCGACCTGGCCAGGGAAAGTTCACCCAGGCCGGCCTGCTGGTGACCGTCACGCCCCTGCTGGCGATCCAGGCGGCCGTGGCCGGCAGTTACGACGGCACTTTTGTCTGCCCGGCCTGCCAGAAGCGGGTGGTGCTGCCGGAAAACCGCCAGTGCCCGTCCTGCGGCATTTTTGTGGACAAGGTGACCGACGAGTTCCTGCTCAGGCGCAAGCTGCTGGAGCAGGAACGCGGCAAGATCGAATTCGCCCAGGCCAAATCGGCCAAGGAGAGCGACAAACGCGCCCGCGAACTGATGGAAGCCTCGGTCCGCGCCAAAGTCCGCGCAGAGCTCGAGAAGGAATACGGCATCAAGAAAGAAAAGCCCGGCCTGTTCCCGGGCTCGGGGCGCGTCTTCAAGGCGGTCGGGATGATCGTCCTGCTGGCAGTGGCTTTCATGGGCGGCCGGGGGTTTTCGACGGAAGGACTCCCCTTTATCGGCACGAGCGTCAAAGGCAAGGACGGGACCGCTGCAGCCATGACGGCCCAAAGCCTGGAAAAAGCCACCCAGGGCGAGGCCGGCGCCATTGATGCTGCGGGCGCGGCCACGGGAGATGCGGATGTTGACGACCCCTTGATCCAGGCCGCAGGCGGCAAACGCATAGGCGCCAAGGGACTGACGCTGGAGCAGGCGGTTGCTGCCGCGCAGGTGCTCGGAAAATCGGTGGGAAATACCGCGGCTGACCGGGCACTGGCCGGCGGCACAGCGGGCGGCAAGACGGCGGGCGCGGCCGGCAGCGCCACGGGCGGCATGGACGGCAAAACCGACCCGGCGCCTGGCAGTGCCACAGCCCCGGGTACGGCCGCCGGCGCACCGGATACAGCCCCACCCACGGTTTCCAAACAAACCCGGCTGGTGCTGATGGCGGAATTCGCCAGGTCCCTGGCCGAGCTCGGGCAGTCGGCGCGTGCCGCAGGGGTGCTCAAGGCGGCCATGGCCTCGGTCGATCCGGTGGCTGAGCCGGCGGCGGCAGCGAGCTTGCGTAACGCCGAGATACGTTCCCTGGCCTGGGCCATACAGCGCCGTGAGGCTGGCGCGCCGGGCAAGGCCATCGAAGACCTCAAGGCCAAAGCCCTGGCGGTGGCCGATCCTGCTGAACGCACCCAGTTGCTGGGCCAAACGGCTGTTGTCCTGAGCCGGGGCGGCCAGTTGCCGCCCGAAGTGCCGCGTGCCTTCCTGGCGCTTGCGACCGAGTCACTGAAGTCGGTGACAGGTGCCGCCCAACCCCATGCGGCACTGGGCGATCTGGCTGTGTCCATGGGCGAGGTTTTTGCCAACGAAACCAGCATGCGGGCCAGGGCCGGCATGTGGTCCAAGGCGCAAGCCAGCGCCGCGCAAATCGATGACCTGATCAAGCAGGCGCCCGATTCGTGGGCGCAATTGCGCCTGTACGCCGTGGATCACCAGGTCCAGCTTCAGCTGGGACACACCGACAAGGCCCGGCAACGCCTGGACGCAGCGCTGGCCCAAGCCGGCAAAACGGCAACCTGGCGGAGCGGGCGAGCTGGCTGCGCAGCATTGCCCAACTCGGCGACGCTGCGGCCCAGGAGCAGATGGATGCCATGACGGCCAGCCTGCTGTCCCAGCTCGAAAGCAAGTCCGGTCTGGAAAAAGCGCAGGCCCTGACCCACCTCGCCCTGCTGTATGCCCATGGCGGCCTGCCCGCCCGTGCCGAGCAATACCGCAAGATGGCACAGGCGACGTCCGGCCTGAATCCGGCGGAAAACACCGCCATCGCCACGGACCTGATCGTGCGCAGCGACCTGGCCATGGCCCGCGTGTTGCAGGGGCTGGGGCGTTATGCCGAAGCCGAATCCCTGCTGCAACGGGTTGGCGGCTATCTGCTCTAGCGCCCGGTTCGGTTCAGGCGCTAGTGTAGTATTTCAATCTTGAGTGAACTTAAATTATTCCCGTGTCTCCAATGGTTTATTCTGAACCAGCGTGGAGAAAGCGAATGCGA
>LNFM01008526.1_pt1 | contig 15429 bp, 12 predicted proteins | sample 596031 | NCBI WGS metagenome assembly LNFM01 (sample SAMN04254537, study PRJNA301005) | activated carbon metagenome | isolation source: dual media filters at the Ann Arbor, Michigan drinking water treatment plant | place: USA: Ann Arbor | reverse complement strand
GGCCGCCTGCATGAGGTCTTCGACCCGGTAGGCCCGGATCGACTGAACGATGTTCGGTCGGATGGTCTGCAACTCCATGGTCGCGTGCCTCCTCAAGGGATCAATGGTTGTAAACCTGGGCCGGTCCGATCACTGCCCTATGCGCTTGAAGCTGGAGTAGTGATCGGCGGTGTAATAACAAACTTCCGGCGCCGACGGTGGCGAGCCGGCGCAGACGATGCGCCGGGCTCCCCGATTCCTGGCCCCGGGTGTCTTGACGGTGTACTCCCGGTACATGCCTCTGGGCTTGCGTGGCAGGATGCCTTCACGGTTGAAGAACACCGTGCCGTCCTTGGTGTACGGGAAGGGTCCGCCGGCGAGGATCAGCTTCTTCGTGCGCTGCGCCTCGGCCGGCAGGGCCTGCAGCGCGATGGTTTCCATCGATGCTGCGGGGTCCGCTGGGGGGTCGGCTCTGCGTGCTTCGGCGACCGATCCGGTGGCAATGCAGGCGACTGCAAAAGCAGCCACGCCCAACTTGCAAACCGCCTGTCGGAGCGCACCACTCCGAACAGCGAAACCGGTCAGAAACACGGGGAAACCCTGAAAATTCAAACCAAAATGGTACCGGAATCGGTCCGGAAACTCAAGCTGGTGCACAAAAATGTAGCACCCCCGGAGGGGCATTAGCGGGTGCTTACATACTATTTCAGCCCCATGAAAAGGGGCGTGTCAGGGAAAAACGTGTTCTTTCTCGGACGGTTCAGCGCAAGGCGCTGGCATCGGCGACGGTCAACGCCGTCATGTTCACGATTCGCCTGACCGTGGCCGATGAAGTGAGTACGTGCACTGGCTTGGCGGCGCCGAGCAGCACGGGTCCGACGGCAATGCCACCGCCGGCGGCTGTCTTCAGCAGGTTGTACGAGATGTTCGCCGCATCGATGTTCGGCAGCACCAGCAGATTGGCATTCCCCGTCAGGGTGCTGTGGGGCATCAGGTTGTGGCGCAGCGCACCGTCCAGTGCCACGTCGCCGTGCATCTCGCCGTCGACCTCCAGCCAGGGCGCTTGCGCCTTCAACAACGAGAGTGTCTTGCGCATCTTCACCGCGCCGGGGTGCTCGTGCGTGCCGAAGTTGCTGGCGCTGAGCAGCGCGGCCTTGGGCTGGATGCCGAAGCGCAGCATCTCCTCGGCGGCCATGACGGTGATCTCGCAGAGCTCCTCGGCGTTGGGGTCGGCGTTGACATGGGTATCGACCAGGAAGATCTGCCGGCCGGGCAGCATCAGCCCGTTCATGCAGGCATAGATCTGCACGTCCTGAGCCGTGCTCGGGCTGCCGCCCTCGCGCTTGCCGATGACCTGGTCGATGTAATGCAGATGGGTGGCCGTGGTGCCCCAGGTGCCGCACAGCATGCCGTCGACCTCGCCCTTGTGCAGCAGCATGGCGCCGATCAGGGTCAGCCGGCGGCGCATCTCGATCTTGGCCACCTGCACCGTGATGCCCTTGCGCTCCGTCATGCGGTGGTAGGTCTGCCAGAAGTCGCGGTAGCGATGGTCCTGCTCGACGTTGACGACGTCGTAGTCCAGGCCCTCCTTCAGCCGCAGGCCGAACTTCTCGATGCGCTGCGCGATCACCGAAGGGCGGCCGATCAGCGTGGGCCGCGCCAGGCTCTCGTCGACCACCACCTGCACGGCGCGCAGCACGCGCTCTTCCTCGCCCTCGGCGTAGGCCACGCGCCGGTGCGTCGCGGCCTTGGCCAGGGTGAAGATGGGCTTCATCATGTTGCCGGAGGCATAGACGAAGCTCTGCAGGCGCTCGCGATAGGCACCCATGTCGGAGATGGGCCGCAGGGCCACGCCGGAGGCTGCCGCCGCTTCCGCCACGGCCGGCGCGATCTTCATCATCAGCCGAGGATCGAAGGGTTTGGGGATCAGGTATTCGGGCCCGAAGCTCAGCGTGGCGCCGGCATAGGCGGCGGCCACCACTTCGCTCTGCTCGGCCTGCGCCAGCTCGGCGATGGCGTGCACCGCGGCGATCTCCATGGCGTCGGTCACCGTCGTCGCGCCGCAGTCCAGTGCGCCGCGGAAGATGTACGGGAAGCACAGGACGTTGTTGACCTGATTGGGGTAGTCGGTGCGTCCGGTGGCGATGATGGCGTCGCTGCGCACGGCCTTCACCTCCTCGGGCAGGATCTCGGGCGTCGGGTTGGCCAGGGCGAAGATGATCGGATTCGCCGCCATGTCGGCCACCATCGACGGCTTCAGCACGCCGCCGGCGGACAGGCCCAGGAAGATGTCGGCGCCCTGCATGACCTCTGCCAGCGTGCGAAGCCCGGTGCGCTGCGCGAAGAAGGCCTTGTCCTCGTCCATCAGTTCCAGGCGGCCTTCGTAGACCACACCGGCCAGGTCGGTGACCCAGATGTTCTCGCGCCTGAGGCCGAGCTTGACGAGCAGGCCCAGGCAGGCGAGGGCTGCCGCGCCGGCGCCCGACGCCACCAGCTTGACCTCGCCGATCGGCTTTCCGGTGACCTTCAAGGCGTTCAGCGTGGCAGCGCCGACCACGATGGCGGTGCCGTGCTGGTCGTCGTGGAAGACGGGAATCTTCATGCGCTCGCGCAGGCGGCGCTCGACGTAGAAGCAGTCCGGCGCCTTGATGTCCTCCAGGTTGATGCCGCCGAACGTGGGTTCCAGCGCCGCGATCACATCGACCAGCTTGTCCAGGTTCTTCTCGTTGATCTCGATGTCGAAGACATCGATGCCGGCGAACTTCTTGAAGAGCACGGCCTTGCCCTCCATCACCGGCTTGGCGGCCAGCGGACCGATGTCGCCCAGGCCCAGCACGGCGGTGCCGTTGGTGACCACGGCGACCAGGTTGCCGCGCGAGGTGTACCTGAAGGCGTTGGCCGGGTCGGCCACGATCTCTTCACAGGCCGCCGCCACGCCAGGCGAGTAGGCCAGCGCGAGATCGCGCTGGTTCAGCATCTGCTTGGTGGCGCTGATGGCGATCTTGCCCGGGGTGGGGAACTCGTGGTACTCGAGGGCAGCCCGTCTGAGTTCGGCTCGTCGTTCTTCGGCGGTGGACATGCGGCTGACTCCTGGCGGGCTGGCGCGGTGATGGCGCCGTGATGACGCTGTGATGACGCTGTGATGGCGCGGGCGCGGATTGTAGGTTCCGCAGTGTGCCGGCCGGGCATGCCCCCACCCATGCGAGAAACTGCGTATCAGCCCGACCCGCGACATCGCGAATACTGCGCCCCACGATGAGCGCCGTTCCTTCCCCCGCCATGGATCCGCCTGCCGGCCGCCGCCGGGGCCGGCGTGCCATGCTGTGGGTCGCCCTGGTGCTGCTGCTGGTGGTGGCGCAAAGCCTTCTGGTGGCCCTGACGATCAGTCACGAGTCCTCGCGCCGGCAGGAGCTGGCCGACGTGCTGGTCTCCGAGGTCGCAGCTGACCTGCGCCGTGACCTGTTGGGCGTGGTGCAGGCCCTGCAGGCGATGAGCTTCGACGACACGTCGCTCGCCCGCTGGCGCGAAAGCAGCGTCGGGCTGCTGCGCCAGCAGCGCGCACTGCTGCGGGTGGAGCGGCGCGACACGCGTCTGGCAGTCGAGGCCGAAGTCGATTCGCCCTGGGACCAGCCGCTGTTCACGCAGATGGCGCGTCGCGACCTCAGTGCCGAGGCCGAGCTGTCTTGCGCGCTGGCGCGACGCAGCAGCCAGCCCTCCTTCTCCCGTACGTTCTTCGTGCCCAAGCCGGGCGGGCTCGGCCTGGAAGTGGTGGACCTGTGCGTGCCCTTGCGCGTCGAGGGGCGCGAAGCCGGCTTCCTGGTGGCCACGTTCGCTCTCTCGCGCCTGCTGGACGCCGCCATACCGCCGGCGCAGTCCCGGCTCTTCGAACTGGCCTTCGTCGAGGGCGACGGCACCCGGCTGGCACGGTCCGGCGCCCATCGGGGCAGCGGCGTCTACCGCGCCGAGCGTGTGGTCGACCTGCCGGGTTCGGTGCTGCAACTGCGCGCCGACGCCGTCGCCTCGCGGCCCAGCCTGATTCCCAACTTCACCACGGCCCTGGTGCTGGGCCTGTCGCTGGCCCTGTTCGCGCTGGTGCTGCTGCTGGCGCGCGACGTGCGGCGGCGTGCACGTGTCGAGACCGCGCTGGCCGAGGCCCTGGCCTTCCGCAAGGCGATGGAGGACTCGTTGATCACCGGCCTGCGGGCGCGCGACCTCGTCGGTGCGATCACCTATGTCAACCCGGCCTTCTGCGCCATGGTGGGCTACAGCGCCGACGAGATGCGTCAATGGCCGACCCCCCAGCGCCCGCCCTACTGGCCCCCGGAGCATGCCGACGAGTACCAGCGCCGGCAGCTGGCGCGCCTGACGATGGGCACGCGCGGCCGTTCGGCCGCAGAGTCGCGCGAGGGTTTCGAGACGCTCTTCATGCGCAAGAGCGGCGAGCGCTTCCCGGTGATGATCTATGAGGCGCCGCTGGTCGACGGCCTGGGTCAGCACACCGGTTGGATGAGTGCCGTGGTCGATCTCAGCGCACAGCGCCGCATGGAAGACCTGTCGCGCCAGCAGCAGGACAGGCTGCAGGCGACGGCGCGTCTGGCCACCGTCGGCGAGATGGCCTCGCTGATGAGCCACGAACTGAACCAGCCGCTGTCGGCCATCGCCAGTTACGCCAGCGGCTCGCTCAACCTGCTCGAGGCCCGGGACGAGCACACGCCGGAGATGCTGCATCAGGCGCTGAGTCGCATCGCCGAGCAGGCCGAGCGCGCCGGCCGCGTCATCAAGAGCGTGCACGCCTTCGTGCGGCGGCGCGAGCAGCAGCGCGAGACCATAGGCGCCGACATGCTGTTCGAAGCCGTGCTGCCTCTCGTGCGGCTGCAGGCGCGCAAGAGTGGCACCCGCATCGAGATCGACATGCCCGCCCGGGCGCCGCGCGTGGTCTGCGACCGCACCATGGTCGAGCAGGTGCTGCTGAACCTGACGCGCAACGCCATCCAGGCGATGGAGAACGACACGCCACTGGCCGAGCGCGTGCTGACCTTGCGCGCCCGGCAGACCCATGCCCGCTGGGTGACCTTCGGGGTGCTGGATGCGGGCCCCGGCATCACGCCCGAGGTGGCGGCCCAGATCTTCACCCCCTTCTTCACCACCAAGCCCGAGGGCATGGGCCTGGGGCTGAGCCTGTGCCGCACGGTCATCGAGCAGCACGGCGGTGCGCTGGACTTCGGCCCTCCCGAGGGGCCGGGCAGGATGCCCGGCACCGAGTTCCGGTTTACCCTACCGGCACCGCGTGTGGCCGAAGCCGGCGACACGGCCGCCCTCACCGCCGCATGAAACCCGACCTCGATCCCGCCCTCGGCATACCCACGGTCTACCTGGTGGACGACGAAGACGTCGTGCGCGACGGCCTGGCCTGGCTGCTGCGTTCTCGCCGCATGATCAGCGAAGGCTTTTCCAGCGCCGAGGCTTTCGAGACCTGGCTGCAGCCGCGCACGTCGCCGTCGTCAGCGCCCTGGCCGTCGTCGCCGTCCTGCCTGCTGCTGGACGTGCGCATGCCCGGCATGAGCGGCCTGGTGCTGTTCGACCGCCTGGTGGAACGCGGCCTGCCCGCGGTGCTGCCGGTGATCTTCCTCACCGGTCATGGCGACGTGCCCACCGCAGTGGCCGCCGTCAAGCGGGGTGCGTTCGATTTCGTCGAAAAGCCCTTCTCGAACAACACCCTGGCCGACCGGGTCGAGCAGGCCCTGGCGACGAGCGCGGCGGCGCTGCGTCAGCGCAAGGCACATCAGGCCGTGTCCCGCGCCTTGGCCGAGCTGACCGATCGAGAGCGTGACGTGATGCGGCTGGTCATCGATGGCCGGCCGAACAAGCTCATCGCCGACGCGCTGGACATCAGTGTTCGCACGGTCGAAGTGCATCGGGCGCGGGTGTTCGAGAAGATGGACGTGAAGTCGGCGGTCGAACTGGCCAACCTGCTGCGCGATCCGCCCGGCAGCGCTTGAAGGGTGCGGGGCACGGGCGTGGGCGAATTCGATCTCATTGCGCGCTACTTCACGCGGCCGGTGCGCCGCGCAGCACTGGGCGTCGGCGACGACTGCGCCCTGCTCGCGCCGCGGCCGGGCATGCAGATCGCGGTGTCCAGCGACATGCTGGTCGAGGGCCGGCACTTCCTGGCCACCGTGCCGCCCGAGCGCCTGGGTCACAAGGCGCTGGCGGTCAACCTCAGCGACCTGGCGGCCTGCGGTGCCGAGCCGCTGGCCTTCACGCTGGCGATCTCGATGCCGCGCGTCGATGCGGCCTTCCTGGGGCCGCTGGCCGACGGTCTGTGGCAGCTGGCCGACGCCCACGGCATCGAGCTCGTGGGAGGCGACACCACCGCCGGGCCGCTGAACCTGTGCATCACCGTCTTCGGCGAAGTGCCGGCCGGCCAGGCGCTGCTGCGCAGCGGGGCAGTTGTCGGCGACGATGTCTGGGTCAGCGGCACCCTGGGGGATGCCCGCCTGGCGCTGGAGGTCTTCCGCGGCCGCGTGGCGCTGTCCGCCGATGACTTCGAACGTGTGCGGCTGGCCATGGAACGTCCGCAGCCGCGGGTGGCCCTCGGCCGCGCCTTGCGCGGCGTGGCCAGCAGCGCGATCGACCTCAGCGACGGCCTGGTGGGCGACCTCGGCCATGTGCTGCGCCGCTCGGGCGTCGGCGCGGTGGTGGATGTCGACGCACTGCCCTGCAGCGAGATCCTGCGGGACCAGGGCACCGAGCTTCGCCACGAGTGCCTGCTGGCCGGTGGCGACGACTATGAACTGCTGTTCACCGCGCCGGCAGGCGCGAGAAGCGCCGTCGCTGCGGCCGCCGCCCTGGCCGGCGTGCCCGTGACACGCTGCGGCCACATCGAGGCTGGCAGCAGCCTGTCGATCGTCGACGGGGCCGGCCGACCCCTGGACGCCCGCTGGCGCGCCTTCGACCACTTCGCATGACGGCGACGGTCGATCCTGCCGGCCCTGGGGCGCCGCGTCGCGCCACTTCCGGATTCATGCTGAGACATCCTGCGCGATGGGTGGCGCTGGGCTTCGGCAGCGGGCTGTCGCCGTTCGCTCCCGGCACCGTCGGCACGCTGTGGGGCTGGGCCTCGTTCCTGGTGCTCGACCATTGGCTCGACGCGACCGGCTGGGCATTGTTCATCCTGGGCGGCAGCCTGCTGGGCCTGTGGGCCTGCACGCGCACGGCGCAGCACCTGGGCGTGCCCGACCCGGGCGCCATCGTGTGGGACGAAGTGCTGGCCATCTGGCTCGTGATGTGGCTGGTGATGCCCGCCGGCCTGTGGGTGCAGCTGGCGGCCTTCGCGCTCTTCCGCTTCTTCGACGCCGTCAAGCCCGGACCCGTGCACTGGGCCGACCAGCTGTTCAAGCTGCGGCCTGGCGAGGCCATCGGCTGGCGCCAGGGGCTGGGCATCCTCTTCGACGACTTCGTGGCAGCCGGGTGTACCCTGTTGCTCATCGCCATCGGAGTCGCGGCATGGAACTGGTGAACTTCGAATCCGCCGTGCTGGCGCTGGCAGCAGCGCTGCGTGTCCGCGGCTGGCGTCTGGCCACCGCCGAGAGCTGCACCGGCGGGCTGATCGCCGCCGCCTGCACCTCCGTGGCCGGCTCCAGCGACTGGTTCGAGCGGGGCTTCGTCACCTACAGCAACGAAGCCAAGACCGCGATGCTGGGCGTGGACGAGGCGCTGCTGAAGACGCACGGCGCCGTCAGCGAAGCGGTGGCGTGCGCGATGGCTGCGGGAGCCTTGCAGTGCGCGCCGGTGCAACTCGCCGTTTCGGTGACGGGCATCGCCGGCCCGGGCGGCGCGGTGCCGGGCAAGCCGGTGGGCACGGTCTGGATGGCTCTGGCCTGGCGAGGTGTCGACGGCGCGCCGCAGGCAGCCGCGCAGAGGCTGAGCCTGCCGGGCGACCGCACGGCGGTGCGCCACGCGACGGTGGCCGCTGCGCTGCAGGCCTTGCTCGTCCGATGCGAGGCTGCCTCAGGCTGACTCGACGGGCGCCATCGGGCGGGGCTGCAGCAGGTGCTGCTGTGCGAAGGCCTCGGGCGCCACCGGGCGCCCGTGCAGGTAACCCTGCTGGAGCCCGCAGCCCATGGCCAGCAGCAGCGCGCGCTGTGCTGCGGTCTCCACGCCCTCGGCCACCACGGCCATGCCCAGCGTGTGCGCGATGCCGATGATGGCCTGCGTCAGCGCCTTGTCGTCGGCGTCGTCGGGCAGATCGCGCACGAAGCTGCGGTCGATCTTCAGCTTCTGCGGCTTCAGCAGCTTCAGGTAGGACAGCGAAGAGTAGCCGGTGCCGAAGTCGTCGACCACCAGCACCGCGCCCACCTCGCGCAGCCGGCCCACGGTGCGCATCGCACCCTCGGCGTCGGACAGCAGGGCGCTTTCGGTCAGCTCCAGCTCCAGCTGCCCTTCGGCGAGGCCGTGGCGCTGCATGGCCGACTGCACGGCCGACGGCAGCAGAGGGTCGTGCGCCTGCAGGACGGAAACGTTGACGGCCACGTAGTCGAGCGCCAGACCGCAAGCGCGCCAGGCGGCGAACTGCCGGCATGCGCTGTCCAGCGTCCACATGCCCATTTCGCGGATCAGGCCGGTCTCCTCGGCAGCCTGGATGAAGGCGCCGGGCATCAGCAGGCCGCGCTCCGGGTGCAGCCAGCGCACCAGGGCCTCGCAGCCGACGATGCGGCCGGAGCGGGCGTCCTGGATGGGCTGGTAGTGCAGCACCAGTTCCTGCACTTCGATGGCGCGCGTCAGCTCGCGCTCCAGGGCCAGTCGCGCACGGAAGGCCCGGTCGATGTCGGGCCGGTAGAAGCTGTAGCGGGCGCGGCCCGACTCCTTGCTGCGGTACATCGCCAGGTCGGCCATGCGAGCGAGGGTCTCGAAGTCCTGTCCGTCATCGGGAAACATCGCCATGCCGATGCTGGCCGTGGTGCGGCTGGTGGCCGCCGAGCTGGACAGCGACACGGGCGGCTCCATCTCGTGCAGCAGCCTGTCGCAGCTCTCGGCCACTTCAGCGCCGTCGCGCACCCGGGGCAACAGCACGAGGAACTCGTCACCGCCCATGCGGCAGACCAGGGCTTGCGGGCCCAGCGCGACGCGCAGCCGGCGACCGATCTCCACCAGCAGCTCGTCGCCTGCGGCGTGCCCCAGCGCGTCGTTGATGGTCTTGAAGCGGTCGAGATCGACGAACAGCAGCGCCATCGCATCGCCGCGCCGTCGCGCCTCGGCAGCGTTCTCTTCGAAAAGCTGCGCCAGCAGCCGGCGGTTCGGCAGCCCGGTGAGCTGGTCGTACATCGCCAGGCGGTGCAGCTCGGCGTTCTTGGCTTCGAGCTCGCCGAACAGGCTGTCGATGCGCTGTCGCACCTCGTTGAGATGCTGTCCGAGCTGCCCCAGTTCGTCGCGCCGGCTCCAGCGCAAGGGCGGCGCCGACTCCCGCGCGGCGATGGTGCTGGCCTGCCGCTTCAGCCTGTCGATGGGTCGCAGCAGACGAATCGACAGCACGCCCGCCAGCACCAGCACCCCCAGCACCACCTGGGCGCCCACCAGGGCCGCCGTGATGCCCAGACGTTCGTTGAGCACCTGGTCGATGCTGCGGTCGTCGAAGGCCACGCGCAGGCGCGCCACGGACTGACCTTCGTGCAGAACGACTTGTTCCCTGAAGGCCATTGCCTGATCGGCCGTGCAGCGCGAGCGTGCAAGGCTCATCGGGGCCGGTGCAGCGGGCTGCAGGTCGAGCACCTCGACGGCGCACACCGAGACGTCTTCCATGAGGCGGTCGACCGCGGCGCGCAGCCCCGGCTCGCTGAGCGTCCAGGCCGGTTCGGTCAGCAGCGAGGCGCCCAGCACCATCTGGGCGGCGCGCTGGCGTTCGACCATGGCCATGCCCGACTCCCGTGAGTAGACGCGGTCGAGCGCGATCAGCACCAGTGCCGGCAGCACCATGCCGGCGACGATGGCCAGGGTCACGGTGGTTCTGATCGACAGGAACGAAAGGCGCAGCGGCAAGGCCAGGGACTCCGGTGAGTGAGCGAGCGACCGCTCCAACGGGATGTCGACAAATTTTCCACTGCCTTGAGTCTCGACGACGTTCCTGAGTCCTCCTGGCGTGAGGTCGGGCACCGGCGCGCCGTGGGTTAGGCTTGCGGCATGGACGTCTTGTTGTGCGGCGACATCGACGCCGAAGAGTGGAGGCGCTGGCGCGAAGCGCTGGCCGCCGCGATGCCCGAGGCGCGCTGGCTGTCCGCCGACGATGCGCGGCGGCAGCCATCCGCCGTGCTGGCGGCCGTGGTCGCCAACCCGCCGCCGGGCAGCCTGCAGGCCTGGCCTCGTCTGGCGCTGGTGCAGTCGCTGTGGGCCGGCGTCGACCGCCTGCTGACCGACCGCAGCCTGCCACCCGACGTGCCGATCGCACGCATGGTCGACCCTGTCATGAACCGCGCCATGGCCGAGACGGCGCTGTGGGCCACGCTATCGCTGCACCGCGGTTTCTTCGACTACGCACGTCGCCAACGCGAGGGCCGTTGGCAGCAGCATGAGCAGCGTCGCGCGGACGAGGTGTCGGTGCTGGTGCTGGGCTTCGGCCAGATGGGCCGGGCCGTGGTCGCCACCCTGGCCGCGCAGGGTTACCGCGTTGCAGCCTGGCGCCATACCGCGGGTGCGGCCGAGGCAGGCACACGCGTCGGCCACGGTGCCGGCGTGCTGCAGGCCGAACTCGCGCAGGCCGACATCGTCATCAACCTGCTGCCGCTGACCGACGCCACGCGTGACCTGCTGGACGCGAAGTTCTTTGCCGCGATGCGGCACGGTGCGGCGCTGGTCAACCTGGCGCGCGGTGGGCACCTCGTCGACGAAGACCTGCTGGCCGCGCTGAGCAGCGGTCGATTGCGACATGCGGTGCTCGACGTCTTCCGCGGCGAGCCACTGGCCAGCGGACACGCCTTCTGGGGCCACGACGGCGTGACGGTGTTGCCCCATGCCGCGGCGTTGACCGACGTCCGCAGCGCGGCCGCGGTGGCGGTGGCCAATCTGCGCGCCCTGCGCGACGGACTGCCCTTGAAGCACGTGGTCGACCGCGTCCGCGGGTATTGAGTCGACCGGCGTGCCCGGCCCTCAGCCGGCGCGCAGCGCCAGCACCGGCATCGCCCCGCGGCCCGGCCGGGTGGGCTGCAGCGCTTCCAGCAGCATCAAGGCCAGGCGCCGCAGCCCCTCCCAGGGCTCGGCGGGCCAGTCCGGATGGCGCAAGCCCTTGACCAGGCCGTCGCAGATGCTTGCCGCCTCGATCAGGTGCGCGATCTGGTGGTCCGACAGCAGCGGCACGGCACGCTCGACGAGGCGCTCCTTGGCGCCCCAGACACGGGCTTCGCGCAAGGCCAGCGGCAGCGGCTTGCCGGCGTCCAGCGCTTCCTTCACCCGGCGCAGGGCGCGGATGTCCTCGGCCAGCGTCCAGTGCACCAGCACCGCGGCCTCGCCCTCGGCGCGCAGGCCGTCGAGCATGCGCAGCGCCCGCGCCGCCTGGCCTGCGAGAAGGGCTTCGCCGAGCTTGAAGACGTCGTAGCGCGCCACGTTCAGCACGGCCGATTCGACCTGTTCGAAGTCGAGCGTGCCGGCCGGGTACAGCAGCGCCAGCTTCTGCAGCTCCTGGTGCGCTGCCAGCAGGTTGCCTTCGACACGGTCGGCGAAGAAGGCCAGGGTGCGCTGGCCGGCCTCGCCGGGCTGCACGCGCTGGTCCTGCCGCGCCATGCGCTGGGCGATCCACGCCGGCAAGGCCTTGCGCTCGACCGGCTCCACGCGCACCGAGACGCCGGCGCCGTCGAGGGCACCGAACCAGGCACTCTTGAGCTGCTGGCCGTCCAGCCGCGGCAGCTGCACCAGGGTCAGCACGTCATCGTTGATCTGTTCGCAGTAGCGCTGGAGCGCATCCGAGCCCTCCTTGCCGGGCTTGCCCGAAGGAATCCGGATCTCGATCAGCTGACGGTCTGCGAACAGGCTCATGGCCTGGGCGGCGCCGATCACCGCACTCCAGTCGAAGTGCGCGCCGCTGACCGTGAAGACCTTGCGCTCGACATACCCGGCGGCACGCGCCGCGGCCCGGATGGCGTCGCCGGCCTCCTGGGCCAGCAGCGGTTCGTCGCCGAACACGGTGTACAGCGGCCGCAGTCCGCGCCCGAGCTGGGGGTCGAGCTGGTCGGCGCGGACCTGCATGACCTCAGAGCCTGATCGCCGACAGGCGACGCGTGACCTGCAGCACCACGTCGGACTGCATCTCGCGGAACAGCTCGGCCTCTTCGAGTTCCTTGGCCAGCGCCGCAGTCTCCGTGTAGCTCATGTCGCGCGACAGCAGCACGATGGCTGCCGGCAGCAGCTCCTTGCCGCCGGGCGTCTGTGCACGGAAGTGGAAACGCAGGCGCAACTGAAGTTCCCGCACCTGAGCGGCGGAGGTCTGCGCCACCACGCTGCGCTCGCGCGTGTCGCCCAGCGACTGCAGCACGACGTCGGCCCGGGCCGGTGCGTCGACCACGCGCACGCGCAGCGACAGCGCCTGGCGCAGCTCCTCTGCCAGCGGCGAACGCGGCGCGAAGCCGACCAGGGCAATGCTGCCGAAGGACAGCGCCGGCGTCTGGCGCAGCTGGAAACCGCAGCCTGCCGCCGCGCCGCCCGTCGTCGCGGCCATCAGCGCCAGAATGCGGCGCCGTGCTTCGCTGGGCTGACGCTCAGACGACGACATTGACCAGTCGGCCCGGCACCACGACGATCTTCTTCACCGGCTTTCCTTCCGAGAAGCGGATGAACTCCGGGTGCTTCAGCGCAGCGGCCTCGATCGCGCCGCGGTCGGCCTGGGCCGGCACCTTCAGTGCGCCGCGCAGCTTGCCGCCCACCTGCAGTACCAGCTCGATCTCGTCCTGCACCAGCGCCGCCTCGTCGACCTGGGGCCAGGGCGCATCCATCAGATCGCCCAGGGTCGCGTCGTAACCGAGCTCCTGCCACAGCGCATGTGTGATGTGGGGTGCGGCCGGATACAGGGTGCGCAGCAGGATGCCCATCGACTCGTGCAGCACGGCGCCGTCGGCCGCCGTGTCGGCCAGTGCCGCATCGTCCAGCGCGTTGAGCATCTTCATGGCGCCCGAGACGACGGTGTTGTATTGCAGGCGGTCGTAATCGTGGCTCACCTGGCGCAGCAGCAGGTGGATCTCGCGGCGCAAGGCCAGGGCCGCAGCGCCCGCGCCCGCGCTCGAACCGCCGCCACCGGCCAGACGGCTGCGGTGCTTCAGCCCGAAGGACCACACGCGCTTGAGGAAGCGGAACGCACCTTCGGCGCCCGAGTCGGACCAGGCCGCGCTCTGGTCGGGCGGGCCGGCGAACATCACGAACACGCGCGCGGTGTCGGCGCCGAACTTGGCGATGATGTCGCGCGGCTCGACGACGTTGTTCTTGCTCTTGGACATCTTCTCGATGCCGCCCAGGCTCACGGGCTGGCCGTCGGCGCGCAGCGTGGCGCCTACAGGGTGGCCCTTGTCGTCAAAGCGGATGTCGACCTCGCTGGGGTAGTACCAGCGCCGTTTGCCTGCCGAGGGGCCGGAGTCTTCCTCGCGGTAGAAGGACTCGTTGAGCAGCATGCCCTGCGTGAAGAGCCTGGTGAACGGTTCACCGAACTTCACCAGGCCCAGGTCGCGCATGGCCTTGGTCCAGAAGCGCGCATACAACAGGTGCAGGACGGCGTGCTCGATGCCGCCGATGTACTGGTCCATCGGCATCCAGTAGTCGTTGCGCGCATCGACCATGGCGTTGTCGCTGTCGGGGCAGCAGTAGCGCATGTAGTACCAGGCCGAATCGACGAAGGTGTCCATCGTGTCGGTCTCGCGCCGCGCCGGCTTGCCGCATTGCGGGCAGCCCACGTTGACGAACGCGGCGCACTTGTTCAGCGGATTGCCGCTGCCGTCGGGCACCAGGTCTTCGGGCAGCAGCACCGGCAGGTCCTTCTCGGGCACCGGTACCGAGCCGCAGCTGTCGCAATGGATGATCGGGATCGGCGTGCCCCAGTAGCGCTGGCGGCTGATGCTCCAGTCGCGCAGGCGCCAGATGGTCTTCTTCTCGCCCAGGCCCTCGTCCACCAGCGCCTTGGCGATGGCATCCACCGCCGGCTTGTACGCCAGGCCGCTGAAGTGGCCCGAGTCGATGGTCACGCCCTTGTGCTTGTCGGCGTACCAGTCCTGCCAGCGCTGGTGGTCGAAGTGCTCGCCATCCAGGTGCACCACCTGCTTGATGGGCAGTGCGTACTTCAACGCGAAGGCGAAGTCGCGCTCGTCGTGCGCCGGCACGCCCATCACGGCGCCGTCGCCGTAGGTCATCAGCACGTAGTTGCCGACCCACAGCGGGATCTGCTCGGCCGTCAGCGGGTGCTGCACCACCAGCCCGGTGGGCATGCCTTCCTTGTCCTTGAGCGCCAGTTCGGCCTCGGTGGTGCCGCCTTGCTTGCACTTGTCGATGAACGCGGCCAGCGCCGGGTTGCCTGCTGCCGCGTGCGTGGCCAGCGGGTGCTCGGGTGCCACCGCGCAGAAGGTCACGCCCTTGATGGTGTCGGCCCGCGTCGTGAAGACGTGCATGCGGCCGTCCTGGATCAGCGCACCGGCCGCGTCGCGGATCTGGTGCGTGAAGGCGAAGCGCACGCCTTCGCTCTTGCCGATCCAGTGCTCCTGCATCAGGCGCACGCGCTCGGGCCAGCCTTCGAGGTAATCGCGGTGGGTGGTGTCGGTCACGCCGGCCAGCAGCTCGTCGGCGTACTGGGTGATGGCCAGGTAGTAGCCGGGGATCTCGCGCTTCTCGACGATGGCGCCACTGCGCCAGCCGCGGCCGTCGACCACCTGCTCGTTGGCCAGCACAGTCTGGTCGACCGGGTCCCAGTTGACGACCTGGGTCTTCTTGTAGGCGATGCCCTTTTCGAGCATCTTCAGGAAGAACCACTGGTTCCACTTGTAGTAGCTGGGGTCGCAGGTGGCCACCTCGCGCGCCCAGTCGAAAGCCAGGCCCAGCGGCTGCATCTGGCTCTTCATGTCGGCGATGTTGGCGCGTGTCCACTGAGCCGGCGGCACGTTGTTGTCCATCGCCGCGTTCTCGGCCGGCAACCCGAAGGCGTCCCAGCCCATGGGCATCAGGACGTTGTAGCCCTTCATCCGCAGGTAGCGCGCCATCATGTCGTTGATGGTGTAGTTGCGCACATGCCCCATGTGCAGCTTGCCGCTGGGGTACGGCAGCATCGAGCAGGCGTAGAACTTGGGGCGGCTGGTGTCCTCGGACACACGGTAGGCATCGCGCGCGGCCCAGTGGGCTTGTGCGGCGGCTTCGACTTCGGCGGGGACGTATTTGTCGTTCATGCGCCGATTCTACGAAGCGGCCCTGGCAGCGAGGCCGCGCCGCCCCTGCGCG
>LNFM01008525.1_pt1 | contig 15431 bp, 13 predicted proteins | sample 596031 | NCBI WGS metagenome assembly LNFM01 (sample SAMN04254537, study PRJNA301005) | activated carbon metagenome | isolation source: dual media filters at the Ann Arbor, Michigan drinking water treatment plant | place: USA: Ann Arbor | reverse complement strand
ACGTAGCCCAGGCCCCAGACGGTCTGGATGTACTTCGGCTTCGACGGATCCGGTTCGATCATCTTGCGCAGGCGCGAGATCTGCACGTCGAGCGAGCGATCGAATGCCTCGTACTCGCGTCCGCGCGCCATCTCCATCAGCTTCTCGCGCGACAGCGGCATCTTCGGATGGCGCGCGAACACCTTAAGCACGGCGAACTCGCCCGTCGTGATGGCAATCTGCTCGCCGTTGCGGGTCAGCGTGCGTGTGGCCAGATCGAGCTCGAACTCGCCAAAGCGCACGCTGCCGGCCTCCTGCGCCGGCGCGCCGGGCAGTTCATCGGCCCCCTTGCGGCGAAGCACGGCATGAATGCGCGCCAGCAGTTCGCGCGGATTGAACGGCTTGGGAAGATAGTCGTCCGCGCCCATCTCGAGGCCGACGATGCGGTCCACATCCTCGCCCTTCGCCGTAAGCATGATCACGGGCGTGCGGTCGTTGCTGCCGCGCAGGCGTCTGAGCACCGACAGACCGTCTTCGCCCGGCATCATCAGGTCCAGGATGAGCACGTCGTAGCGTTCGCGCAACCACAGCTTGTGCATGGCGGCGGCGTTCTCGGCCACGTGCACGGCGAAGCCGTTGTCGCCCAGATAGCGACGGAGCAGGTCGCGCAGGCGGGGGTCGTCGTCGACGACGAGCGCTTTGGTGGCAGATCGGTTCATCGTGTTGCGGTTCTTCCGGCGGGCGGTCGGAGCGCGATGCTACGCAGCGTGCGGCCGTCAACCAGCAGGTGGCCACATTCGGTTACAGAATTTACCCCGCTTGGGCGCCAACGACGCCTCGCTGCGACCCCGGCCGGGCGGCGACTGCCTAAGATGTCACCGAGGGCGCGACATCGCGTCCATCGTCTCTGCAACCAGCCTGCATCCTGCAAGTACCTAGCCGACGCCCGTCATGCCTCGCCTGCTCATCATCGCTCTTGTCTTGTGCACTGCTGTCCTGGGTGCGCAGCCGACGCATGCGCGCGATGGCCGCCTGACGCCCGAGCAACGTGACGAGGTGTTGCGCCGGATGACGCCGGAGCAGCGGCAGCGCCTGTGGGAGCAGATGTCGCCGGAGCAACGCGGCAACGTGCTGCGGCAGCTCACGCCGGATCAGCGCGATGCCCTGCGCGAGCGCATGACGCCCGAGCAGCGCGATGAGTTTCGCCAGCGCATGCTCGAACATCGCCAGCGCCGCATCGACGAAGGCAGCGCGCGCCGCCTGACGCCGGAAGAGCGGCAACGCCTGCGCGACCAGATCTACGAGTCCAATCGTGACTTGCGTGACCGGCGTGACCAGCGCGGCCCAAGCCGCGATCGCGATCGACCCGAGCGGCGGGAGCGGTGAGCGGACCGTTGCCGGCGCATCCGCTTGCGCGTCGCTGGTGCGGTGCGCTCCTGGGCCTGCTGCTGGCCGCCGGCGCTTTGTTGGCGCCTGCCTGGCTGCAGGCGCAACCCCTGGGCGAGGCGCGTGCCTCGCAGCTGCTGTCGCGTGCGGGATTCGCCCCGCCACCGGGCGAGGTGGCCAGCTTTGCTGGCCTGACCCAGGCGCAGGCCGTGGATCGGTTGCTGGGTTCCATCAACCGGCAGGCGCACACGCCCGCACCCGCCTGGGTCGACGCGCCGATCGTCCTGCCACGGGACGTGCAGCGGATGCCGGAGGCCGAGCAGCGCGCCTACCGTCAGACGCTGGTACGGCATAGCCTTGAGCTACGCGGCTGGTGGCTGCGCGAGATGGCGGACACGTCGTCGCCGCTGTCGGAGCGCATGACACTGTTCTGGCACAACCACTTCGTCAGCGCGCAGCCCAAGGTGCGCTGGCCGCAGCTGCTGTATCGCCAGAACGTCCTGCTGCGCGAGCATGCGGTGGGCAGTTTTGCGGCGTTGCTGCATGCCGTCGTGCGCGATCCGGCCATGCTGGTCTATCTGGACGCCGCCACCAGCCGACGGGACCAGCCGAACGAGAACCTGGCGCGTGAGTTGATGGAGCTGTTCACGCTTGGCCAGGGGCACTACACCGAGACTGATGTGCGTGAGGCGGCGCGTGCGTTTACCGGTCACAGCCTGGATCCGGGGTCTGGTCAGTTCGTGTTTCGCCAGGGCGTGCACGATCCAACGTCCAAGTCCATTCTGGGGCGGCAGGCGCGGTTCGACGGCGCGGCCGTGGTTGATCTGCTGCTTGCTCAACCCGCGACGGCCGAGTTCGTGGTGAGCAAGCTGTGGCGCGAGTTCGTCTCGCCGCAGCCCGATCCGGTGCGTGTCGCGCAGATCGCGACGCGCTTTCGCGACAGCGGCTATGCCGTTGCGGTTGCGCTGCGGGCGCTGCTGAATCAGCCCGAGGTGGTGGCCCTCGACGTCGATCAGGCGCTGGTCAAGTCGCCGGTGGAGCTGGTGATCGGCCTAGTGCGGCAAAGCGGCGGGGATCTCGCGCTGCCGGCTGGCGCGGCGCTGGCGACGGCCGCGATGGGGCAGAACCTGTTTGGCGCGCCGAACGTGCGCGGTTGGCCCGGCGGGGAAGCCTGGATCAATACGCAGTCGCTGCTGGCGCGCAAGCAGTTCATCGAGCGCGCCTTGAATGTGCGTGGGGCGATGTCCCCAGCGTCCCGCCTGGATGGCGATCAGATGCTGTCGCCTGCCGCAGCTGCGCCAGATGAGTCGATGGACGCGACCCGCCGCCGCGCGCAGCGGGCGCAGGCGGCCGTGGCCTATGCGGTGTGGATCGATACCAAGGCCTGGCTGGCAACCAGTACCGCACTGCAGCCGGAACGTCCGATGGAGCCCGGCGACAGCGCACGGCTTGCCGCTCATCTTGGCTGGGTGCCGCCCGTGACCCTTCCTCCCACTGGCAGTCTGGCGCTGGATGCACTGCGCAGTCTGCTGCTCGACCCCACCTATCAGCTCAAGTAGGCCGACGTCATGGATCGACGCCAGTTCATGCTCGGTGCGGCCACTGTCACTGGGTGGACCTTCGCTGATCGGGCTTGGGCCGCCAGCGCGGCGCCGCTGCGGCTGCTGGTGTTGATCGAACTGCGCGGTGGCAACGATGGACTCAACACGGTGGTGCCGGTGGACGACGGCCGCTACCGTGATCTACGGCCCCGGTTGGCCTTGCCCGACGACGGCGTGGTGCGGTGGGCACCCGATCTGGCGCTGCACGCGTCATTGGCGCCGTTGGCCTCGGCATGGCAGGCGGGGGAACTGGCGATCGTGCAGGGGGTGGGCTACGCCCAGCCGGATCTGTCGCACTTCCGCTCGATCGAGATCTGGGATACGGCGGCTGACAGTACCGAGCTGCTGCAGCAAGGTTGGCTCGCACGCGCAGCACTCAGCCAGCCCGCCCTGTTCGCGCGCTTTGCAGCAGACGGCGTGATCGTCGGCTCGGCCGACCTCGGACCGCTGGCAGGGGGGGCGCGCGCCGTGGCGATCGCCGATCCGGGCCGGTTCGCCCGTGCTGCCCGTCTGGCGCAAGCTGACAGCGCCCCGGCACGCGGCGCGCTCGGGCATGTGCTGCGGGTGGAACACGACATCGTGCGCGCAGGCGCCCAGATTCGTCCCGAGGCGCGGTTTGTCACCGAGTTTCCGCGCTCACCATTCGGCCAGGCCATGTCGAATGCGGCTGCGATCGCCAGCACCGGCCAGGTGCCGGTGATTCGGGTGACGCTGGGTGGATTCGATACCCACCAGAATCAGCTGCCGGTGCATGCGGCGTTGCTGCGGCAGGTGGGGGAGGGCATCGCTGCATTACGGGCGGCGCTGACGGAGGTCGGCCTGTGGCAGCACAGCCTGATCGCCACGTACTCTGAATTTGGCCGCCGCCCGCGTCAGAACGGCAGCGGCGGGACCGACCATGGAACGGCAGGCGTGCAGTTCGTCTGCGGCGGTCGGGTGCGCGGCGGCACGTACGGCGCGCAGCCCGACCTGGGTCAGCTGGATCGCACTGGCAACCTGCCGCATCAGATCGACTTCCGCGCGCTGTACGCGACGGTGCTCGAGCAGTGGTGGAAGCTCGATAGCGAGCGGGTGCTCGGCCGTCGCATCGCACCGCTGGCGCTACTGCGCGAAGACCCGGTGGGCTGAGGGGCGGCGCGCAACTCGCCTGAGGGGCGCGCAGATAGAATCTTGCGGCTGCGCGGCCGCTGGGGCTGCGCCATCTGCTGCGTTGGCATCGCCCTGCCGTGACCGATCCCGTTTTGCTCGCGTTCGACACCGCAACCTCATGGTGTTCGGTGGCGCTCGCCCGCGGGGCGCAGATCATCGAGCGGGCCGAGCCGGTCGGACAGCAGCATTCCGATCGCGTCTTGCCCATGGCACAGCGCCTGCTGGCCGACGAGGGCATGACGCTCAAGCAGATGGATGCGATCGTTTTCGGCGCCGGCCCCGGGTCGTTCACCGGACTGCGCATTGCCTGTGGCGTGGCGCAAGGTGCGGCCTACGGCATCGACCGGCCTGTTTTGGCGATCGGCAACCTGGCGGCGCTGGCGCTCGACGCGGTTCGCCGACAGCCGCGCGCCCGCCGGATCGCCGTGGCCATCGATGCGCGCATGAACGAGGTGTACTGGGCGGTGTACGACGCCGCGGACGACGATGTCGTCGAGGTTGTGCCGCCCTCGCTGTCGTCGGCTATCGATCTGCCGCCGTTGCTGGCCGACCTGGCGATCGATACGGTCGCTGGTGATGCGCTGACGGCCTTTGCCGGTGCACTCGATGCCGTGCCCGCGATGCATCGGCTGCCCCTGGCCAGCGCCAGCGCCGGCACCATCGTGCGGTTGGCCCGACACGCCTTCGCCCGTGGCGAAGCGGTCGAGCCGGCAGCGGCGATGCCCGTCTACGTGCGCAATCGGGTGGCGCTAACGATTGAGGAGCGCACTGCCGCGCGCGCCGGGCAGTCAGCATGAGCGCCGTTGCGCTGCCGCCGCAGGCGTCGCCTGCCGAGCATTTCGCCCCGATGCTGGCGCGCGATCTCGACGAGGTGCTGCAGATCGAAGACCGCGTCTATCCGTTCCCTTGGACACGGGGGAACTTTCAGGACGCGCTCAGCGCGGGCTACTGCTCGTGGACGCTACGGCGAGGCGAGCGCACGATGCGCGGCGAGATGATCGCGTATGCCGTGGTGATGATTGCGGTCGATGAAGCCCATCTGCTCAACCTGAGCGTGTCTCACGACTGGCAGCGGGGCGGATACGGCTGGCGCATGCTCGAGTGGATGGCGCAACAGTCGCGTGACCACGGCGCACACAGCATGCTGCTCGAGGTCAGGCCGAGCAACCTGCCCGCGCAACAGCTTTACGAGCGCTATGGCTTCGATCGTATTGGCGTTCGCCGCGGGTACTACCCGGCGCATGGCGGCCGCGAAGACGCCATTGTGATGCGGATCGCACTATGAGGACGACATGACACTCGATCCTCGGCGGGCGCAGATCTGGCACGTGATGGGGCTTGGACCGATCTGGCAGGAGCGCGGTTCGCATGTGTCGGCATCGGTTGTCGAGGAGGCCACCACAGAAGCATCCCCGCGGTTAGATACCTCGCCGGCGGCCGTGCCAGCACCGGCTGCCGTCCGCGCCAGTGGTTCCGCTGGGTCAGCACGTGACGAGATCGCGGTCATGTCGTGGGACGCCCTGCAGCAGTCGGTGAGCGGCTGCACAGCCTGTGCGTTGAGCCGCTCCCGTAAGCAGACGGTGTTCGGGGTTGGTCATCCGCAAGCGCACTGGTTACTGGTAGGCGAGGCGCCGGGGGCGGAGGAAGACGCGCGTGGTGAGCCATTTGTGGGACAGGCGGGGCGGCTGCTCGACAACATGCTTGCCTCGATCGGTCTGTCGCGCAGCGCCGAGGACCCGGCAACCGCGGTATACATCGCCAACGTGCTCAAGTGCCGCCCGCCGGGCAATCGCAATCCGGAGCCGGCTGAAGTGGCGCAGTGCGAGCCGTTCCTTCACAGGCAGATCGCGCTGCTCAATCCGCGCGTCGTGCTGGTGATGGGCCGCTTTGCCGCCCAGTCGCTGCTGGCGACTGAAGCGTCGATCGCCAGCCTGCGCGGGCGCATGCACCAGATCGAAGTGGCCGGCCGCAAGGTGCCCGTGGTGGTCACCTATCACCCCGCGTACCTGCTGCGCAACCTGGCGGACAAGGCAAAGAGCTGGGCCGACCTGTGCCTGGCGCGCCAAGTCTACGGGTCGACTGTCGGTTGAACGTCGAGCACGCAGCGCGGAACCGCACGCGCTAGTGCGGCGATCGATGCTGGCCGATCAACTGCGTCCAGTCGCGCTCGCGCTGGTTGTGTCGGTGGCGCAGGATCACCAGCAGCATCGTCGCTGCGACAAAGAAACCGAACAGCACGATGATGGTCTCGATGCGCAGGTCGAGCCAGAGCAGCAGCGCATAGATCGACAGCATCACCAGGATGCTCAGGTTCTCGTTGAAGTTCTGTACCGCGATCGAATGGCCGGCCGACAGCAGGACATGCCCGCGATGCTGCAGCAGCGCGTTCATCGGCACGACGAAGTAGCCGGCAAGTGCGCCGATCACGACCATCACCAGCGCAGCTACGACCGCGCCCCAGCCGAGCGTCGAGGCGCCGATCGTGATGCCGCCCGCCGGCAACGAGGCGAAATCCATAAAGGCGAGGCAGGCGACGAGCAGGCCCATGGCCACGCCAACCGGCAGTACCGTCAGCGACCGCTTCAGCGACACGCGTGCCGCTGCCCACACCGAGCCGATGGCAATACCGATCGCGACCACCGCCTGCAGCACCGCGCCTTGCGATAAGGTCATACCCAACGTCGTCTCCGACCACTTGAGCACGATGAACTGAAGCGTTGCGCCGGCACCCCAGAACAGGGTCGTGACCGACAGAGAGATCTGCCCGAGCTTGTCGCGCCACAAGGTGCGGACGCAGTGGGCGAAATCAGACAGCAGCCGCACGGGGTGGGTCGCCTGCTTGGCGTAGCGCGCCCCGGTGTCCGGGATGAAAAAGTTGACCGCCGCAGCGACTGCATAGAACACCGCCACGACCGCGATCGCCGCCTCGGCGGGGCTATCCAGTTCGTAGCTGATCAGCGGAACGTCGATCGACATCAGATAGGCAGCGACGTTGGGCGAGACCAGCACGCCACCGACCACGAAGCCCAGGATGATCGAGCCGACCGTGAGGCCCTCGATCCAGCCGTTGGCGACCACCAGTTTCTCGGGCGGCAGCAGTTCTGTGAGGATGCCGTACTTCGCCGGCGAATACGCGGCCGCCCCGAGGCCGACCACCGCATAGGCGACCAAGGGGTGCGCACCAGCAAACATCAGCAGGCAGCCGCCGATCTTGATCGTGTTGGTGATCAGCATGACGCGGCCCTTCGGCATCGAGTCGGCAAACGCACCGACGAACGCGGCCAGCACCACGTACGACACGAAGAAGAACAGCTTGAGCATCGGCGTCATCCACTCCGGCGCATTGATGTCGCGCAGCAGGGCGATGGCACAGATCAGGAGCGCGTTGTCTGCCAGCGACGAGCAAAACTGCGCGGCCATGATCGTGTAGAAGCCGCGGTTCATCGCTCGTGGACGGGGCGTGAGGTGATGGGTGGGAGGGGCCGCGCGTTATATCACGCAGGTATTGCCCGACATGCGGCGCAAGGTGCGCGGCCACGCCGGTATTCTCCTCTCCATCCCCTGTTGTTCCGCCGGTTGCTGTGCAAGCCACAATGATCACGAGACCCACCGATGCCGCGTCCAATCCAGGCACTCATCCATCTTGATGCGTTGCAGAACAACCTGTCGCAGGCGCGGCGACACGCGCGTGCGCGGCGCGTCTGGGCAGTCGTCAAGGCGAACGCCTATGGCCACGGCATCGAGCGTGTTCTGCCAGCATTGGATGCGGCCGATGGACTGGCGCTGCTCGACCTTGCGGAGGCCGAACGGGCCCGCGCTGCCGGTTGGCGCAAACCGATCCTCCTGCTGGAAGGTTTCTTTGCAGCGCGCGACCTTGAACTGGTCGACCGGCTGTCGCTCGACACCGTGGTGCATGACGGCAGCCAGATTGTGCTGCTGGCGGCGCACCGATCGCCCAGCCGCATCGCCGTTCACCTCAAGGTGAACACGGGCATGAACCGACTCGGCTTTCCGGTGCCGCAGGTCGGCGGCGCGCTGGCAACTCTGCATGCGCTGCCGCATGTGCAGGTCAGCACCGCGACGATGCACTTTGCCAACGCCGATGCGCCGGACGATGGCGGACCGGCCGGGGTGGCGGCGCAGTTGCGCGCTTTCGATCGCGCCCTGGCGGACTGGACCGGACTGCGCAGCATGGCGAACTCGGCCGCGCTGTTCATGCAACCACAGGTGCTAGGCGACTGGGTGCGGCCGGGAATCGCGCTTTATGGAGGTTCGCCGTGCGCCGGGCGGCCGGCCGCTGCTTTTGGCCTGCAGGCAGCCATGACGTTGCGCTCGTCGCTGATCGCGGTACAGCAACTGAACACCGGCGACTGCGTGGGATACGGCTCACGCTGGCGTGCGGCGCAACCCTGCCGGATCGGTGTCGTCGCCTGCGGCTACGCGGATGGCTACCCGCGGGTGGCGCCCGAGGGTACGCCGGTCGCGGTGGACGGGACGATCGTGCCGCTGGCAGGACGGGTCTCGATGGACATGATCACGGTGGACCTGAGCAGCGCACCGGATGCGAAAGTGGGCAGCACGGTCGAGCTGTGGGGGCATCAGGTGCCGATCGATACCGTCGCGGAACTGTGTGGCACGGTCGGCTACGAACTCATGTGTGCGCTGGCGCCCCGGGTGCCGGTCGAGGTGATCGACTGATGGCAACGCGAGCCAAGACCCAGTATGTGTGCAGCGAGTGCGGCGGCACTTCGCTCAAGTGGCAGGGCCAGTGTCCGCACTGCAATGCCTGGAACACGCTGAGCGAGGCGCGGGTCGAGGTGGCCGAGAAGGGCGCCAACCGCTTCGCCGCACTGGCCGGCGCGGCGCCGGTGCAGACCCTGGGTGACATCGACGCGCGCGAGATGCCGCGCCGCTCGACCGGCATCGACGAGTTCGATCGGGTGCTTGGCGGTGGCCTGGTTGAAGGCGGCGTGGTGCTGATCGGCGGGGATCCCGGCATCGGCAAGTCGACGTTGCTGTTGCAGGCGTTGGCGGCGATGGCCGAGTCGTGCTCGGTGCTGTACGTCAGCGGCGAGGAATCGGCTGCCCAGGTGGCGCTGCGGGCGCGGCGCCTGGGCGTCGACGGTCGCAAGGTCCGCCTGCTGGCGGAGATTGGGCTGGAGCGAATTCAGGCCACGCTGGCCACGGAGAAGCCGCAGGTCGCGGTGATCGACTCAATCCAGACGTTGTATTCAGCCGAGCTGCAATCAGCGCCCGGCTCGGTCGCCCAGGTTCGCGAGTGCGCGGCGCAGTTGACGCGGCTGGCGAAACAGTCCGGAGTCACCGTGGTATTCGTCGGTCACGTGACCAAAGAGGGCACGCTGGCCGGACCGCGTGTGCTCGAGCACATGGTCGACACGGTGCTGTACTTTGAGGGTGACACGCACTCGTCGTTCCGCCTGGTGCGCGCCTTCAAGAATCGCTTTGGCGCCGTCAATGAGCTGGGCGTGTTCGCGATGACCGACCGGGGCCTGAAGGGCGTGGCCAACCCGTCTGCGCTTTTCCTGTCGCAGCACGATGTGCAGGTGTCCGGGTCCTGCGTGCTGGTCACCCAGGAAGGGACGCGGCCGCTGCTGGTCGAGGTCCAGGCCCTGGTCGACAGTTCTCACGCGCCCAATCCGCGCCGCTTGAGCGTGGGTCTGGAGCAGCAACGTCTGGCCATGCTGCTGGCCGTGCTGCACCGGCACGCGGGCGTGGCGACCCACGACCAGGATGTCTTCGTCAACGCGGTCGGCGGCGTGCGCATCCAGGAGCCAGCCGCGGATCTGGCGGTCCTGCTGGCGATCCTCAGTTCGATGCGCAATCGGCCGCTGCCAAGAGGACTGGTGGTATTCGGCGAGGTGGGTTTGGCGGGTGAGGTGCGTCCGGCGCCGCGCGGACAGGAACGCCTGCGCGAAGCGGCCAAGCTCGGCTTCTCAAAAGCGATCATCCCGAAGGCGAATGCGCCCAAGCACGCGATCGAGGGACTGGAGGTGATCGCGGTCGATCGCCTGGACAAAGCGCTCGACCACTTGAAGGGATAGCAGTCTCGCGCTGCGATCAGCTGCTGATGGCCCGCGCGGCCGCCAGCCCGCTGCGCACCGATCCTTCGATCGTCGACGGATATGCGCTGTCGGCCGCATCGCCGGCGAGGAACAGACCGTCGCACGGCAAGCGTGTCGGTGGCCGCTGCAGTCCGGGCGCGGGCACGATGGTGGCGCGCTTGTCCTCGACCACGCGGCTGGCGAGCGGGTCCGGCAACGCAAAGAGTGATCGCAGCTGAGCGGCCACCGCCATGGCCAGCGCTGAGTGGCCGAGCGCCTGATGATGACCGCTGGCGCTGATCACGACGCTGATCACACCGTCGCAGCGTGGATCGAGCGCACCGCGGTCGAACACCCATTGGCCGAAATGCTGCCGATCGTTGTGCTCGACCAATGCGCTTACCGCGTGCGGCAGGCGGGTGCCGGTGGGGTAGCGAAGGAACACCGTGGCAATCGCTGCGGACCGTACTGCGCGCAGCTGCGTGACCGCCGGCGTCAGTTGCTCCGCGTCCGGCACACAGGCGATCAGATCGGCGGCGCGCTCCGGCGGCAACGCCAGCACCACAGCGTCGTGCGTGGTCTCCGAGGATCGACCGAACAGTTGCCACCCATCGTCGCTCCGATGCAGGCGCTGGATCGGCGTGCGCAGGTTCACCTTCGCGCGTCGAGCCTGCAAAGCTGCATGCGCGGCATCCGGCAGCAACGACGACAGGTCAGCGCGCGCCAGCAGCAGGTCACTGGCGGCCCGCTCGGCGCCCAAGCTGTCGCGCAGCACCGTCAGGAACACTTGCGCCGAGGCCTCGTGCAGGCGAACGTTCAAGGCGGCGACGCACAAGGGCTCCCAGACGCGGTCGATCAATACTTGAGGCAGTTCGGCCAACAGCGCGGCGGCGGACATTGCCGACGGCGCTCGCCAACCGGCACGTTTCCAGTCTTCGACCGCCCGGACCATCGCCCACCGCGCGGACCAGGTCAGCCCATGCGCCGTCAGCAGCGCTGCAGCGACGTGAAGCGGAGCGGGCAGACGCGCGGCCTGCAGTGAAAAACCGTCCGGGTAGCGCAGCACGAACGGCTGGCGGATGAACGCTGTGTCAGGGTCGACCCCGACCCGCCGCATCAAGGCAAGCGTCTCGCGGTAGGCGCCGATCAGCAGATGCTGACCGTTGTCGAGCGGGTAGCGGCGATCGCCCAGCACGATATCCAGCCGGCGGGCGCGGCCACCGAGCTGCGGCGCGGCGTCGAACAGTTCAACCAGGCAGCCAGCGTCGGCCAGCTCGATTGCCGCCGCCAGCCCCGACCAGCCGCCGCCGATGACCGCGACGCGCCGGGCCTTATCCACGCGCCAGCCGCGCCGGCGGCCCGAACACCCAGGTACGCCAGGCGATCCATAACTTGCGCACCGGCGTGAGCGCGATCCGCTGGTGGAGCACGCGGAAGTCTTCGTGTTCGATCTCGTCGAGCAGGGTGAGGTAGATCGCGCCCATGATGAGGCCGGTGCGTTGGGCGCGCCGGTCGGCTTCCGGCAGGGCGTCCATCGCCGCGCGATAGGCGTCACGCGCGCGAGCTGCCTGCTTCTTCATCACCGACTCGAAGCCGGGCACGTAGGTGCCGCTGATGATGTCGGACACCTTGACCCCGGCCGCCTGCAGATCATCGAGTGGCAGATAGACGCGCCCGCGACGGGCGTCCTCGCCGACGTCGCGCATGATGTTGACGAGCTGCAACGCCAGGCCCAGCTGACGTGCGTACTCGAAGGTACGTTCGTCGCTGGCGCCGAAGATGCCCGCCGACATCTCGCCGACCACGCCGGCCACGAGGTGGCAATAGCGGCGCAGGTTGGCAAAGTCCAGGTAACGACTTTGCTGCAGGTCCATCTGCATGCCGTCGATGACCTGCAGCATCCGCTCGCGCGTTATGCCGAACACTGCCAGGTGCGGCGCCAGGGCGCGGGTCACGGGATGCTGCGGGCTGCCGGCAAACAACTGGTCGATCTCGCTGCGCCACCAGGCAAGCTTGGTGTGCGCTAATGCGGTGTCGCTGACCTCGTCGACGATGTCGTCGACCTCGCGGCAATAGGCGTACAGCGCAGTGATCGCGCGGCGCCGCGGTGGCGGCAGGAACAGGAAGCTGTAGTAGAAGCTCGAGCCGCTGGCCGCAGCCTTGTTCTGGCAATACTCGTCAGCGGTCATGGCGATCAGAACGCTACATGCGCAGGGCGCGGGCGGCCATCACGGCCCAATCGGCTTTGCCAAGAACCGGACGGTGCCGGTACACGTCGCCACGGACGGCATCGATCTTCTCGGCGATCCGCAAACCGCCTTGGACGACGAGCCGCAGCTCCCAACCGATGCGGCCGCCCAGCGTTGGGCCCAGCGGGGCGCCGGACAATAACATCGCACGAGCGCGCGCCACCTGCGCGCCGACGAGTTCTGACCACGGCCCATCGACGGTGCCTGCCGCGATCTGCGACTCATCGACGCCGTAGCGAATCAGCTCTTCCTGAGGCAAGTAAACGCGGCCCTTGGCCCAATCGATGGCGATGTCCTGCCAGAAGTTCACCAACTGCAGGCCGCTGCAGATCGCATCTGATTGCTCGAGCAATGCGGGCGTGTAGCGATCAAACAGGCACAACAGCAGCCGGCCGATCGGGTTGGCAGAGCGGCGACAGTAGTCGAGCAGCCTCGCATAGCTGGCGTAGCGGGTGACTTCGACGTCTTGTGAGAAGGCTGACAGCAGGTCGCGCAGCAACGACACCGGCAGTCGATGCTGATGGACCGCTTGGGTCAGCTGTGGCCAATCGTTCGGTGCCCCTGCATCGATGGCGTCCAGCTGTCGACCAAGCGCGGCAAGCTTCGACAGGCGCGTCGCCGCCTCGTCATCCCCTTCGTCGGCAATGTCATCGGCGTGCCGCGCAAACTGATAGATGGCCTGCACCGGTGGCCGCAATGCCGCAGGAAGCAGCAGCGAAGCGACCGGAAAATTCTCGTAGTGATCTACCCCCATGGGCACTGAAGCTATCACGTGCGGCAGCCCGGCGCCGACCTGCGCAGCCCGCGGTACTCAAGGGCGCTTCGATTAGAATGCGCCACGATTCGGTGCGAGTCCGCGCGTTCCCCTTGGCGCACGGGAGGCCGCTTCCGATAGCGTCGCGAAGGTGGCGAAATTGGTAGACGCACCAGGTTTAGGTCCTGACGCCTTCACCGGCGTGGGGGTTCGAGTCCCCCCCTTCGCACCACAGACCCAGGTTCCTTTTTTTTGACACCCACTGCGCGCGCGCGCCGAACGCGCCGACAGCCCTGCAGGAAATCATGCAAGCCACAATCGAAACACTGAGCGCCCTCGAGCGCCGCCTTGATCTCACCGTGCCAGCCGCTGAGATCGAGAAAGAAGTGTCGACGCGCCTGAACAAGATGGCGCGCACGATGAAGATGCCCGGCTTTCGGCAGGGCAAGGTACCGATGAAGATGGTGGCGGCCACCTATGGCGCGCAGATCCAGGCCGAGGTCCTCAACGACAAGGTGGGGGCGGCCTTCAACGATGCGATCTCCGGCAGCAAGCTGCGGGTGGCCGGCACACCGAAGCTCGAACCGCGGGACCTGGCGGAGAGCAAGGACCTGGGGTTCTCAGCCGTCTTCGAGGTCTACCCGGAGATCAAGCTCGGCGATCTGTCGGGCGTCGAGGTACAGCGCGCCGTTTGTCCGGTCGGGGAAGCCGAAGTCGATCGCACGATCGAGATCATGCGCAAGCAGCGCGCCACGTACGAAGCGGTGAGTCGCCCCGCAGTCGACGGTGACCGCGTGACGCTCGATTTCGTTGGCTCGGTCGACGGCACGCCGTTCGAGGGCGGCTCAGGCACCGACTTCCCGTTTGTGGTGGGCGAAGGCCGAATGCTGCCGGAGTTCGAAACGGCCGTACGCGGCATGCTTGCCGAAGAGAAGAAGACGTTTCCGCTGACTTTCCCGACCGACTATCGCGCCACGGAGTTGGCGGGCAAGCTCGCCAGCTTCGATGTGACGATCAAGAAGGTCGAGCAGCCCGTCCTGCCGGTGCTCGATGCCGATTTTGCGAAAGGCCTGGGGGTGGCCGACGGCGATCTCGACAAGATGCGGGCTGAGATCAAGGCCAACCTCGAGCGCGAGGTCAAGGGCCGGCTGAAGTCCCGGACCAAGGACAGCGCGCTGAACGCACTGCTGACCACCACGTCGTTCGAGGTACCGAAGTCGCTGGTCGAGGCCGACACCCAGCGCCTGATGGAGATGGCGCGCAACGATCTGGTTTCGCGCGGAATCGACGCCAAGGAGGCGCCGTTGCCGGCCGAGGTGTTTGCACCGCAGGCGCAGCGTCGAGTCCGACTTGGCCTGATGCTTGCCGAACTGGTGCGAAGCGAAGGTTTGAACGCCCAGCAGCAACAGATCCGCAAGGCAATCGAAGAGATCTCGCAGAGCTATGAGCGACCTGCCGAAGTGATTCAGTGGTATCTGGGCAACCGCGAGCGTCTGGCCGAGATCGAGGCGGTCGTAACAGAAGACAACGTCGTCGAGTGGATTCTGTCGCATGCACGTACGGTAGACACGGCGGTCGCCTTCGATGAATTGATGGGCAACGCCGGCAAGTGATCCCGGCTGTCGCGACGCAACTACTTGGGATGGACTCATGAACACCGATCAGCGGTTTGACCCCCAGAGCCTCGGCATGGTGCCGATCGTCATTGAACAGAGCGGACGCGGCGAGCGGGCGTACGACATCTATTCGCGCCTTCTGCGCGATCGCGTCATCTTCCTGGTCGGCCCGGTCACCGAGCAGACCGCCAATCTTGTGGTGGCGCAGATGCTGTTCCTTGAGTCGGAAAATCCGGACAAGGATATTGCGCTTTACATCAACTCTCCGGGCGGCTCCGTCTATGCGGGGATGGCCATCTTCGACACGATGCAGTTCATCAAGCCGGACATTTCGACCATCTGCGTCGGCATGGCAGCGAGCATGGGCGCCTTCCTTCTGGCGGCTGGCGCCAAGGGCAAGCGCTTTGCACTTCCGAACTCTCGGATCATGATTCACCAGCCCTCTGGCGGTTCGCAGGGGCAGGCGGCCGACATCGAGATCCAGGCCCGCGAGATCCTGTATCTGCGGGAGCGGTTGAATGCGATCCTCGCCGAGCGCACGGGTCAGCCGGTGGAGCGCATCGCCAAGGACACGGATCGCGACAACTTCATGTCGGCCGAGGATGCAGTAAGCTACGGAATCATCGATAAGATTT
>LNFM01008524.1_pt1 | contig 15431 bp, 6 predicted proteins | sample 596031 | NCBI WGS metagenome assembly LNFM01 (sample SAMN04254537, study PRJNA301005) | activated carbon metagenome | isolation source: dual media filters at the Ann Arbor, Michigan drinking water treatment plant | place: USA: Ann Arbor | reverse complement strand
GATTCACGCTCGAAAACGGCCTCGAGGTGATCCTCAACGAAGACCACCGCGCCCCGACGGTGACGGTCAACCTCTGGTACCACGTCGGAGGCAAGGACGAGCGGCTCGGTCGCAACGGGTTCGCGCACTTGTTCGAGCACCTGATGTTTCAGGGCTCCAGGCACGTCGCAGAGGACACCTACTTTCTCGAGCTCGAGCGCATCGGCGCGACGGGGATCAACGGAACGACCGGCGACGATCGAACGAATTATTTTCAGACCGTCCCGTCCGCGAGGCTCGCGACGGCGCTGTGGCTCGAGAGCGATCGAATGGGCTTTCTGCTGGACCACGTCGATCAGCGAACGCTCGACTCGCAGCGCGACGTCGTGCTCAACGAGTACCGACAAAACTACGAAAACGCCCCCAACGGCGCGGTCTGGCAGTTTCTGCACCGCACGGTGTTTCCCCAGACGCACCCGTATCACCGCATCCCGATCGGGACGCCCGAGGACCTCGCCAACGCCACGCTCGAGGACGTCAGGCGCTTCTTTCGGCTCTTCTATGTGCCCAACAACGCCACGCTGGTGCTCTCGGGTGACATCACCCCGCGCGACGCCCGCAGGCTCGTTCAGCAGTACTTCGGGCCCATCCCGCGGGGCGGCGACGTTCCGCGGCGGCCGCTGCCCGCGCCGGTGACCCTCTCGAGCGACGTGCGCGTCGAGGTCGAAGCGGGCGTGCAGGCCCCGCACGTCTACCTCGCCTGGCCGACGCCCAAGTACTTCGCGCCCGGTGACGCAGAGCTCGACCTCGTGGGCAACATCCTCGCCCACGGAGCGTCCTCGCGCTTGTATCGCCGCCTCGTGCGCGAGCAGCAAGTCGCCTCCAACGTCAGCGCGTTTCAAGGCTCGATGGAGCTGGCGTCCATGTTCGTCGTCGTCGTCACCGGAAGGCCCGGCCAGGCGCCAGAGGCGCTGCTTCGCGCCACCGACGCCGAGCTCGATGCGCTGCGCACCGCGGCTCCGTCGGCCGAAGAGTTCGAGCGCGCGCGGATCGACCTGACCACGTCGCTGCTCTTCTCGATGGAGTCCACCGGCGCTCGCGCCGATCGGCTCAACCTCTATCGCCAGTACGTCGACGACCCCAACTATCTCAGCAACGACATCGCTCGCTACAACAACGCCACGCCCGCGATGATCCCCACCACGATGCAGACGCACCTCCCGCGCGATCGCCGCGTGTCGCTCTTTGTGTTTCCCACGCCCGGAGCGCCGGTGTCGGGCCGACTCCGACGCGCGCCGAACGCGCGAAGCACGCGGGTCGTCCACTTCGACGACGACGTGATCCAGGGACAGACCCCGCGCCCGGGCGCCGTCGCAGGGCACCCCCAGGCAGGAGGCGCGCGATGAGCCGATCCAGCATGGTGACACACGCATTCAAGACGTCCGTCGTGCTCTCGCTCCTGGCCGCAGCGGGGTTCTCCGCTTGCCGCGGCGACAGCACCGACGGCGCGATCCTCAGCCAGAACCGCGGCGCCAGCGGCTCGTCGGCGACCAACGCCAACGCCAACGACGCCGCCACCGCGAGCGACAACGACGCCGCGGCGGGAGTCCAAGCGGACAACACCGTCACCGACGAGCCCGCGACGGCGCGCGTGGTCGAGCCGCTCCCCGACGCTCCTGCGCGGGTCACTCCCGACGCGGAGTTTCGCCGCCGCGCCCCAGGCCCGGGCCGCCCGGGGCGCTTCGTCGCGCCGAGGGTTCAGCGCTTCGCGCTCGCCAACGGACTCAAGGTGTACCTCGTCGAGCAACACCAGTTTCCCATCGTCGTCGCGCAGTACGTGACCAGGCTCGGCGCCGACGACGTCGCGCCGGAGCAAGCAGGCCTCGCGCACATGACCGCCTCGCTCCTCGAGCAAGGAACGACCACGCTCGGCGCCGAGCAGCTCAGCGACGCGTACGCCGCGATCGGCGCGCAGCACGGCGCGGCGATGGACTGGGACTCGGGCGGCGCGTACGTGAAGGTTCTCGCACCACAATTCAACAGAGCCCTGAATCTGCTGGCGGATGTCGTTCAACGACCGGCCTTCGCGCCGGAGGAGATCGAGCGCTGGCGCACGCGGAGGCTCGCCGAGCTCAGGTCCGAGCGAGACAACCCTCGCGCGGTGGGCGGCGTCGTCACCGCCCGGGCGGTCTTCGGCGACGCGCACCCGTACGGCAGGCCGCTGACCGGCCTCGAGGGATCGATCCGCGCGCTCACGCGCGACAACGTCGTGCAGTTCTATCGGTCGCACTTCGTTCCGTCCGAGAGCGCGCTGGTGGTCGCGGGCGATATCACTCAGGCGCAGCTGCGCGCCGCGGCCGAGCGCGAGTTCGGCTCGTGGCGGCCAGAGGCCCCGAGCACGCCAGCAGCGTCGCCGAGGGCAGCGGTCCCCGCGGCCCCCAGCGGCGCGCCGAAGGTGTGGCTCGTCGATCGCCCGCGAGCACCACAGTCCATCGTGATCCTCGCGATGCCCGGCGCCGCGCGGAGCGACCCGGACTTCGAGCGCATCCAAGTCGGCAACGCGATCCTCGGCGAGATCTTCTCGTCGCGCATCAACTTGAACCTCCGCGAGCGCAACGCGTTTACCTACGGCGCTCGCTCGCGCTTCGCGTTTCGCCGCGGCGCGGGAGCCTTCAGCGCCGGCGGCGCGATGCACACCCGCAACACCGCGCAGTCGGTGACCGAGATCCTCAACGAGGTCCGAAGAATGCGCGAGGCAGACGTCACCGCGGACGAGCTGAGCACCGCGCAGACGACCATCGTCGAGGGATTTCGCGCGCAGTTCGCGACGGCCGAAGGAACGGCAGACGGCATCAGCGACCTGTTCGTCTACAACCTCCCCGACGACTACGTGAACCGCTACCCCCGCGCGATCACCAGCGTCAGCGCCCGCGACGTCCGCCGCGTGATGACCGCGAGGCTCGACCCGGCGCGGCTCAGCGTCATCGTCGTCGGCGACCGCAGCGCGGTGATCTCGGGCATCGACGAGCTGCGCCGAGGACCGGTCGAGCTGCGCGACCCCGAAGGCGCTCCCGTCAACGCGACGAGCGCGACGAACACCACCAGCACAGACGCCATCGTGCGGTAGTCGAGCGCACTGTCCCCGAATTCATTCGGGGGCTGCACCGGCAGACTCAGCCCTTCGGCGACAGCCCGCGGATCCACAGCTCGGCCAGCTGGCTGGCGGCCTTCTCGAGGCCTCCCGTGCGGCCGTCGCCCAGCGCCCAGGTCAACGCGAGCCCGTCGAGCGCGCCGAACAGCGCTCGCGCCGTCACGCGCGCCGAGAGGTCGTCGCGAAAGTGCCCGCTCTTTTGCCCGTCGCTCACCACCGAGGCCATGAGCTCGAGGTACTCGAGGAAGCGCTTGCTGCCGTACTGCCGCAAGAGCCGCGTGCTCTGCCGAAGGTTGATCGTGATCACCTCCGCGAGCTCGCGCTGGCCGTCGAGCAGGCCGAGCTGAAGCTCGATGAGCCGACGCACGCGCGCCGGGGGATCCGGCTCCTTCGCCAGCTCCGTGCGCAGCGCGATCAAGAGCCGCTCGGTCCGATCCTCGAAGAGCGACTCGAGCACGTCGTCCTTGCTGTCGAAATAGAGGTAGATCGTCCCGTCGGCGACGCCCGCGGCCTTGGCGATCTCGCTGACGCGCGAGGCGTAGAACCCCTTCTTCGCGAAGACCTTGACCGCAGCGCGGAGGATTCGCTCGCGCTTGTCGTCGGTGCGCTTTCTGCTCGATGGCTTCGCGCCGCGTTCGCTCGCGCCCGCTTCGCCGCGCCGAATGAATCGCCGTTCAGTCACGGCAACGGCGGTATCACGCCGCGAAACAGGGCGTCAAAGCGATGACCGTCCCGCCGCCGCTCAGTCGCCCCGATCGTCGTTGTTGTGCTTGCGCGCGAGCTCTTCGAAGAGGTCTCGGCACTCGGGCCTTCCGCGCAGGTGCTTGATCAGCGTGTCGCTCGCGTCCGAGAAGTTCTTCTCGAGCACGAGCCCCTCGCGGGTCTTCACGGTGATCTTCTCTCGGCCCTGGGCCAGGTCGTCCTCGAGCGCCTCGGCGTAGCGCGAGAGCTGCCCGCGAAGCTCCTCGATCTGTCGGCGGAGGTCTCTCGCCTGCGCGTCCTTGCGCGCCGCCTTCGCCTCGCGCTCGATCAGCATCTCTTTGCGCATCTCGACGCGCGCGAGGCACGCGCCCACGAGCTCGTACGCCGCGCGCAAGGGTTGTCCCGACGAGCCCGCGCGCTCGAGCTGCTCTGCCTGCGCCTTGGACTGCGCGAGCGCTCGCTCGCCCTGAAGCACCTTGTCACGCAGCTCGGCGACGGCCTCAGCCTCGGTCGCCGCGTCGCGCAGGACCCGAGACTCTTCGTGGGCGAGCTCTTCGACTTTGCGGCCGATTTCTGCGCGCAGCGCGCGACCGCGCTTCTCGAGCGCCTCGAGCCGACGCGAGAGCGATGCGACCTCGCCCTCGAGGCGCGAGGCGCGCGTCGCCAGCGACCAGGCCGCGTCGAGCGGCGTGGCGATGTCCGCGGGAACGTCGCTGATCGGCCAGGCCCTCGCGACCATTCGCGCGAAGTGCGCGGCGCGCGTCGCCCACTCTGCGACGCCCGCGCTCGGGGCAGGAGGCGGCGCGGGGCTCTGCACTGGCGCGTCCGACAGCTGCAGCACCTCCCAGGGCGAAGAAGGCATCGAGCGCTGCAGCGCCTTCAGGTCCTCCGAGAGATGGTGAGCGTCTTTGTAGCGTCGATCCAGGGTCTTTTGCAGCAGCTTGAGGATGATCGCCTCGGCCGACGGCGGGAGGTCGGGCCTGAGCATCCTCGGGTTGGGCGACTGCGCGGTGCGCTGCATCTCGAGCAAGGTCTCGCGGTCGTGCGAGCGAAACGGCAGCTGACCGGTGACCATCTCGAAGAACAAGATCCCGAGCGCGTACAAATCGCTCTGCGGGATCGCGTCCTCGCCGCGGGCCTGCTCGGGCGCCATGTACTCGGGCGTCCCGAAGACCGCGCCCTTCGGCGCGAGGCGCGGGTCGCGAGCGAGCGCGGCGAGGCCGAAGTCGAGGATCTTCACGAAGTCCTTGCGGCCGCCGCGGTTGGTGAGATGGATGTTGTCGCTCTTGAGGTCGCGGTGCACGACGCCGAGGTCGTGCGCGCGCCCGAGCGCCGCGCCCATCTGCTCCAAGATGTCGACGGCGCGCGCGATCGGAAAGGGTCCCTTCGAGATCTCGGCGCTCAGCGGCACTCCGACGAGGAACTCCATCACCAGGTAGAGCTCGCCGTCCTCTGTCTCGCCGATGTCGTGAATGTCGATGATGTGCGCGTGATCGACGCGGTTGGCCGCGCGCGCCTCGCGCAGCATCCACGCGCGCAAATGCGACTCGCCGCGCAGGTCGGGGCGGATCAATTTGAGCGCCACCGTTCGATCGATGAGCACGTGCCTGGCCCGGTAGACCACGCCCATTCCGCCTTCGCCGAGGCGCTGTTCGAGTCGATACCGCCCAGCCACCACGCGGCCGATGTAGGGGTCGTTCGACTTCTTTGGGGGAGGCGCGGGAGGCTGAGCCTTGGTCGTTGTCGTCACTTGCGGTCGATCCTTACCGAAGCGGAGCGTACCCACGGCGCGATCGACACGTACAGGCGCATGACGGGATTCAAGCCCGAGTCTGGCCGACCGCCGAGGCCCCGCGCGCCGTACGTGTGCGCTGCTGTGGACAGAACACAGCCAGCGCTCAACGCGCGCGCAGCTCGAGCTCGAAGCGCCCCGACACGCTCGCGCCCACCGCGACGCGCACGCTCACTGACGCGGCGCCGTAGCGCCTCGCGAGCGCTTCGCGGAGCGCCGACTCCGCAGAGAGAGCGCTCGTCGACGGTCCGGTCCGGAGGGTGACGTCCAGCGCGCGGACCGAGCCGTCCACCGCAGGAAGCATCGCGGCGATCTCGTCGGCGCTCGTGACGTAGCCGTTGCCGAAGGGCGTCGAGTCCACGAGCGCACCGGGAATCAAGACGGTTGCGCCCACCGTGGTCGCGCCCCCCACGACGACCGAGCCGCTCACGCCGACTCCCACGTCGATGCGCGAGGGAATCTCCAGGGTCGGCGTCTGCACGCGACCGCCCGTCGACTGATAGCGCGGCGAGGTGACGGGAACCTCGACGGTCGGCGTCGGCATCGGTCCTCGCGGAGACGGCGCCGGGCGCACTTCAGGAAACGGCGCGGCTTGCCGACGACCGCCCTCGAACTCGAGGCCGACCATCGCGAACACCGCGTCGTATGCGCGCTCTGCGCCGATTCCGAAGCGCGCCTGCAGCCCGCCGGTGATGCCGAAGTGCCGCCCCTCGCCGGTGAGCCCGAAGCGAACGCCCGCGCCCACGCTTCCGGTGAGCGAGCCCGCGACGCTCTCGCGATAGGCGTTGATGGTCCCGGCGTAGCCGACGGCCAGCTCGCCGTACGCCCAACCCCAACGAAATCGCGGTCCGCTCTCGGCGAGCAGGACCTCGTGGCTCTCGGTGTTTCTCTCGCCCGCGCGTCCGGTGTATCCAGCGCGGACGCTCCACTCGAAGCCGCGCGTGAACACCAGGCCCGTGCGCACGCCAACATAGCCCTGGCTCATGCCGAGGCTGGCGCGAGCGCCGACCGTTGCCGAGAGCGCGAGGCCGTAGCCGCCCTCGAGCGAGAGCGTGCTTCCCAGCTGCGCTGCGGTCATCGGCGCGCTGTTGCGTCGGACGTTGCCCTCCCACGCCGCGGTGAGCGCGACAGAGAGGGACTGATAGAGATCGCCCCGCGACCCAGGCTCGTTGTTCGGCTGCCAGCCGAGTCGTCCTCGAGCCTCGACGCCGAACTCGAAGGCCATGTGCGAATCCGTGATCGCCGCGAGGTGATGCGCGATCGCCGCCTCTCCCATGGGGCCGACGCCGACGGGGCTCGCCATGAGCCCTCCAGCGAGGTGAAAGCTCCACCCGAAGCGCGCGAAGTCATCGGTGAGCACACGAAATCGAGGGCCGACGCTGAGCGTGCCGAGGAGCATCCCGTCCCGGGCGACCTCGGCGCCGCCGTCGCCATTGAGATCCGCGTTGCGGCCGCGGGCGGTGAGCAAGCTCCCCGTCGCTTCGAGCACGAACCAGCGCGAAGGCACCCAACCCACCGAGAGCTGATACGACCCGCCCGAGCCGTCGAGCTCGAAGCGGCCGAGACCTCGCGATGCACCGTGAATTCCCACGCCAAACGACACTCGCAGCGGAACGGTCACGCCTGTCGAGACGCTCGGCACGGCCGTCGAGACGCCCACGCCGACTCCTGCGCCGACGCCCGTGCTGACGCGCCCCGACGCGACGCCAGCGGTCTGGACCGTCGTGGTCGTGACCGGACGCGTCGTCGGATACGTGACGACGTCGACTCCCGGAGTCGGCTCGTAGGTCGGCTCGCGCCGTGGAAACGGCGCGGCGAAGTGCGAACCGCCCTCGAATTCGAAGCCGAGCTGCAGGCTCACATGGTCGAGCGCGCGCTCGTTCGAGAGCGCGAAGCGCCCCTCGATCCCCGCGAGGAAGCGAACGCGCTCGGAGACCGCGAGCCTCGCGTGGAGGCCAGCGCCCGCGTAGAGAGCGCTCTGCACCTCGTCGCGGTGCGCGCCGATGACCGCGGCGTAGCCTGCCATCGCGCGCGCCTCGATCCAACCGATGCGCATCCGCGGGCCGGTCTCGAGCGTAAACGCCTGCAACGAGTCCACGCCCGAGGCGCTCGCTCGGTGCAGGTATCCGCCGCGCAGCGACCACTCGAAGCCAGGAGTGAACACGATCCCCGCGGTCATGCCCGCGTGCGTGCCGATGTCGCCGAAGTACCGCGCGCCGTTCGCCCGCGTCGCGCCGAAGGGAAAGATCGCGAGCCCGCCGTCCAACGCCACGGTGTGACCGGGTCGATAGCCGGTCGGCTCTTGAATTTGTGTGCGACCTCTGGGAACGTTGCCTTCCCACCACGCGCGAAGCCCGAGCATCACGGTCTGATAGTCGCCCCAGGCGCCGAGGCCGGTGCGCCCGCGCAGCTCGAGCGCGAACCCGAAGGCGTTGCGGGGATCGAGCATCCAGCCGAATTCGCGGGCGATCGCGAGGTCGATCGTGGCGCCGGGGCCGCGCGCAGTGAGCGGTCCCGTCGTGGGAAGGATCGCTCCGCCGGCGAGGCCGAAGGTCCAGCCATACCGCTGACTCTCGGTGTCATCGAGCCAGCGAAAGCGGGTGCCGAGCGAGAGGTGGGGGCCGCCGAAGCCGTCGAAGGTCGTGTCCGTGCGCCCGTCGCGATTGAGGTCCTCGCTGCGCGCGAAGGCGCCGAACCACGCGGCGCGCGCGTCGAGCGCAAACCAGTGCGTCGGCGTGTAGCTCGCCGTGAGAGACAGCTCGCCCGCGATGCGTTGCAGCCGCGCGCCCTGCATCGGCGCGATGTATCCGCCGTAGTACCCGAGGTTGATCGCGAGGGGTATCCGCGCGGGCGCCGCGGGCACCGCCGCCGCCCCGCGCGCGACGCCGCGCATGGCGCTCGCTCCCGTGCGTGCGCCCTGGCCTTCGACCACGACGCCGCGACCGCTCGATGAACCGCCGATCGTTGTCGTTGTCGTGGACGATGCGCCGCCCGCCACGCCGACCCCTGCGCCGACCCCTGCCCCGACGCCGACGGGCGTGAGTTCGACAGCCGGCGGAGAGAACCTGGGAAACGCCGCGTGATGCTGCCCTCCCTCGAACTCGAAGCCCAAGGTGAAGAACAGCCCGTCGAACGCGCGCTCGCTCGTGAGTCCGACGCGCGAACGCACGCTGGTGACGAAGCGAAAGCCCTCGTTCTCTGGGCCGCTGACGGGAATACGAAGCCCGATCGCGCCGCCTGCAAAGGGGCTGGTCGCGACGCGGTCGCGGAAGGTTCCGAACGGCGCGAACAGGCCCGCGTCGGCCTCGGCGAAGAAGAGATACCACCGCGCGCGCAGGCCCCCCTCGATGAAGCCGAAGTGAAGCCAATCGTCGTCCCGACGGCCTGCGCCGCGGCCCTGATAGCCGCCGCGCGCGACGAGCTCGAAGCCCGGCGACAGCACAAGTCCCATGTGCAACGCGAAGCCAGCGCCTGCGTTGGACCAGAGGATGTTGGTCCCTGCGAGCGCAGGGTTGCTGAAGTACCCGCCGGCTGTGCCCTCGAAGCCCGCGGTGTGCCCGGGGCGATAGCCGGCGCGCTGTACGACGCGCGCGCCGACGCGCTGGTTGCCCTCCCACGCCGCGGACATTCCGCCGACGATGGACTGGTAATCAATCAACGGGCCGAAGCCCGTGCGCGCGCGCAGCTCGAAGGACAGATCCAACGCCGATCCGCTCTGCGACAAGACGCCGACGTGCCTGGCGACCGCCGCCTCGGCGATCGGGCCGACGCCGCGCCCGTCCGTGTTCGCCCAGGGAATCAGCGCGCCGCCGCCGATCGAAAACGACCAGCCGAGGCGTCGCTTCTCGTCGTCCTCGCTCAAGCGAAAGCGCACCTGCGCCGTCGCGAGGATGCCTTCGAGGTAGCCAGGGTTGCGGTCGGCACGCCCGTTGGCGTCCGCGTCGGAAACGCGCTGCAAGAGCCCGACATACGAGCCGCGTCCCTCGATCGCGAGCCAAGGCGTCGCCCAAACGCCCAACGATCCTCCGATTTCGGTCGCGTAGCCGTCGAGCGCCGGTCGATCCCACGATCTTGTCCAGCCGACGCCTCCGTGCACTCCGATGCGCAGCGGAACGCGACCGAGCGCCGCGCCGATATCCGCGCGGGTCGGCGAAGGCACAGCAGCGCTCGCGCCAACATTGACGCTCGCTCCCGTGCTGGCCGGCGACGGCGCGACCGCGGTCACGTTGGCCCCGACCGTCGCGCTCACGGCCACGCTCGAGCCGACGCTCACGGTCGCGTCGGTGCTCGTCGCCCCGACGCTCTGCGCGAAGGAAGCAGGAGCGACCAAGGTCAGCGCGCCAGCGGCGGTCAAACAAAGTTGGCGTGGTGTTCTCATCAGAGGGCCTACCCGCACTGTACGCCAACGGCGAGCGTCGACTCCCTACGAGAACCTCGAATTGTCGGTCAATTTACTGGTGAAATCCTGTTCATGGCGGCGAGAGCTTCCGTGGGGTGGCGAGCGAGCTGGCCAGGCGTCGGCCGCGACGGTTCGTGAAGAATCGTTGCGAGAGAATCCTGTCTAGCGCGAACCGACTCTATGCTGCGAGTCGCAAGGCAATCGAAGGACAGGCAATGAGCTCGAACTCGAATCAATCGAACGGTCCCGTCGCGCGAACGCTCGGGTACGACGAGGCGGCAGTGGCTCCTGCACAAGCCACTCACCCCGCTCAGGCCAAGCAGACGCTCGGCTACGAGGATCGTGGCCCGGTCCCGAGCGCGCCCGCATCGAGCGCATCGACCGCGGTGACCCTGGCCGCGGACGCTGGGCTCGCGAGCACGCTCGCGGCGGACGCGATCGCCGGGCCCGCGGCGACCGCAGCAGACGTCGGCGGAGCGAGCGCCAACGGGACGCGGAGCACGAAGGTCAGCACCGTGCTGCCCGAAGTCGCCGGAGACGGCGCGGAGATCCAGCTCATTCCCCGAAACAAGCTTCGCTACAACGAGCTGAAGAAGCTCGGCGAAGGCGGGATGGGCGAGGTTGCGCTCGCGCAGGACGAAGACATCGGGCGCAAGATCGCCCTCAAGCGACTGCACCCCGAGGCGCTCACCGCCGCTGGGATGGCGCGCTTCGTCGACGAGGTTCACATCGTCGGACAGCTCGAGCACCCCAACATCGTTCCCATTCACGACGTCGGGATCGACGATCAGGGGCGGTACTTCTTCGTGATGAAGTACGTCGAGGGCGAGACGCTCGAGACGGTGATCGAGAAGCTGCGCGCGGGCGACGCCAAGACGCGCGCGAAGTACACGATCGAAGCGCGCGTCGAGCTGTTCTTGGGGATCCTTCGGGCGCTGCAGTACGCGCACGCCAACGGGATCGTTCACCGCGACCTCAAGCCCGCCAACGTGATGGTCGGCCCCTTCGGAGAGGTCATGCTGATGGACTGGGGCATCGCGAAGCCCGTCCGTCGCCAGGGCGAGCTCGGCGGCCCTTCGGACCCCGACAACCAGGCGGCCGACGCCGCCAAGGAGCAAGGCAAACAGGGGCGGCGCTTCACCACGCGCCACGGCTCCCTCATCGGAACGCCCGCGTATATGTCCCCCGAGCAAGCCCTCGGACTCAACGATCAGATCGACGAGCGCTCGGATATGTACTCGGCCATCGTGATGCTGCACGAGCTGCTGGGGCTCGAGCACTACCTGCGCGACAAGCAGACGGTGGCCGCGATGATCAACGCGGTGATCTACGAAGAGATCCCCGTCGGCGACATGGGCTTCTACGCCAACGCGCCCATGGGCTCGCCGCCCGCCGAGTACCTCCACATGTTTCGCAAGGGCTTCTCGAAGAAGCCCGAAGAGCGCTTTCAGAGCGCCTCCGAAATGATCGACTATCTCCAGGCGATCCTCGAGGGTCGATGCCAGGTGCAGTGCCCCATCACGATGACCAAGCGCATGACTCGCGAGGCCGGTCGGCTCGTCGATCGAAAGCCGTGGGTCGCGTTCTCGGGGATGATCCTGAGCGCGCTCATCCTGCTCGCCGCGATCGGGGTGATCGTGCGCTCTGTCGTCGCGTAGCGATCGCGCCGCGCGCCCGCTGCCCGCGGCGAGTGGCTAGCGATTCGGACCGCGGAATCGAGCAAGAAAAGCTCCCGAGAGCCGTTCGTGTCATTGTAGACTCAGGCCTCCAATGTCGCGGCATTCGCTTTCTTCGCTCAGGCTGCTCGCGCTCGGCTCGATGCTCGCAGCGTGCGGAGCGCGCGTCTCGAGCACCGCGGACGGCGCGACCGACGGCGCGCCGGCGGACGCCATCGTCGACAGCGGCGTCGATGTTCGCGTCCCGATCATGCGCGCGGGCCTCGGCGCGCTCTGCGACTCCGACGATGGTTGCGAATCAGGGCTGCTCTGCGCGCTCGACCCGAGCCTGACGCACGTCTGCACGACCCCGTGCACCGCCGATGAACAGTGCGCATCGAGCGGCAGCCGCTGCGCTGTCGATCGCCGTCCGGGCGCCGCGCCGCGAACGCTGTGCGGCGTGGTCGATCCCGGAAACGCCGTCGAGGGAGAGCCCTGCGCCCGCGACAACGAGTGCGCCTCGAACTACTGCCTCAACAACATCTGTCGCTTCTTGTGCGGCAGCGACATGCGCTGCGCCACCGGCTCGCGATGCCTCCCCGCCCCTGGGCTCACCGGCGTGCGCGCCTGCGGCTTCGAGGCCGTCACGGCGACGCGCGTCGAGGAATTCGCGATCTTCGAAGGCAGCGGAGTCGTCGACCGCCCCTCCGAGCGGTCGTTCGAGCTCGCGCCGGACGCGGTGTCCTGGTCTCTGTGGGTGCAGGACCTCGCGGGGCGTGAGCTGCTCGCGGGGATCGTTCGCGTGACGGCGCCCGACGGCACCAACTGGATCGACAGCACGACGTGGTCGATCGTCCGAGACCAGCCCATCCGCGACATCCTCGCGACACCACAAATCAACTCGGTCCTCGCGCCCAGCAACGACACGCTGCGGATCCAGGCGGGGCAGTACCGCTACTTCGCGGGGCTGTTCAACGACCGCATGACCTCGGTGCGCTCGCGCAACATGCGGATCGTCCTTCGGATCAAGCGCAGCCCCGGCGGCATGCTGCCAGCCTCGGGAGCGTTGCGGCTGCGGCTCTTCTTCGCGCCCGGCGTCGGCGTCACGGCGGCATCGGCGATGGCCAACGCGCGCTTGCAGGCGGCGCTCACCGGGATGAGGCAAGCGTCCGCGACGGTGGGCATCACCGCGAGCGTCGCTGGATACGAAGACGTCAGCGCGGCGGACGCGGCGCGCTACACGATCATCGACTCGACGACGGAGATGGACGACCTGTTCGCGAGCCGTCCGGCGTCGCGCGCCGACGAGGTCAACGTGTACTTCGTTCGCTCGATCGCGGCTGCGGCGGGGCTCGAAGGCGCCATCGGCGTGGCGGGGGACATCGTGGGTCCGCTGGGCGTTCACGGGACGATCCAGTCGGGCGTCGTGATCGGCTGGGACAGCACCGCCAACGGGGGCGGGGCAAGAGACCTGCTCTCGAACACGCTCAGCCACGAGGTCGGGCACTATCTCGGGCTCTGGCACACGAGAGAGAGGCTCGCGCCGTGCACCATGCCGAGCCAGACGGACTGCGGTCCGTTCGGGGCCGTGGACCCGATTTCGGACACGCCCACCGACGCAACGGCCTCGCGAAACACGATGTTCTGGTCAGCCACCGCTGGTTTGCTGACGTTTTCTGCGGGCCAGGGACGAGTCTTGCGCTCGTCCGTACTGGTCCAGTGACGACCCGCGCGCGATTCCCAGGGAACTTATCGCCCGCCGGGACGTCTGATTCCCACTGCCAAGGAGGACGCGCATGCGTGCATCCTCTCGACCGGAGAGCCATCGGTGTACACCCCGCGGATGAAGCGCCCATTGGCGCTGTTCACGTTGCTTGCGTTTGCCAACGCGACGTTGATGCCCCCTGCGTATGCTCAGCGTCGCCCCAGGCGCGGCGAGGCAGAAGAGCCGCAGGAAGACTCGGGGGAAGAGACCCCCGAAGGATCCCGTGATCGCGCTCCGACGGGCGGAGTCGACCGACGCACCGGCTTCGAGCTCGAGTTGCACGGAACGCTCGCCACCCAGATCGGTCGTCCCTTCGTGCTTCGAGGGACCGCCTACGAGGTGCGCGGGCTCGCGACGCTTCGGCCTCTGCCGCGCGGCCGCGTCGTCGTGTACGAGATCGACGCCCGCGGAAACCGCAGCGAACAGCCGCTCGCCGAGGGCACTGCTGCGGACAACGGACGCTTCTCGCTGAGCATCAGCCCCCGACGCACTGAGATCGAAGTCGTCGTGCGCGAGGGGCGCGCCGAGCGCTCGTGGCGATACAGCGTCACGTTCACCCCAGCGGCGCGCTACGAGCTGCTCACAGATCGACAGCTCTACGAGCCAGGCGAGACGATCCACGGCTGGCTTCGCGTCGTGGACGCGGCCTCGGCGGCCCCCGTTCGGGGCAAGCCCGTGCAGTGGGTCGTCGGTGGCGAATCGGGCGCCGCGCGGCTCGGTCAATCGCGGACGACGACGTCCGACGCGGGCGTCGCGTCGGTGAGCGTGGCGATTCCTTCGAGCGCGCCGGACGGAAGCGTGCCCGTCGTCGCCGTGATCGACGGACAGCGCACGGCGACCGCGGTGCGCATCGGGCGAAGGACGGTCGAGCGTGTGTTTGCAACGCTGACGCTCGATCAACGCGTCGTGAGCCCGAGCGCGCAGCTCACCGGACGAGTGTCCGTGAGCACCCCATCCGGGACGCCCGTCTCCAACGCGGCGGTCAGCTTGCTGATGAACGACCGCCCCGCCGCGACCCTTCGCACCAACCGCGAGGGCGTCGCGACCTTCAGCGTCCCGGCGCCGGCCTACCTCTCGGACCCGATCGCGCGCGTGAGCATGTTCGCAACGGTCAACCACCCTGCGTACGGCTCGATCGCCGCGAGCTCGTCCTTCACGATGGCGCGCATTCCCTTCGAGCTCGAGAGCGTCGTGGCGACCGGCGCGCTCGTGCCCGAAGTGCCAGGGACAGTCTATCTCACGCTCTCGACGCCGACGGGCGAGCCCGCGCCCGCGAACATCGGGATCACCGTCGCAGGCCCCGCCATCGCCGGCGGACGCGCGCGCGTAACCACCGATCGCCACGGGATCGCCGCGGTTCCGACGCGATTGCCGCGCAACGCAGCGGCGCGGCACGACTCGGGGCCGTGCGACGGACGGACGGCGACGAGCTTCGACGTCACGGTCGAGAGCGAGGTTCCTCTCGCGTCTCGATTGTGTGTGCCTGCATCGACGAGCGCCACGGTGTCTCCTCGAGTGCTCAATCCCGTCGCCAACGCCGGAGCGCGGATCGAGGTCGCGATCGACCGCGGTCCGCTCGCGGCGGGACGCCCCGTTTCGGTGGACCTCTTGCACACCGCGCCGCAGCAGAGCGCGACCGCAGTGCTCGCGTCGACCGTCGTTTCGCCTGGAGAAACCCGGGCGTCGATCACGCTCCCGCGGGACTACGTCGGACCGCTGCTCGTCCGCGCGCGGCCGGTCGGCGGCGACGGCGTCGCCGAGGGAACAGGCGCGACCGACGCGCTCCTCGTGCGACCGGCGCGGTCGTTTGCGCTCGCGCTCTCAGCGGACAAAGACCTCTATTCTGTGCGCGAGACCGCGCGAATCACCGCGCGAACGCCCGCCGGTCTCGAGGGCGCCCACATCGCGTTCGTCGCGCGCGACCTCGCGGCGCACGGCGGCGAGCGCACCTGGTCGCTCGAGTGGCTCGCGGGCGCGGTCGAGCGCGC
>LNFM01008521.1_pt1 | contig 15433 bp, 13 predicted proteins | sample 596031 | NCBI WGS metagenome assembly LNFM01 (sample SAMN04254537, study PRJNA301005) | activated carbon metagenome | isolation source: dual media filters at the Ann Arbor, Michigan drinking water treatment plant | place: USA: Ann Arbor | reverse complement strand
CGTGGCCGGCGCGCTCCATGTTGAACAGCGATGCCGCGTGCTCGGAGTCGTCGAAGCAGAACGACGTGGTGGCGTAGATCGGCACCGCGCGCGCGCCGGTGGCCGGGTCCGGGCGCTGCCCGGCATGCAAGGCGAGGGTGTCGAAGCCCGGATAGCGAGGAGTACTCATCGGAGAGGCCCGCCTGCGACAGAAGGGCGGCAAGCGTACCCAAATGGCGCAGCGCTCGCGCTGGCCGACGGGCCGGCGGCTTGCTCGCGCCGCCAGGCCGCGCTCCGCAATGCCACCACGACCCGACGGGCAGTGTGCCGCGGCATCCCTCCTAGAATCCGCCCATGGACCTGCGTCTTGAACCTCGGACCGACCTGTATCCCGTGCTGGAGCCGTACGACACCGGCATGCTGCCGCTCGACGAGATCCACACGATGTACTGGGAGGTCAGCGGCAACCCGCTCGGCATCCCGGTGCTGTTCCTGCATGGCGGGCCGGGCGGTGGCTGCTCGGCCGAGCACCGGCGCTTCTTCGACCCGGCGGTCTACCGGATCGTCCTGTTCGACCAGCGCGGCGCCGGCTGCTCCACGCCGCTGGGCGAGACCGCGGCCAACACGCTGCCGCATCTCGTTGCCGACATCGAACTGCTGCGCGACTACCTGGGGGTGGATCGCTGGCTGATCTTCGGCGGCTCGTGGGGCAGCACGTTGGGCCTGGCGTACGGGCAAAAGCATCCCGAGCGCGTACGCGGGTTCGTGCTGCGCGGCATCTTCCTGGGCCGGCAGAGCGAGATCGACTGGTTCCTGCATGGGCTGCGGCAGGTCTTTCCCGAGGCTTGGCGCAAGTTCGTCGACATGCTGCCGCCGGCGGAACGGGCTGACCCATTGCGCGGCTACTGCCTGCGTCTGTTCGACCCAGATCCGCGCGTGCACCTGCCGTTCGCACGCGCCTGGAGCGAATACGAGGGCTCCTGCTCGACGCTGATGCCCAACCCGGAACTGGTGCGTCACTTTTCCGACGAGGCGATCGGCCTGGCTCGCCTGGAGGCGCACTACTTCATGCATCGCTGCTTCCTCGCTCCGGACCAGTTGCTCAGTGACCTGTATCGCGTGCGCCATCTGCCGGCTTCCATCATCCAGGCGCGCTACGACATGGTGTGCCCGATCGCCAGCGCGGACGCACTGGCGCGCGCCTGGCCGAGTGCGCGCTATATCGTCGTGCCCGATGCCGGTCACTCGGTCTGGGAGCCGCCGGTGCGGGCGACCGTGGTGCGCGAGATGGAGTTGTTCAAGACGCGGCTCGCGCTGCGTTAGTTGCGATCGCGTCGCGGCCCGACCGGCTCGGGCCGCGCGGTCGCCCAGTGGTCACATCCCAATGGCCGCATGCCTAATGGCCGCATACTTCATTCTTCGCAATCTTGCTGGCGAGCCCGCATGCCCCGCTTCGCCGCCAATCTTTCAACCCTGTATCCCGAACACCCGCTTCTCGCGCGCATCCACGCGGCCGCCCGCGACGGCTTTGCCGCAGTGGAAGTGCAGGGGCCCTATGAGGTGCCGGCAGCGGAGTTTCGTCGGGCGCTGGACGCCGCGCGGACGCAGCTGGTGCTGCTCAATGCGCCGGCGGGCGATGCCGCTGCGGGTGACCGCGGTATCGCCGCGCTGCCCGGACGCGAGCGCGAGTTCGAGGAGAGCTTGGCGCGCGCGCTCGACTACGCCCGGACGGTGCGCTGCGCAAGGGTGCATGTGCAGGCGGGCCGACCCGACGGCACGTCGACCGCGGCCGATTGCCTCAAGACCTACCTTCGCAATCTCGCCTATGCCTGCGACCTGCTGCGGCCGCATGGCATCCGCGTGATGATCGAGCCGATCAATACGCGCGACATCCCCGGTTACTACCTCACCCACCAGCAGCAGGCCGCCGACATCATCGCAGCGTTGAAAAAGGACAATCTGGCGCTGCAGATGGACCTGTATCACCTGCAGATCACGGAGGGTGATCTGTCGCGTCGGCTGGAGCGCCACTTTCCGCTGGTGGGACATATCCAGATCGCCGGCGTCCCCGACCGCCACGAGCCCGATGCGGGCGAAGTCAACTATCCGGTGCTGTTCCGCTTGATCGATCGGCTGCAGTACACCGGCTGGGTCGGGTGCGAGTACCGACCGGCTGCGGGCAGCTCGCCCGGAGGCACGTCGGCGGGTCTTGGCTGGATGCGCGCGAATTGACCGCAGCTTCATGGGCGCGGTTCCCGCGCACCGGCTCGCGCGGTAGCATCGACCGTCCCTGCTGCCGCCGTTGGGCGGCTGCCAGCAAGCGATCCTCGGAGCGGCAATGAAAGTCAGCGACATCCTGCGCGTCAAGGGCAGCACCCTGTTCACCGTGCGCCCCGACAACTCTCTGTGGCAGGCGGTGCAGACCATGGCAGAGCACGACATCGGCTCGGTGGTGGTCATGGACCATGGTGACCTGGTCGGCATGCTGACGTTCCGCGAGGTCATTGGCCATCTGCACGCGCACCACGGCGTGGTCGGCGAGCGGCTGGTGCGCAACGTGATGGACGATGCGCCGCTGACCGTGACGCCCGGCACGGACGTAATGGAAGTGCGCCGCCTGATGCTCGAGCGCCATGCGCGTTATCTGCCCGTGATGGAAGGCCGCAGCCTGCTTGGCGTGATCTCGTTCTACGACGTGGCGCGCGCGGTGCTGGACGAGCAGTCGTTCGAGAACCGCATGCTCAAGGCCTACATTCGGGACTGGCCCGAACAGGAGTCGGGTGAGCTGAGTGCAAGCGGCAATTGACGTCGCCCTGCCGCCCGCGCTCGCGGTGCAGCGGCGTGGGTGCCGAGTCGGGCGGACCGTGCGGTGGCGGGCTGTCATCGCGGCGCCCGAACCCGCGGCTCCACTTTTACCGGCTGCCTGATGCCCGCCCTGCCGCGCGTGGCTGTCATCGGTGCAGGCATGGCTGGACTGGCTTGTGCGCGCGCCCTCGGCGAGCGCGGAGCAGACGTGACCGTGTTCGAGAAGTCACGCGGGCCGGGCGGTCGCGTCGCCACCCATCTCTCCGATTACGGCAGCTTCGACCACGGGGCGCAGTACTTCTCGGTGCACAGCCATGGCTTCGAAGCGCACGTGCAGCGCTGGGTGGAAGCCGGCGTGGCTGCGGCCTGGCCCGGCAAGACCATGGCCTTCGATCGCGGCCGGGTGATCGATGCGCCGATGTCGGCCGAACGTTTCGTCGGCGTGGGCGGAATGAGTGCGATCGCCCGCCATCTCGCGCTGGGGCTGGCGCTGGTCACCGAAACGAAAATCGTGCAGCTGACGCGGCGCGCGGGGCTATGGCACCTTCACGACGAGGGCGGCAAGTTGCTTCAGATGAGAGGCTTCGATGCAGTGGTCGTCACGGCGCCGTCACCGCAGACTGCAGCGCTGCTGCACGACTGCTCGTCGCTGGCTGCCACGGCTGCAAGCGTCACTTGGGAGCCGTGCTGGACGGCGCTGCTGGCGCTGAGCCGGCCGTCGGGCATCGACCATAGCGCGGCCTTCGTCAACGACGATCCGATCCTGGGCTGGATGTCGCGTGACGACCGCAAGCCGGGGCGGGCCAAGGTGCCCGGCGTAGTCGAGCGTTGGGTGCTGCATGCCCGCCCGCGTTGGTCACGCAAGTACATCGACCTGACGCCGGAGGCGGCGGCGCACTGGATTGCCCGTGCCTTTTCCGCCCGCGTGGGTCGACCGGCCACCGTGCGCAGCCTCAGTGGACACCGCTGGCGCTACGCCACGCCCACCCGCCCGCTGAAGCAGCCGTTCTTGTGGGACGAAGCCGGGCGGATCGGTGTCGCCGGTGACTGGTGCGACGATCCGCGGGTGGAAGGGGCGTTCTTGTCCGGGCTGGCACTCGCCGGCGTGATGCTGCCCTGATCGATCCGATCTGGCAGCGGCTCACCCCGGGCGGTCGGCCGCAGGAGAGCGCACCGTCGGCAGCAACACCATGACGACCAGCGGTAGCGCGATCCGCTACGTCGAAGCGGCCGATTGCTGCCGGCGCCATCGCCGATACGATGCGCCGCATGCTGAATCGCCGCCAATTCATGAGCCTGTGCTGTGCCGGACCACTCGCCGCCGCGTGGACTCGCGCGGAGGCAGTCGATACCGCGTGCTTGCGCCCATTGCCGCCCGAATTGGCGCAGCACGAGCTGGTGCAAGCAACTTTCGACGGACTGGATCCAACGCAACTGTGGGACGTGCACGCGCACCTCGTGGGCACGGGTGACAGCGGCAGCGGTGCCTACGTCGATCCGCGCACCGACAGCTGGCGTCACCCGGTCGAGCGGATCCGCCGCATGGTGATGATGGCGGCCGCCTGCGTCGACGACGCGCCCGACGGCGGCGTCGACGAGCGCTACATGGCGCGGCTCGATCTGCTGATCGACGCCTTCCCACCCGGCTTTCGCATGCTGCTCTTCGCCTTCGATTACACGGTGGACGACGACGGTCGCGAGCGCCCCGAGCAATCCACTTTCTACACGCCCAATGCCTACGCGGCAGCCATGGCGCAGGCGCGGCCGCAACGATTCGGCTGGGTGGCCTCGGTGCATCCGTATCGGGCCGATGCACTGTCGCGGCTCGATGCAGCTGCCGCGCGGGGCGCGCGTGCCGTGAAGTGGCTGCCATCGTCGATGAACATCGATCCTGCCTCCTCCCGCTGCGACACGTTCTACGCGCGGCTGCAGGCGCTGCACCTGCCGTTGATCATCCACTGCGGCGAAGAGGTCGCAGCACCCGGTGCCCGCCAGCACGCGTTCAACAACCCGCTGCGCGTGCGGCGGCCGCTGGCAGCCGGCGTGCGAGTAATCGTCGCGCATGCGGCCAGCCTAGGCCATGCGCGCGACACCGACCGTCTGGCGCCAGGCGCCAGCGAAGACGCGGCGCCGAGGGTGTCGTCGTTCAGCCTGCTGACCCGCCTGATGGAGGAGCCGCAGTGGGTGGGCCGGCTGTACGCCGATGTGTCGGCGGTATTCCAGCGCAATCGCGAATTGGACGTGCAGCGTGCGCTGATCGTGCGGCGCGACTGGCACGAGCGGCTGTTGCACGGCTCCGACTATCCGCTGCCGGGCATCGGTCTCGTGTACCGGTTGGAGCGGTTCGTCGATGCCGGATGGCTGCGCCCTACGGACGCCGAGGTGCTGAACCAGATCCGGCCGCACAATCCGCTGCTGTTCGAGTTCATGCTCAAGCGCACCCTCGCGGTCGACGGCGTGCGACTGGGGCGCGCGGTGTTCGAGACGCGCCGCGTGTTTGAACCGGTCAACTGACCAACGACGAAAGAAGCCACGAGGGGAACGTGACGGACCGCCACTCGAGCCAGTTTGCGCTGCTGCAGCAGCGGCGCTTCGCGCCGTTTTTTGCCACCCAGTTCCTGGGTGCCGCCAACGACAACGTTTTCAAGTACGCATTCACGCTGCTGGTCACCTACCACGCGGCGCAGTTCACCACGCTGGCGCCGGCGCTGGCGGTGAACCTGATCGCCGCCGTGTTCATCCTGCCGTTCCTGCTGTTTTCGGCGACAAGCGGCCAGTTGGCGGACAAGTTCGACAAGGCCCGCCTGATGCAGTCCGTCAAGGCCGCCGAGGTGGCAATCATGCTGCTCGGCGCCATCGGCCTGTGGCAACACAGCTTTGGGCTGTTGCTCGCCTGCACGTTCCTGATGGGCCTGCACTCCACGCTGTTCGGTCCGGTGAAGTTCGCCTATCTGCCGCAGGTGCTTGATGGTCGTGAAATCGTCGGTGGCAATGGCCTGGTGGAAATGGGCACGTTCGTGGCCATTCTCGTCGGTACGATCGTCGCGGGCACGCTGGTCGAAGCCGGGCCGAACGGCCATCTGCATGCGGCTGCATTGTGCGTGGCGCTCGCGGCGGCCGGGCTGGCGACGAGCTTGGCGATTCCGTCGGCGCAGCCGTCCGATGCGCAACTGAAGATCGACTGGAATCCGTTTCGCGTCACCTGGGCCAATGTTCAAGTGGCTCGCCGCGAGCGTGCGGTGTTCCTGTCGCTGCTGGGCATTTCGTGGCTGTGGTTCTTTGGCGCGGTGTTCCTGACCCAGTTTCCGCAGTTCGCCCAGCAGACACTTGGGGGTGCGCCCGCGGTGGCCACGCTGTTGCTGACGGTGTTTTCGATCGGTATCGGCACCGGCAGCTTGCTGTGCGAGAAGATGAGTCGCGGTCAGGTGGAGATCGGGCTGGTGCCCTTCGGTTCGATCGGCATGACGGTGTTTACCGTTGATCTGTACTTCGCGGTGCAGGGGCTGCCCGCGTCGAGCGGGCAGGGCGCGGCACAGTTCCTGGCGCATGCACCGCACTGGCGGGTGCTGGCTGATCTGGCGCTGCTTTCAATGTTCGCCGGCTTCTACTCGGTGCCGCTGTATGCGCTGATCCAGACGCGCGGCCAGGCGAGCCACAAGGCGCGCATCATCGCCGCGAACAACATCCTCAACTCACTGTTCCTGATTCTCGCGGCGGCACTGTCGGCCTTGGCGCTGGGGCCGCTGGGTCTGAGCATCCCACAGCTGTTTCTGGCGACCGCGTTGCTCAACATGCTGGTGGCGATCTACATCTTCACCCTGGTGCCCGAGTTCCTGCTGCGTTTCCTGTCCTGGCTGCTGGTGTCGGTGGCCTACAGAATGGACAAGCGTGGCGTCGAGCGCATCCCGGCCGACGGTGCGGCCCTGATCGTGGCCAACCATGTGAGCTTCGTCGACGCGCTGGTCCTGATGGCGGCCAGTCCGCGACCGATCCGATTCGTGATGGATGTGGGCATCTTTCGCATCCCGGTGATGAGCTGGCTGTTTCGCCAGGCCAAGGCGATTCCGATCGCTTCGGCCCGGTCCGACCCGGCGTTGATGGAGCGGGCGTTCGAGCGGGTGTCCGCAGAGCTTCGCGATGGTCAACTGGTCTGCATCTTTCCAGAGGGTCGGATCACCGACAACGGCGACATGTACCCGTTCCGGCCCGGCGTCACGCGGATTCTCGAGCGCGACCCGGTGCCGGTGGTGCCGGTGGCGTTGCAAGGCCTATGGGGTTCGTTCTTTTCGCGCGACGGTGGGGCCGCGATGACACGGCCGTTCCGGCGCGGGCTGTTCAGCCGCATCGGCATCCATGTCGGCACGCCGGTACGACCGGCCGCGGCGGTACCCGAGGCGTTGCAGGTGCAGGTCGCCGGCCTGCGTGGAGACTGGAGATGAAGCGCACGCGTCTGCGCCAGCCACGCCAGGCGGTCGATGCCGCGGGCGGGGCAGGTGGTCAAGGCAAGGTCGTCAATCTCGCGCTGCAGGGCGGCGGGTCGCATGGCGCCTTCACCTGGGGCGTGCTCGATGCGCTGCTCGACGATGGGCGGCTGCAGATCGAGGCCGTGACGGGTGCCAGTGCCGGCGCCATCAACGCCGTGCTGCTGGCGGAAGGATGGCGCCGCGGCCTGGCCGCGGGCGGCGATCCGCGTGAGCATGCACGTGAGCGGCTGCAGTCGTTCTGGATCGAACTGGGGCGTCAGCCCAGCCCGTTCGCGCTGGCTTCGGCCTGGCCGTTCGCTACTGCCACCGGGCTGGCTAATCCGATGCTGCAATGGCTCGACGTGGTGTCTCGGCTATGGTCGCCGTATCAGCTCAATCCGTGGAACATCAACCCGCTGCGCGCGTCGGTCGACCACCATGTCGACTTCGATGCGCTGCGCGCTGCGCCGCCGTTCAAGCTGTTTCTATGCGCGACCAACGTGCGCACCGGCCGCTTGCGCATCTTTCGCGAGACCGAACTGGAGCTGGACATGCCGCTGGCGTCGGCCTGTCTGCCCTTCGTGTTCCAGGCAGTCGAGATCAGGGGCGAACACTTCTGGGACGGCGGCTACCTCGGCAACCCGGCGCTGTGGCCACTGTTTTACACCACGCAGTCGCGCGACCTGGTGCTGGTGCAGATCAATCCGCTGGTGCGCGACGAAGTGCCCGATACGGCCACAGAGATCGCGGAACGAGTCAATGAGATCAGCTTCAATGCGTCGTTGCTGCACGAGATGCGGGCGATCGACTTCGTGCAGCGGCTGCTAAGCGAGAAGAAACTCGACCCGGCACGCTACCGGCGCGTGCTGCTACACATGATCGCCTCGGAGGAGACCATGCGCCGCTTCGGTGCGAGCAGCAAGTACAACACCACGCCGGCCTTCCTCAAGCAGCTGTTCGAACTCGGTCGTGCGACCGCGATCGAGTGGCTGGAAGCGAAGTACGACTACATCGGCCATGCAGGAACAGTCCGGGTGGCTGAACAGTTCCTGTAGTTGGGCCGCCTTGCCGCGTCAGCCCGCTTAGAATCTGCGCCATGTCAGGATCAACGTTCGGCCAGCTCTTCAGCGTCACCAACTTCGGCGAGTCGCATGGGCCGGCGATCGGCTGCGTGATCGACGGATGCCCGCCCGGTTTGCTTCTTTCGGCCGCTGACATGCAGCCCGATCTGGACCGCCGCAAGCCGGGCACGTCGCGTCACGTGACGCAGCGTCGCGAGGGCGACGTGGTGGAGATCCTCTCCGGCGTCTACCAGGGTGCGACGACCGGCACGCCGATCGCGCTGCTGATCCGCAACGAGGACCAGCGCAGCAGCGACTACGATGACCTCGTCGACACCTTCCGCCCCGGCCATGCCGACTACACCTACTGGCGCAAGTACGGTCGCCGCGACCCGCGCGGTGGCGGCCGCTCCTCGGCACGCCTCACGGCGCCCATGGTGGCCGCCGGTGCAGTCGCCAAGAAGTGGCTGCATCAGGCCTGCGGCGTCACGGTGCGCGGCCACATGCAGCAGATCGGCGACATCGCCATCACGTTCAGTCGCTGGGAGGACGTCGAGAACAACCCGTTCTTCGCGCCCGATGCCGCGGCGGTGCCTGCCCTCGAGGCCTACATGGATGCCCTACGCAAGCGCGGCGACTCCTGTGGTGCACGGCTCAGGGTGGTGGCCCATGGCGTGCCGGCCGGCTGGGGTGCGCCGTTGTTCGACAAGCTCGACGCCGACATTGCCTACGCGATGATGGGCATCAACGCGGTCAAGGGCGTGGAGTTCGGCAGCGGCTTTCGCTGTGTGACCGAGGCCGGCAGCGAGCATGGCGACGAGCTGACGCCGGCAGGGTTCCTGTCGAATCACGCGGGAGGCGTGCTGGGGGGGATTTCTTCCGGGCAGGACATCGAGGTGTCGATCGCCATCAAGCCGACCTCCAGCATCCGCCTGCCGCGCCGATCCATCGATGCCAACAACCAGCCGGTGATCGTGGAGACGCATGGCCGGCACGATCCGTGTGTCGGCATCCGTGCCACGCCGATCGCCGAGGCGATGCTTGCGCTGGTGCTGATCGACCATGCGTTGATGCACCGGGCGCACTGTGGTGACGTTGCGTTGCCGGTGCCGCCGATCGCTCCCCAGGCGCCGCGCTGACGCATGACGGCTGCCTCCCGGGTGGATCTCGGCCCACCGCCGATTGATACGCGCCTCGGGTTCCTGTTCGCCGCTTACTTCGCCACGGCCGGGGTGCTTGCGCCCTATCTTCCGCTCTACCTGCAGCACCGCGGTCTGAGCGCCGTCGAGATCGGCATCGTGCTGGCCATGGGACAGGCGATGCGGCTGGCCGGTCCCAACCTGTGGGGCTGGCTGGCCGACCGCGGCGGCCATCGGTTGCTGATCCTGCGCTGGACGGCCCTTTTCGCCTGCCTGTCGTTCGCCACGATCTTCGCGCCGGGCGGTTTCGTGCTGCTGTTCACTGTGATGCTATTCGTGAACTTCTTCATGACCGCGCAGATGCCGCTGGGAGAGGCCATCACCGCTGCCTATCTGCGCACCGATGCCGCCGCGCCGCACGCGGCGCGCCTGTACGGTCGGCTGCGAGCCTGCGGTTCGGTCGGCTTCATCGTGCTGGTGCTGGCGGCGGGCGTGCTGTTCGACCTGGGCGGTATCGGCTGGCAGCCGGTGCTGGCGCTCGCGCTGTTCGGGCTGTCGGCCTGGGCAGCCTTTGGGGTGCGCGAGCATCACGTGCCGGAGCCGGCGCATGCGCGGGTGTCGGTGCGCAGCCGACTGCGCGAGCCGCGCGTGCAATGGTTCTTCCTGTCTGCGGCGCTGATGGTGTTCGCACACGGGGCGCTGTACACGTACCTGTCGCTATACCTGGCGCAATTGGGCTACAGCAAGACGGCGATCGGCGCTTTCTGGGTCGTGGGTGTGGTGGTCGAGATTGCGTTCTTCTATACGCAGGGTCGGTTCTTCCGTCGCTTTGGCGCATTCGCCCTGCTCAACGCAGCGTTCCTGCTGGCGGTGCTGCGCTTCTTCCTGATCGCTGAGTTCGCGCACTGGTGGCTGGTGCTTTTCTTCGCACAGATCCTCCATGCTGCGACCTTTGCCGTGCATCACAGCGCCTCCATCCTGACCGTGCAGCAGTGGTTCCCGGGCGCGGCGGCCGCGCGTGGCCAGGCGCTGTACGTGAGCATCGGCTACGGGATCGGCGGAACCACGGGCAGCCTGCTTGCTGCTTGGCTGTGGTCGGCAATGGGGCCAGCAGCTGCTTTCCTGTCGAGCAGCGCCGCGGCCGCCCTGGGTTGGTGGGCGGTGCAGCGGGCGCGTTCGCTCGATGCCCGGGCGCCTGAACCGGCGCTCGCTTGAAGAACAATGAAGGAGATGACGACAATGCGCTCGCGACTGGGACGATGTGTTGCTGGAGCTGTCGCTGCTGCCATGCTGACAGCGGCGTGTCAGACGGTGGAAACCACGCGCGGGGGCGCCGTCGGCGTCGACCGCAAGCAGCAGATGTCGATGCTCACGCCGTCGCCGCAGCAGGTCGATCAGGCCGCTCGCCAGCAGTACGCTCAGGTGCTGGAGGAGGCCAGCAAGAAGGGCGCGGCCAACAACGACGCCAAGCAGGTGGCCCGTGTGCGCGCGATCGCGCAGCGCCTGGTCCCGCACACCGCCGTGTTCCGTGATGACGCGGTGCGCTGGCAGTGGGAAGTCAATGTGCTTGAAAGTGACCAGGTCAACGCCTGGTGCATGCCCGGCGGCAAGATCGCCGTCTACAGCGGTCTGATCGAGCGACTCAACGTGACCGACGATGAACTGGCCGCCGTGATGGGGCACGAGATTGCCCACGCGTTGCGCGAGCACGCGCGTGAACGCATGGGGCGGGCACAGGCCACGGGCGCGGCGGCCGCAGTCGCCGAACTCGGCGTCGAGATACTGACCGGTGTGCGCCTGGGCGGTATCAGCAACACCTTCGGTCAAGCGATGTTCGTGCTGCCCAACTCGCGCGAGAACGAGCAGGAAGCCGACCGCATTGGCGTGGAACTTGCGGCGCGCGCGGGTTACGACCCGCGGGCCGCTGTCTCGCTCTGGCAGAAAATGGCTCGCGACAGCGCCGGGCGAGGCGCGCCGCCGCAATGGCTGTCGACGCATCCGTCGCACGACACGCGGATCCGCGACCTGCAGGATTATGCGCAGCGCGTAATGCCGTTGTACGAGAGAGCACGCCGCTGACCCGGGTGCGGCATCACGCCAGGATGAGATCGGTCTGCGCGGTCCAGCGGGTCGCGCGCGCTAGCGGATGGTCAGCGGGGGGCTGACTGCGGGTCGGCTGCAGCACGAGGCTCAGCTGCGTGCGCTCGTCGGGCGATAACTGGCGGAACAGGAAGTCGCGCGCATTGCCAGGCTCGTCGGCGAGGTACAACTGCGTTGCAAGCACACCGCCGCCGCGGGGCGCCACCCGCACGTGGATGTGTGGCGTGCGCCCTGGATACGGGACGGGCCGGATGGTGCGAAAGTGAAACGCGCCGTCGCCCCCGGTCTGCACGCGGCCGTACCCCTGGAAGTTCGGATCGCGCTCGGCCGGCGCACCGCCCGCCGGGTGGTGATAGACGGCATTCGCGTCGCACTGCCAGATCTCGACGATCGCCTCCGCCATCGGCTGCCCGGCACGGTCGAGCACGCGGCCGGTGAGATACAACGGCTCGCCGCGGCTTCGCACGCGATCACCTTCGACGACCAGCAAGTCGGCATCGGTATCGCGCGGTCGCTCGCTGTCGTTGCGCGGATAAAACGGACCGAGCGTCTGACGAGGCGTCGGTCGGCCACCGGCCGTTGCTGATTGAGCCAGCGCCGGCGCGGCGATCGCTGCCGGCAAGCTGCCGAGTGCGGCAAGCGTCTGGCGACGGGCGAGCAGGCGAAGATTGTTCGGTCGGGCTGCCATGTCGGCTCCTCGCTCAAGATTAGGTTGTGATGTGGCGCAGTGTGACCTGAGGACAAGGGCCGGGTTCCGCTCCTTGCCTCATGCGTCTGCGTTCTCCGGAGCGGGTTTGCGAGGGTGTCGGGTGGCATAATCGTCGACGGTTGAGCGCGCGCATGCCCTGGGTTGCGTTGCTCCCTGCCATCACCGGACGGAGTCGATCTACAGTCGAGCACAGCGCGTCCGGTTGCTTGTCTCGCCGCGGCACCTGCCGGCGGCACACCGAAACCGGATTGATCAGCCATGACGGCAGCGCGCACTTTGTACGACAAGCTGTGGGACGAGCACACGGTTCACGTCGAGCCCGACGGCACCACGGTGCTGTACATCGACCGGCATCTGGTGCACGAGGTGACCAGTCCACAGGCCTATGAAGGACTGCGGTTGGCGGGGCGCACGCCTTGGCGCGTGTCGTCGATCGTGGCCACGGCGGATCACAACACCCCGACAACGGACTGGCACAAGGGCATCGACGGCGTGGTCGATCCGACCTCGCGCGAACAGATCGTCACGCTCGATGCCAACATTCGCAAGTTCGGCTCGGCCGCGTATTTTCCGTTCCTCGACAAGCGGCAGGGCATCGTCCATGTGATCGGCCCTGAGCAAGGTGCGACCTTGCCTGGGATGACCGTGGTCTGTGGTGATTCGCATACCAGCACGCACGGCGCGCTGGGCGCGCTGGCGTTCGGCATCGGCACATCCGAAGTCGAACACGTGTTGGCCACGCAGACGCTGCTCGCGAAGAAGGCGAAGAACCTGCTGGTGCGCGTGGAAGGAGAGCTGCCTTCGGGCGTCACTGCCAAGGACGTGGTGCTCTCGATCATCGGCCACATCGGCACCGCGGGCGGTACGGGCTGTGCGATCGAGTTTGGCGGTAGCGCGATCCGGTCGCTGTCCATCGAGGGGCGGATGACGGTGTGCAACATGGCGATCGAGGCGGGTGCTCGCGCCGGCATGGTGGCCGTCGACGACAAGACCATCGAGTACGTGCGAGATCGGCCGATGTCGCCGCACGGAGCCGATTGGGACACTGCGGTGGCGCACTGGCGCACGCTTCACTCCGACCCCGGCGCGCGGTTCGACCGCATCGTCGAGATCGACGCCGCAGGCATCACGCCGCAGGTCAGTTGGGGCACGTCGCCCGAGATGGTCACGGGCGTCGATGGCGCAACGCCTGATCCGGCGCGCGAGTGCGATCCGGTCAAGCGCGATGGCATCGAGCGCGCGCTGAAGTACATGGGCCTGGCGCCGAACCAGTTGATCACGCAGATCGCCATCGACAAGGTGTTCATCGGCTCCTGCACCAATTCGCGGATCGAGGATTTGCGCGCCGCTGCGCGGGTCGTCGCCGGCAAGCATGTGGCGCCAACGGTCAAACTGGCCATGGTGGTGCCGGGCTCGGGACGGGTGAAAGTTCAGGCTGAGGCCGAAGGGCTCGATCGCGTGTTCAAGGCCGCTGGGTTCGAGTGGCGCGAGCCGGGCTGCTCGATGTGCCTGGGCATGAACGCCGACAAGCTGGGCGAGGGCGAGCGGTGTGCGTCCACCTCGAACCGCAACTTCGAAGGACGGCAGGGACCTGGGGGTCGCACCCACCTGGTCAGCCCGGCCATGGCCGCCGCGGCGGCGGTCGCCGGTCATTTCGTTGACATCCGCTCGATCCAGTAGGCGCCATGGAACCGTTCCGCACCCATACCGGACTTGTGGCGCCGCTGGACCGCGCCAACGTCGATACCGACCAGATCATTCCGAAGCAGTTTCTGAAGTCGATCCGGCGCACCGGGTTCGGCCCGAACCTGTTCGACGAGTGGCGCTATCTTGACCGCGGCGAACCGGGCAAGGACAACGCCAGCCGCCCACTGAATCCTCAGTTTGTCCTGAACCAGCCGCGGTACGCCGGCGCCTCCGTGTTGCTGGGCCGTCGTAATTTTGGCTGCGGATCGAGCCGTGAGCACGCCCCGTGGGCCATTGCCGAATTCGGGTTCCGGGCGATCCTGGCCCCGAGCTTCGCCGACATCTTCTTCAACAACTGCTCGAAGAACGGGCTGCTGCCGATCGTGCTCCCCGAAGCCGTGATAGATCAGCTGTTTGTCGACGTGCTGGCCACGCCGGGCTACCAACTGGCAATCGATCTTCCCGCACAGACGGTCACCTTGACCGATGGCACGGTGCATCACTTCGAGGCGGATCCGTTCCGCAAGGAGTGCCTGCTCAATGGCTGGGATGACATCGGGCTCACGCTACGGCACGCCGACAAGATCCGCGCGTTTGAAAACGAGCGGCTCAAGCGCATGCCCTGGCTTGCGGCGGCGCCGGTCTTCTGAGGATTGCGCAGATGAAGATCGCAGTCCTGGCGGGCGACGGCATCGGCCCGGAGATCGTCGCGCAGGCGACTCGGGTGCTCGATGCGCTCGATGAGCGCTTCGAACTCGAGCACGCGCCCGTGGGTGGCGCTGCCTACGAAGCTCACGGTCACCCGCTACCCGAGGCCACGTTGAACCTGGCGCGCGCCGCCGACGCGGTCCTGTTCGGGGCGGTTGGCGACTGGAAGTTCGACAAGCTCGAGCGCGCGCTGCGTCCGGAGCAGGCGATCCTCGGACTGCGCAAGCAGCTGGGCCTGTTTGCCAACTTCCGGCCTGCAATCTGTTATGCACAGCTCACGCATGCGTCGAGCCTGAAGCCGGAACTGGTGGCCGGGCTCGACATCCTCATCGTGCGCGAACTGACCGGCGACATCTATTTTGGCCAGCCGCGAGGCCGGCGTGCCGCGCCTGACGGCCCGTTCGCCGGTCAGCCCGAGGCGTTCGACACGATGCGCTACTCGCGCCCGGAAATCGAGCGCATTGCCCATGTCGCGTTCCAGGCGGCGCGCAAGCGCAGTCGCAAGCTCACCAGCGTCGACAAGGCCAATGTGCTCGAGACCTTCCAGTTCTGGAAGGACGTCGTGACCGAGGTGCACGCGCAGTATCCCGACGTTGAACTTGAACACATGTACGTCGACAACGCCGCGATGCAGTTGGTGCGGGCGCCCAAGAGGTTCGATGTGGTTGTCACCGGCAACATGTTCGGCGACATCTTGTCCGACGAGGCATCGATGCTCACCGGGTCGATCGGCATGCTGCCTTCCGCGTCGCTGAACGAACGGGGCTTCGGGCTGTACGAGCC
>LNFM01008520.1_pt1 | contig 15434 bp, 8 predicted proteins | sample 596031 | NCBI WGS metagenome assembly LNFM01 (sample SAMN04254537, study PRJNA301005) | activated carbon metagenome | isolation source: dual media filters at the Ann Arbor, Michigan drinking water treatment plant | place: USA: Ann Arbor | reverse complement strand
GGCGCAGTGCTGAAGCCCCCACCCGCGCTGCCGCGCGCCCCGCCCCCGCCTGGAACGGCAGGGGCGGCGGCTTCGCATTGGGAAAATGCGGGCGAAAGCCGCATGCGTGTATCGTGAGGGCCCTTGCTCTGCAAGGGCGAGGCAACGCTTACTCGATCATCGACGGACACGAATCGAGCGAACGGAAGCCACTGCGGAGCAATGGCCACACAATCAACCTATCCGGCAATTCTACGCGCGGACACAACGCGAATCCGCCGCCACTGCCGTCCCAGGCCTTCTCATTACCCAGATTTGTGGTCTGCTGTGTGCGGGGCTGTGGAGTCCGAATCACTGTGCCGGACGCGCCGCGGTTTGGAGCGCGGCGATGAGCTCGGTGTTGAGCGCGATCGCGAAGAACGCGTGAGCGTGCGGAACAGGCTCGGTGAGATTGCGAGTATCCGTCTCGGTCGTGGTTTGATTCGGCGCGAACCCAGACCGCAGCGTTGGCAGCATCGAGAAGTGAGCACCGACGATCAACGACACGTACGGGATGTACGGAAGGCTCACGCCGACGAACGCGCTCGGCGCGAAGAGTTGCTCGCTCAACGGAACTCCCACAGAGACCGTGGGAAGGCTCCTCCACCAGGTGCTATCGACACGACCGCGACAGCGTCGCGCCCAGTGGTGAGCCCCCACGTCTTGGGCACACCACAACAAGTTGACGAACACGGTCGGCGTGAACGTGAATGGATCGCTTACGCGGATGGTGCCCTGACCCGCTGTCGTGCTGGGCTCGATGCGAAAGGTGCGCGATGGCAGCAGCGACAGAGCTGCGCCCGATTGTACTTGGAAGTACGAGGTCCCGTGCACCGTGAGCGACAGGGCGTACTGCCGCGACGTCGCTTCGTACACCAGTTGATCGCGTGCCGGTCCGAAGCGAGCGCCAAAGCGATGTCGCAAGAGCGTTGCTTGTACGACCGTGTTTGCGCCGAATGATCCGAGCGCGAAGACCTGTGGGTGCGGCGGCGGAGCGGACGCGACTCGCGCGGCTACGACCGCGAGCGTGGAGTAATTCTGCATCAGCGCTCGGACGACATCGAGCAGCGCGGTGCGCTCGGCCTCGAGTCTAGCCACGACTCGCTCTCCTTCTGCCGCAGAAGAGAGCTGCGCCGCGATCGCGCGCTGGACAGCCTCGATCACCACTGCGCTACCGTCGCGTCGCGCAGTGGTGCTCGCGGGGCGCGGTTGTTCGCGCGATGGCTGCGTGCCCGCCGGTTGCGGTTGTGGGAGCTGCTGGATGATCTCGTCGGCTGTTGGCAGTCGCACATCCGGCAACAACGCTCGCGCCGAGGCGAGCGCGGTTGTGATCGTGGCGGTCAACTGTGCGACGTCAGGACGCGGTGTCGGCAATACACGGACGATCTCGGCCGCGACCGTTTGCGCGATCGAACGTGGGTCTTCTCGTTCGCTGAGGAAGTGCCACTGCCCGTCGGCCCAGTGGATCGTGTCCGGCAGCAGCATGTTCACGAGCGTCTCGATCGTGTAGTGCGTCGGGGTCGCCTCTGGTGGCTGCTCCGCCGACGCATCACATGCAGAGGGCCTCTCGAACCGAGACCTGGCCGGGTTCCACTGCGGCAAACAGAACAATGGCAGTGTGTTGCAGGTCGCCCCGGCTGCGCAGGGCGGTTGGTGGAGTTGCAACGCCTCCGCGACGAGGCGCGCCGCCGCACGAGCGTCTCCGTCGAGCGGACGGGTCGAGATGTCGGTGAGCATCTGCGCGAGGCTGTCGCGGAACGTCACCATGTTTCGATGGACGTTCAGAATGCTGTGGAGCTCTTCGCGGAGAGTGCGACATCGCGTCTGCTGCGGTTCGCTCAAGCGCGCGCACGCTCCTTCGGCGTTGACCACCGCGGCGGTCACCCGAAGCTGCGTCGTCGTCGAGTCCGAGGCGACCAGACCGATGGTGAACTTCTGCTCGATGTTCGTCGTAGCGTCGCCGGATTGTCGAGCACCCATGGTCAGTCCGTACCGATTCCATGGGTCGGTTGAGTCGACGCAGAGGTAGAGTCGCTCGCCGTCGAGCGGTGTATGGGAGGGATACACGAGCCGATCGCGGCTCTCGTCGTACGTGACGACGAAGGAGTTCGCGGTGTTGATCAATTCGTTACAGCTCTGCGCTTGCTGGCCGGCTGCCTGCGCGCTCGCGGCGCGCGCCAACGCGAGCTGCGCAAGTAACACGGCGGTGGCAGCGAGCCATGTAGCCAGTGGTCTTCGGTGTGTGTGTGCCATATCTTGCGCTCCATTCCTGCAAATCGCGCGCTGTTCGGCGCTGCAACGCCGTGACTTCTTCACGCGATTCATTCCAATGCGCTCGGGATTTTGGCCGCCAGCGCGTCGTCGTGAACTACGCGGACCCGCGACATCCGTCGCGAGTCCGTGCGGTCGCCGGACAGAGCACGGCGAGTGCCAGCGTCGAAACCGCGCGCGCTACGCGATTCACAGAGCAGCCGATTGCGCCGTTGTCACACGCGCGCAGCAACGGTAGCGTGCAGGTGACATTCGCCGCTGCGAACAGGGGCTCGAACGCACGGGTTGGCGCGCAACTCGGAGCGGCATGGCGCCTGCTTCGACGGCGCGTACGAGGTGACAATGAATACACGATGGGTCAACGACACGATCTCCGACATCACGTTCTTGCTCGACCTGCTCCCGAAGAACCCTTCACGCAGCGACCTCGAGCCCTACTACGAAGTGCTCGGAGTCATCGGAAAGAATGACAACCATCCGCTCGACGGACCCTACCTCGATGCACTGAAGGGCGAGCTCGCCAACGCAAAAGTGCGGATTCTCGAAGCGGCGAGAGCCATCGCCTTGATCACAGTGAACGGCGCTCCCGCAGGCACAGGCTTCTTGCTCCGCGACGGCGACAAACAGGTCGAAGCGACGTTTGTCACAGCGCTGCACGTCATCGACTCCGAGACCACTGCGGCACACGCGAGGATCTTCTTCGTGGAGCTCGACCATGACGGCGCGCAGGTGAAGCAATACGAGTGGCGCGTACGTCCCAATTCGTTCGCCGCGAACCCGCCCGAAGATTGGGCGGCGATGTTGCTCGATCCGCGCGAGCCGACGACCACCGCGCCGAGAGGGTTGCTTGCGGCCAGCTTCGCGCAAGACGCAACCGTGGTGACCATCCATCGACCGCACGGGCGGTTCGAGCTGTCGTCGAAGCGGGAGCTGTGCGTGCCATCTGAAGGGAACGCGTCCGAGCTCGACTACAAGGTGGACACTGCTTTCGGGTCGTCGGGCGCCCCTGTGCTCGACCAGCACTGGAACGTGCTCGCCGTGCACTCGGGTGTTCGAAAAATGGGCGAATGGAACAGGGGTGTTTGTGCCGATCGGGTGAGGCTTCTCGGGCAGTCACGGAAAAGGCGCACGGCGATCGTTCCGCCGATGGAGTCGCGGGGCGAGCAGATCTTTCCGGGCTGGTATGCGCTCACGCAGTCCGGGATCGAAGTCGGTCGTGTCTTCGTCGATCAAGAGAAAGAGGTCTGGTACCAGTTCACATCGAGCGGCACCCAGCCCAATGGCACGCCGTACCAGCCGTTCGCCGACTTCACGCCGACGCATCCCGAGACGCTTTCTTACGAGATCGATCACCAGGGCGTCGAGGGGTACTTCGTCGATGCAATGATCGCGAATTCGTCGTCGAACACGCTGCTCTTGGAGGCGTACCTCCCGGTGAATCAGAAGCGTCAGTGGCAGGTCACCTATCCAGACGCGCCGACGAACCCGCTCGATGGTATCGTGGGCGGCTACTTGTACGTTGTGAAGCAGAACGGCGTGTGGTCCGCGCTGTTCGCGCTCTCGGGCAACAAGCAGAAGGCTCGGTGGTGGCTGTTCACCAAGGACTCGTCTGTGGGCACGTACAAGAAGTTCGTCGGGCTCCGAGACTCGACGCCGACAGCGGATCGGACGCTCGAGTTCGTTTCGCAGGAGAGCGATCCGATGGGCTGGGGCGACGCCTCTCCCGTCTTCATCGAAATGGACCTTCAGCAGTAGCGGCAGCCAGTCGCGACGCGAGTCAATCGCTGGGTTCGCTCGCCCAACGCTTGGACACGCCGCACTCTCGCATCCTGCGCGCGAACGTCACGCGGTGCAGGTCGATCGCCTCGGAGGCTTGTTGAATCTTGCCGCCGTGGACGCGAAGGTGATGCGTGAGGTAGCCGCGATCGAACCGGCGAAGCAGCTCTTCGTGCGCGGTTGCGTAGTCCTTCTCGAACAGATCCGCGTCGCCGTCGTGCCCCGCGATCGACGACGAGCGAAGCGCTCGCTCGGGCGGGAGCTCGCCGGTGGCGAGGTAGTATCGAAGAAAGTTGAGCAGCTCTCGGATGTTTCCGACCCATTCGCGAGCGCGAATCGCGGCCTCGATCGAGGGCGACAGCGTGAACGTCTCTGGCACGTCGACCTCACCGTCTCGCCGAATCTGCTCGACGAGCTGCTTGCACAGCGCGTCGAGCTCGTCGCGCCTCGCGCGCAGCGGCGGCATCTCGATCATGCCCACCGCGAGGCGCTCGAACAGGTCGAGCCGAAATCGCTCGTCGGTCACCATCGACGCGAGATCCCGGTGCGTGGCCGCGATCACCCGCACCCGCACGGGACGCTCGTCGTTCTCTCCGACACGACGGACGCGCTTCTCTTCGAGCACGCGAAGCAGCTTGCCTTGCGCTTCGAGCGGCAGGTCCCCGAGCTCGTCGATCAGCACGGTCCCGCCCGACGCCGCTTCGAAGATCCCCTCTCGCGCTTCGAACGCATGCGTGAACGCCCCTCGTCGGTGCCCGAACAGCTCGCTCTCGATCAGCGTCGTCGAGATCGACGCGCAGTCGACGACCTTGAAGGGGCCCGCCGCGCGCTTGCTTCGCTCGTGAATCGCGCGGGCAAGAGCGGTCTTGCCGGTGCCGGTCTCACCCGTAATCAAGATCGGCAGGTCGGTTTGCGCCAGCCGGTCTGCGCGGCTCAGCGTCGGAGCGATCGTCGGTCCCGCGCGCTCGAAGCCACGCAGCGAATGAGGGCGCGACGGCGATGCAGGGCGGTCGCGCTCTTCGACTTCGAGCCGAAGCTCGGTCTCGCCAACCCGAAGGTTGACCGACGACGGAATCTCGATCGCTTGCTGTCGGACGCAGATCGGACCGACCCAAGTCCCGTTCGAGCTCGAGTCGCGCAGCTGTACGTGGCCGGGGCGCGATTGCAGCTCGAGATGAAGTCGACTCACGGCGGGATCTACGAGCCTCAGCCAGCCCTTCGTGGGCGAGCGCCGCGCCTCTTCCGTGGGCACTCGGATGACTCGAAGCCGTAGCTCTTCGTCAGGGACGTGCTCTTGCTTGCTCGACGAGAGAACCCGCAGCGAAAAGTGTCGTACGTGTGACTCTGTGGGCTCGAGTGGTCGAGTTTTGGCCATCGATAGGAGAGTTTATCGCAGTTCTCTCGGAGCGCTGAGGTTGACGCCGAGGTTCGAGCCAGCGCTATCCTGGCTCCGTGAGGGTCGTGGGTCGCGCTCGGCCAAGCAAGCTGGAAGTGGCCGGACGGTACGCGCTGCAAGAGGTCCTCGGGCGAAGTGCGACGGCTGTTGTGTGGAAGGCGGTCGACCGATTCGACGATCGCGTCGTGGTGCTCAAGTGGCTCCGACGCGAAGCGCTGCGCGTCGGCGTTCGGCGCGAAGCCGCGCTGCTGAGGCTCCTGCGGGTTCCCGGAGTGGTGACGTTGCGGGACGATGGCGTCGCGCGCGGACGGGCTTACGTCGTCTTGGACTTCGTCGACGGTGGGCCGTTTGCCGAGCGCGGACACCGAACGCCCTGGTCGGACCTCGTCGGACGTTTGCGGGCGCTCCTCGTCGTGCTCGCGAGGGTGCATTCGCTCGGCGTGATCCACCGCGACATCAAGCCGTCCAACGTCCTTGTTCGAGGCGACGAGGTCACGCTCATCGACTTTGGGATTTCCGCTGCTCGCGCCCTCGATGATCCTTCCGCTCCGCCGCCGCGCTGGAGCACCGCGGCGTTCATGGCTCCCGAAGTTTGGAAGGGCTACGACTCCGCGCAGAGCGACCTCTACTCCGTCGCCGTCATGGCGTACCTCTCGCTGACGGACCGGTTTCCCTTCGCGGTGCGCGGTGACGTTCAACGGCTCGCGCTCGACCGCGCCGTCGATCGTCCGCGTCTTCGCTGGAATCTCAGCGTAGATGTCCCGCGGGAGGCTCGCTCCGTCCTCGAAGCGATGCTCTCGCCCGACCCGGCGTCTCGTCCGCGCTCTGCGACGGAGGTGCTCGCGCAGCTCCGCGTGGCTGACACGCCTGCGCCCGATGCCCGAGCGGCGGGGAGCGTCGACGCTCGCGACGATCTCTCCTGGGCGCGTCGCCAACGCGGCCTGCTCGCACAAGAGCGCGAGACCTCGTTGCGAGAATCTGCCCCGTCACAGCCCGCGTGCTGTGCTCCCTCGCTCCGACCGCTCTCTTCGGACGCCATCCAGCTCGTGGATGTGCTCCGGCTTGCCGACACGCCCATCCGCGCGAGCGCGGCGTCGCGCGTCATCCGTTGGGGCCCCCGCCGCACCAAGCGAGCGCTGAGCGAGTGCATTCAGGGCGGCGTCGCGACCCGCGAAGCGCGCCTCATCGCGCTCACGCCGCTGGCCAGCAACGTCGAGCCGAGCGCGACTCCATCACATCGTCGCAAGGTCATGCATCGCATCGCGCTCGCGTTGCCCAGAGGGACACAGCGCCGATTCGAGCTGCTCGTCGCTGCCGCCCAATCGCCGACGGACCTCGCCGCAGACGCGATTCGACTCGCGTCCACGCAAGCCATTCGAGGGATGCTCTCGGACGCCGAGAACACGTTGGTGATCGCGGTCCGCGCGCTGCGATCACAAGCGGAAAACACGCCGATCGATGAGTTGCTTCTGCTGTGGTTGCGCGTCGCGCTCGAGCAGTGGACGCCCCTCGCGTTCGATCGGCTACTGTACGAGCTCGAGTCGCACCCCGACGCGCGCGCCACCTGGTGCGCCGCGCTCGCGCGGGCAGGGCTCGCCACGCTGCACTGGACGCCGAAGGCGCTCGAAATCGCGACGAGCGTCCCGCCGACCGATCGCCTCGATCGCGCGCTGCTGCGTATGGAGTTTGTTGTCCTCGCGGCGCAGCGCGCTTCGACGCGCGCGTTGCGTACGCATCTCGAAGCCGTCGCGTCGGCGGCGCCCTCGAGCTGGGGACGCGATCTCGCGCGGTGGAATGGTCGGCTCGCGTATGCCGAGGGGAGATTTCGAGAGGCCGCGCGGCTATGCCTCCGCGCCGCGCGCGGTGAGCGTTGGGTCGGTCGCAGGCTCCGCACGGTGCTGGTCGCCGCTGCGAGCTTGATCGAAGTATGTGAGTTCGACCGCGCACAAGCCTGCGCGCGTGCTGTCCTCGCCGACGCCACCACGCGCGAACTCCGCGCCATCTACGGTCGCGCCCGATGGATCGAGCGGGTCGCTCGGTGGCGTAGCGGGGTCGTCGATTCGCCGGATCTCGCGCTGGCAGACGAGCTTCATTCGCTCGACCCCGAGCTCGCGAGGCTCGTCGCCATCCATGAAGCGACGCTGGCATGGCACTCGCGAGAAGTTGCGCTGTTTTCGGCGTTCGGCGAACTCGCCTCTCGGTGCGAGGGGCACACGACCGAGCTCCTCGGGCGCTCGCTTCTCGAGGCGATGGCCGTCGACCTTGGCCTATCGAGCATGTCGCACGACGAGCGGCTGCGACGCATCGCGGCCTTGCGCGAGAGGGTTCCGAGCATCGCTCTCCAGTTCGCTGCGCTGACGCGGGGCGATGCTGAGCCGAGCGCGGGAGACCTGCGCGTGTTCGAGGAGATGGCGTGCACGGTTCCGAGCGCTCTCTGGTCGTCGCGTCTCGACATCCTGTCGGTCGACGAGTGCCTCTCGCGCTGCGGCGTGATGGACGCCTAAACAGGGATCCGGCAACTGCAACGAAATTTCGCAACGCCTGCAAAATCACAGGCGAACAAACGAGATGCGATGGACTCAGGGCCAGAGGTCGAGCATCTTCGCTACCCACGTTATGTGAGTGAAAATCCTCGTGTAACGCGATCGGCGCAGAGCTGCTTCGCAGCCCCCAATTGAGCAGAACGACGCTGGGCGCGGAGCCGCGAGGCGGCCCCCAAGCGTGCAGAGTGCGTGGAGTGCGTGGAGTGCGACCGCGCCAAAGGCGCAACCCCCACCGGCGCTGCCGCGCGCCCCGAGTGGGCAGAACGACGTTTGGCGCAGTGCTAAAGCCCCCACCCGCGCTGCCGCGCGCCCCGAGTGAGAGCAACGACGGTTGGCGCAGTGCTGAAGCCCCCACCCGCGCTGCCGCGCGCCCCGAGTGAGAGCAACGACGGTTGGCGCAGTGCTAAAGCCCCCACCCGCGCTGCCGCGCGCCCCGCCCCCGCCTGGAACGGCAGGGGCGGCGGCTTGGCGTTGTGAGGGCCTGGAAATTGTTTGATAGGTTGATTCTGTGGGCCCTTGCTCTGCAAGGGCTTCCGTTGGCTCGATGGTGCCGCGCGTGGTACGGATGGCACGATGGCGCGGCGAAGCGTGGTGGGAGGACGGAGAGGTGCAGTTCGTCGCAAGATCGCGATGGCGAAGCAGCTCCGTCGAGACTCGACAGCGGCGGAGAGTCGTCTCTGGGGCGCTCTTTGCGGCAAGGCTCTTGGCTGTCGAGTTCGCAGTCAGCACGTGATTCGAGGGTGGATCGTCGACTTCTACATCGCGAGCGCGCGCTTGGTGATCGAGCTCGATGGGGATGTTCACGACCTGTGCGCCGAAGAAGACGCACAACGAACGATCACGCTCGAGCACGAAGGACTTCGAGTGCTTCGATTTCGCAACGACGCCGTGCTCGACAACGTCTCCTCCGTCGTCGCCGCCATCGCCGCTGCGATCGACCACGACCCCTGATCCCTACCGAGCCGACGCCAATTGGGTCAATAAAAGCCCTTGCATCGCAAGGGCCCACAGAATCAACCTGTCAGACAATTCCCTCGCCCTCACAACGCCAAGCCGCCGCCCCTGCCGTCCCAGGCGGGGGCGGGGCGCGCGGCAGCGCGGGTGGGGGCTTCAGCACTGCGCCAAACGTCGTTCTGCTCACTCGCGGGCTGCACCTTTGGCGCGCTCGCACTCCCCGCATTCTGCTCGTTCTGTCCCCCGTTCGCTCTGCTACCCTCGCGGCTCACTCCATGACCGACTCCGGGGAAGTCCGCTCGTCTCTCGTGGCCGCGCTCGGCGCGGACCTCGTGGGGCCCTTTGATCCCAGTTCGCCTGAAGAATCCCTGGAGATTCCTCCGTCGCGCTGGTACCTCACGGGCTTCCTCGCGCCGCGCGCGGGCAGAGCGCTCGAAGACCCCACTGCGGACGACGAGTTTCGCGGGACCGAGGACGAAGAGGACGAAGAGCCCGCTTCGTCGCTCGAGCCCGAGCCCAAGCAGAAGAACATGTTTCCCGCGTCGATGGGGCTCTCGGCGCTGTTGCCGCCGTCCGACGACGCGACACACCCATTCATCGACGTGACCGTCTCGTTCGCGGACTACCTTCGTGAAGACACCGCCCACGAGGACAACCCCAAGCGCAAGAAGACCCGCTGGAAGCGCCGCCCCTACGAGCCCCGCACCGTGTCCGTCGCCCTCGACCGCGACGCGCTGTCCGAAGGCGTCTATCTCCCCGACACGCTCGCCGTTCGCCTCTGCGGAAAGCTCGAGATCGCCAGCGCCCCCGGCCTCCCCGAGGGGACGCGCGCCCTCTCGCTCTTCGTCGTCAACGAGCGCCCCACCGGCGAGAAGGGCCGCGCCGACGAGAGCTTCGTCTTTCAAGTCTCGATGACCGCGCGCTACGCGCAGGGCTTTGTCCCGAGGCCCAACCGTCAAGGCGAAGGGAGGACCGACATCGATGACCGCACGTCCGACCTGCAATTTCGCTCGCAGTTCGAGTGGGGAGTCGGACACAACTGCGCCGTGGAGGCGCTCGAGCGCGACGGGCCCGTGCGCGAGCTCGCGACGACCTGGCTCCCGTGCAGCGAAGTGCGCCGGGTCGTCACGGTCGAACAGCCCTCGGTCGTCACCACCATGGACGCGCTCGCGACCCTCGCTGACGGCGACGCCGTGCGAAGCGCGCTCGGCTCGCTCGCGACCACGTACGGCGCGTGGATCGACGCGCAAGCGACGGTGGACGTCGGCGGCGGGACCCGCGACGAGACCCGACGACGGCTGCTCAAGAACGCCCGCCGCGCCCGCGATCGCATCGCCGCGGGCGTCGAGCTCTTGGCCACGAGCGAGCTCGCGCGCGCTGCGTTCTGCATGATGAACCGCGCGATGGCCGACGCCGCACGGCAGCGGAGCCCCGGCCGCTACCGAGACGGCGCGTCGCCCGCGTGGCGGTTGTTTCAGCTCGCGTTCGTCTTGCTCTCGCTCGTCGGGATCACCGACGAGACCCACCCCGATCGCGAAGAGGTCGAGCTGATCTTCTTTCCCACCGGCGGAGGAAAGACCGAGGCCTACCTCGGCGTCATCGGCTACACGCTCCTGTTGCGACGCTTGCAGGGACGATCGCGCAAGGACGAGGGCCTCGGCGTCGCCGTGCTGCTGCGATACACCCTGCGATTGCTCACGCTCGATCAGCTCTCGCGCGCGGCCACCCTCGTGTGCGCGCTCGAACAACTGCGAAGAGAGCGCCCCGAGACGCTCGGCTCCGTGCGCTTCTCCGTGGGGCTGTGGGTCGGCCGCAGCGCCACGGCCAACACCATGGAGCAAGCGAAGAAGGCCATCGTCGACTTCAAGAACTCCTCGGCCAAGAGCCCGGTGTCGCCTTTTCCCCTGAGCAATTGCCCGTGGTGCGGCGGCCCTCTCGGGCGCGACTCGCTCGTGCTCAAGCCCGCGACGAACCCCGACGAAGTCGTCGTTCACTGCGTCGCGCCGCAGGGCCAGCCCGCGTCGCAGTGCGCGTTCGCCCCGCGCAACAACCCCGACGGAATCCCGGTCGTCTTCGTCGACGAGCAGATCTACCGAGAGCTTCCGTGCTTCATCGTGGCCACCGTGGACAAGTTCGCGATGCTCCCGTGGCGCGGCGAGACGGGAGCGCTCTTCGGCCGCGTTCACGGGCGAGAAGGGCGGCGCTTCTACGGCCCCACCGAGCGCGAACCCAAGAGCGCCACGCCCATCCCCGGCGGACTGCGCCCGCCCGAGCTCATCGTCCAAGACGAGCTGCACCTCATCTCGGGTCCGCTCGGGACCATGGTGGGCCTCTACGAGACGGCCATTGAATACTTGTGCGCGCGCCAGGTCGACGGCGAGGTCCCCGCGCTCGTGCGGCCCAAGATCATCGCCTCCACCGCGACCGTGCGGCGCGCCAGAGAGCAGATCCGCGCGCTGTTCGCACGGCCGAGCGCGTCGCTCTTTCCCCCGCCTGGAATCGACGCGGGCGAGACCTTCTTCGCGCGGGTCGATCACCGCTCGCACGGGCGCTTGTACGTCGGCGTCGCGGCTCCCGGCCGAGCGCTCAAGGCCATCCTGCTTCGCTCGTACGTAGCCCTCTTGTCCGCGGCGAATCACGCGTGGGATCCCCAGGGATCGCCCGAGTCGCGCGGCGCGGTCGACCCGTTCATGACCCTCGCGGGGTACTTCAACTCGCTTCGCGAGCTCGGAGGAATGCGCAGGCTCGTCGAGGACGACGTCCGCACCCGCGCGCAAGCCATCGAGAAGCGCCGGCCCGATGAATTCATGGGCGCGCATCCGTGGGCCCGCGATCGCTCGATCGGCATCCCTGTCGAGCTCACCTCGCGCGAGAAGGCCACGGCCATCAAAGAAGCCAAGGATCGCCTCGCCAAGAGCCACGACTCGCCCGAGCACGTCGACGTGCTGCTCGCGTCCAACATGATCTCCGTGGGCGTCGACATCGACCGGCTCGGGCTCATGGTGATCGCCGGGCAACCCAAGACCACCAGCGAGTACATCCAAGCGAGCTCGCGCGTCGGCAGGCAGCACCCGGGCCTGGTCGTCACGTGCTTCAACGTGCGAAAACCCAGGGATCGATCGCACTTCGAGCGCTTCTCGGCGTTTCACCAGAGCTTCTATCGCTACGTCGAGGCCACGAGCCTCACGCCCTTCTCGGGGCCCGCCGTCGAGCGCGGCCTCGCGGGGATGCTCGTCGCCATGACACGCCTCTCGGACCCGCGAATGACCCCTGCGGGCGCCGCGATGGAGATTCAACGGCACCGTTCGATCGCCGAGCGAGCCGTGCGAGAGCTCACCGAGCGAGGCGCCCGACACTCGAGCGCGCTCAGCGAAGAAGAAGTGCAACGCTTGACCCACGCCTTGCGCGACCGAGGGCTGAAGCTCGTCGACGCGTGGGAGAAGCTCGTCGCGCAAGCGATCGACGGCGCTGCCCGGCGCTCGTACTCGCCGCTCGACAAAGAGAAATCCGCAGGAAAACCCCTGTTGTTTACGACCGTCGACGAGCAGCAGCCCGAGCCGCACACGCTCGACGCGCGCTTCTGCGCGCCGACGAGCATGCGCGACGTCGAGCAGTCCGTGCACTTGTGGGTCGAGCGCTCGGGTCTCGGAGGCAAGCGATGAAGAAGGGCGCGACGAACACCAGCCACGGCCCGCGCGCGCAACAACAGCCAGACGGCGCCGTGCGCGCGAGCCAGATGGTGACCACCTACGGGCCGGGCTCGATGGTGGACTTGCTTCGCGACGCGGTGCTCGTCGGCGGCTTGGACTTCTGGAGCTACCCGAAGGAGTTCGCGGTCCCCACGATCGATGAGCCGCGGCTGCGCGAGGCGATCGTGCGGCAGTTCAGCGAGCGCGCGGCCGCTGGGGGCGCGCGCGTCGAGCTGTCCAGCGACCAGCCGTTTCGCGCGCCGCCGTCGGGCAACGACCGCGAGCCGACGAAATTCTCGGGGGTGGCTGTGGCGGAGTTTCCCCGGTGGTTCGTCTGCCAGAACCCGAGCTGCCGACAGCTCTTGCAAGCGCGCGACGGGCTCGAATTCAAGAGCCATCGGTACTGGCATCACTGCGGCGCTGGCAAGAGCAAGAAGCCGAGCGAGTGCGTTCCTGTGCGCTTCGTGGAGGCGTGCAAGCGCGGGCACCTCGATGACTTTCGATGGATCTTGTTCGTGCACGAGCTGCAGAACAAAGAGCGCTGCGCCAAGCCCGAGCTCGTCTTCGACGAGGGGCCGAGCGGCGACTTCGACGACATCGCCATTCGCTGTCTGTCGTGCGGCGCGAACGCGCGCTTGCGCACTGCCATGTCGGGGATGCCCATGCGCTGCCGCGGAAGGCGCCCGTGGCTCGGCCGCGAAGGCGACGAAGAGTGCGGCGAGAACGTCCGTCTGCTCGTTCGCACGGCGACCAACTCGTACTTCTCGCAGTCGATGAGCGCGCTCTCGATCCCGGACAAATCGAAGGAGCTGCACAACAAAGTGCGGACCCACTGGAGCGTGCTGAAGGGCGCGAACGCCGGGTCGCTTCCAGTGTTTCGGACGATCGAGAGCGTGCGACACGACCTCGACGGGTATCGCGACGACGAGGTGCTCGACGCGATCGGCGCGCTCAACGAGGACAAGCCGGGGCCCGCGGTCCCCATTCGGACCGCGGAGTACGCGCAGTTTACGAGCGCGAAGGTTGAATCTGTGGGCGAGCTTCCCGCGGACGACGAGGTGTTCTTCGCGCGGAGAGCGGTCGCGCGCAGCCCGTGGCCCGAGGGCGTCGCCGCCGTGGTCGTTGTGCCCAAGCTCCGCGAAGTGATCGCCCAGATCGGGTTCACGAGGCTCGAGCCCGTCACGCCCGACGTGCAGGGCGAGTACGACCTGGGCGTGCAGACCGCGGCGCTCGGGCTGACCACGAATTGGCTTCCCGCCAGCGAAATCCGAGGCGAAGGCGTCTTCATCGAGCTCGACGAAGCCAAGGTGCGCGCGTGGGAGGCGCGCCCCGAAGTGCAAGCGCGCGGCAGAGAGCTGTTGCACGGGTACGAGACGTGGAAGGCGAGCGCGGTGAGCGCGCCGGAGTTTCCCGGAGTGCGGTTCTATCTCTTGCACTCGCTGTCGCACTTGCTCTTGTCCGCGATCAGCTTGGAGTGCGGCTACGCGGCGAGCGCGATCCGCGAGCGAATCTACTGCGGTCCCTCCGAGCGCGACCTGCACACGCCCATGGCGGGCATCCTGCTCTCGACCGGAACCACCGGCAGCGAAGGGACCCTCGGCGGCCTCGTCGAGCAAGGTCGCTCGCTCGAGACACACCTCCGTCACGCGTGGGACTTGGGGCGCTTGTGCTCCAACGACCCCGTGTGCGGCGGTCACAGCCCCGAGCGCGACCACGCCGAGCGCTACCTCGAAGGAGCGGCGTGTCACGGCTGCCTCTTCGTCGCCGAGTGCTCGTGCGAGCGCTTCAACCGCTACCTCGACCGCGCCCTGGTCGTCCCAACCTTGGGACACTCGGACCGGGTGGCGTTCTTCTCGAAGCGGCCATGAGCCGTGGCTTGAGCGGCGTTTCTCGGGCGCTCCTCGAGCAGCTGCTCGTCGCGGTCGAGCGAGGTCGCGTGGATTGCCCGCTGAGCGAGGTCGAGCTCGTCGACGAGGGGCTCGGGGCGATCTCGAAGACGCTGCTCGACGCGCTCGAGGGGCTCGACGCCACGAGCGTTCGCGCGGTGCTGCGCGCGGTGATCGCCGAGCGAGCGTTCAGGCCGCCGCCGCGGCTCGACCTCGTGTGGTCCGGGCCCGACGCGCGCGGGAGCGTCTCGCGCGACACGTCGCTGGTCGTGCGCGCGCTCTTCGAGGGAGCGACGCGCGAGGTGCTCATCGGCGGCTACAGCTTCGACAAGCCCGAGATCCTCGCGCCCTTGCACGAGGCGATGCGCGACCGGGGCGTGCGCGCGACGATCTTCATGGACATCCGCGAGACCGCCAAGAGCGCGGCGCTCGCGGACAAACACGCGATCGAGTGCGTCGACCGATTCTTCTATGAGCTCTGGGTCTTCGGTCCGCCGAGGCCCGTCGTGTATTGGGACCCGAGGACGGCGCGCCCCGGCCCTCCGTGGGCGAGCTTGCACGCCAAGTGTGTGGTGGTCGACGACGAGCGAGCCTTGGTGACTTCGGCGAACTTCACGGACCGAGGCCAAGAGCGAAACATCGAGGCGGGCGTGCTCATCGAGGACAAGGGCTTCGCGGGCGAGCTGGCGGTGCAGTGGCGAGCGCTCGTCGCCGCGGGGGTGTTGGCGATGTATCGCGGATAGGACCACCCGCGCTGCCGCGAGCGAGCGAGTGAAACGGCAGTGGGCGCAGTGCTAAAGCCCCCACCCGCGCGCGAGCGAGTGCAACGACAGTGGGCGCAGTGCTAAAGCCCCCACCCGCGCTGCCGCGCGCCCCGCCCCCGCCTGGAACGGCAGGGGCG
>LNFM01011427.1_pt1 | contig 15436 bp, 13 predicted proteins | sample 596031 | NCBI WGS metagenome assembly LNFM01 (sample SAMN04254537, study PRJNA301005) | activated carbon metagenome | isolation source: dual media filters at the Ann Arbor, Michigan drinking water treatment plant | place: USA: Ann Arbor | reverse complement strand
CGCTGCGCGAGGCCCTCAACGCCCTCGACGCCGACCGCTCGTTCCTCACCAAGGGCGGCGTGTTCACCGACGACCAGATCGACGCCTACATGGAACTCAAGTGGGAAGAGGTCTACAACTGGGAACACCAGCCGGCCCCGATCGAGTACAAGATGTACTACTCGATCTGATCTTCTCCGATCTTTCGGATCATGGAAGGGCCCGCTGTTGCGGGCCCTTCTTTTGTTGGAGGATGCGCGCCGCAACACTTCTGAGGAAACGGACATGGGCTGGATGGACGAAGCGATGGAGACCCTGCGTCCCTGGATCGGGCGGGTGCGCACGGTCGAGGACGACATCGGCATGATGGCCGTCCGCCGCGTCGCCGCGACCTTCGACGTCGATCCCGACAGCATCAAGCGCGGCCAGGAGTTGCCGCCGCACTGGTTCACGGTGTTCTTCGCCGAAACCGTCCGTCAGGGCGAACTGGGTCCGGACGGCCATCCCAACAAGGGCATCGTCCTCCCACCGATCCCGATGCCGCGCCGCATGGGCGCCGGCCGCCGCGTCCAGATCATGGGTCGCCTCAAGGCCGGAGAACCGGCGATCAAGAAGGCCGAGGTCGCCGACATCGTCCCCAAGACCGGCCGCTCGGGCGATATCTTCGTGCTGACGATGCGCCACACGATCGAACAGGGCGGCAGGACCATCGCGTCCGACACGTTCGACGCGATCTACCGCCCCGCCGTGCCGCCGGGCCAGAAGACCACCGCCACGGTGGCCGCGCAGGCGCGCAAGGACCAGGCCTGGACCGAGACCACGCAGCTCACCAACACGCTCAACTTCCGCTACGGCGGCATCACCTGGAACGCGCATCGCATCCACTACGACGGCGACTACACGCGCAGCGAGGAAGGCTATCCGGCCATCGTCTCCAACGGCGGCCTGTCGATGCACCTGATGGTCGACGCGGCGCTGAAGCACGCGAAGGGCAACCTGACCGGCTACACCGCCCGCCTCGTCCACCCGCTCTGGGTCGGCGACCTCATCGACGTGCGCGGCGAGGAACAGAAGGACGGCAAGCTCAGGCTCTGGGCCGCCGACAAGAACGGCGTTCTGTGCGGCGAGATGGACCTGGAGTTCTCGGCGTGAGCGGCGGACCGCTTTCGGGCGTGAAGGTCGTGGACCTGACGACGGTGGTCGTCGGGCCGATCTGCACGCGCACGCTGGCCGACTACGGCGCCGAGGTCATCAAGGTCGAGGCCCCCGGCGGCGACCTCCTGCGCACCATGGCGCAGGGCAGCCGCAATCCCGGCATGTCGGGCAAGTTTATCAACTTCAATCGCAACAAGCAGTCGATCGTGCTCGACATCAAGCAGCCGGACGGGCTCGCGGCTCTGCATCGGCTGATCGAGAAGGCCGACGTGTTCGTGAGCAACGTGCGGCCTGAGGCGCTGACGCGCGCCGGCCTCGACCACGCGAGTCTCGCGAAGAAGAACCCGCGGCTGATCCACTGCTCGATCCTCGCCTTCGGGCGCGGCGGCCGTTACTACAACCGGCCCGCCTACGATCCGATCGTGCGGAGCCTGTCGGGCGTCGCCAGCACGCTCGAACGCGCCACCGGCGAGCCGCGCTTCGTGCCGATGGTTATGAGCGACCACACGACGGGCCTGATCGCCGCGCAATGCATCGGCTTCGCGCTCTATCGGCGCGAGAAGACCGGCCAGGGCGAGGCGATCGACGTGCCCATGCTCGAGAACATGGCCTCGTTCGTATCGAGCGAGCATCTCGGTGCCGCGACCTTCGATCCACCGATTGGCCCCAGCGGCGACGGCCGGCTGCTCAGCCCCGACTACCGCCCCCTGCCCACGAAGGACAGCTACATCACCGTCGGGCCCAACACCAACCAGCAGGCCTTCGCCTTCTTCGACGCGATCGGCCGTCCCGAACTCAAGACTGACCCACGCTTCGACAGCGCCTTCGCGCGGACCAATAACGCTGCCGCCTATTTCGATGTCCGCAAGGCGGGGCTGGCGCAAAAGACGACGGCCGAGTGGCTCGAGGTCTTCGACCGGCTCGACGTGCCGGCGGCGCGCTACAACACGATCGACGACCTGCTGACCGATCCGCATCTCCCCGAGGACCATCCCAGCGAAGGCCGCATCCGGCGCTCGCGGCGGGCCAACAAGTTCTCGGGTGGAGAGCGGCCGGTCGAGACGCATGCGCCGACGCTTGGCGAACATACCGACGCGATTCTGGCCGGCGCCGGCTACACCGATGCCGAGATCGACAAGATGCGGGCGTCTGGCGCCGTCCGCTAACCGAAGCGGACGCTCACGGTCCGCTCGCGCAGCGGAGCAATCGACAGAATCTCGCCGGCCGGCCGACCGGCTGCCGCGCCGGTCGGCAGCAGCGTCACACGACGCTGTTCGCCGGGCAGCAGATGAAAACCCTCGTCCTCCGCCCGATGGTGCGGAGCCTCGATCTGGATGCAGGCGGCGAACTTCTCCGCCTGGATCGTGACGGCCCATCCCTCTCCTTCGCCCTCGAGGCTGGCCGACAGGCCGGGATCGTGCGTGAGAGCGGCACGGCCGAGCGGGTAGTAGGCAGCCTCGCCGAGGCGGGCGCCCGTGACGGCATCGGTAGGCGCCCCGAAGCGATAGGCGTAGGTGATGTCGAAGAACGATCCGATGAGTTCGGCCGAACTCATCGTCCTGGCTCCGCGCGCCGGCAGCGCGACCTCGCACTCCCGCCGCATGACCACGATGTCGCCCGCCTGAAGACAGACGAGCGTCAGCTTGGCCCGCAGAGGCGTGTCGGCCTCGTTGATCACATGGACGCCGAGTCCGTTCAGCCCCTCGTCCGTTACGGCGACCTGCACGGGGCGGAACGCCCGGCGCAATCCATGCCACGCCAGCTTGGGCACGCCGTCCGAATCGATCACGCCCCAGCCGGGGCCCGACGTCAGGTCCTTCAGCATCCATACCAGCGCGCCGTCGCAGGGCGAGGCCGGTCGCCGCCATTCGCCGATCGCCGCTTCCATGAGATCGGCCGACAGGGCTCGCGACAGCCGACGGTAATGCACCGGATCCTCGGCCTGCAGGCGTGCGGCGTCGACGCCGTAGAGCAGCCCGAGATAATGATCGTGGACCGCACAGAAATCCCAGTCGGCTCCGCGATCCTTCGGCACGATGTCCGTAGGGCGCGACGGACCGGCCGGCGTGTTCGCGAACGCCAGGCACTCCGCGGCGAAGCGAACGCCGGCCCGGCGGGCATCGTCCAGCGGCCGCCGATAGGCGCCGACTCCGTAGTAGTGCGACACGCCAGCATCGGGCTGGAATGGGAGGTCGCCGCCCTGCGGCGATTGCGCGATGCAGGGCACGTCGGGGCAAAGCGATTGCGCGACGCGCGGCAGGATCTCGTCGTACAGCGGACTGCTCCAGAGGCCGGGAGGCAGGCCGAGCATTGCGGCCTGTTGGGCGATCTCGCTGCCGCCGCACAGAAGCGCGAGCGAGGGATGCCGCCGCACGCGGGACAGGAACTGCTCCGCCTCCCGCTCGACGCTCGCACGGAACGAAGGGTCGCCGACGGGATAGTCCATGCTGGCAAACATGAAGTCGTGCCAGACGAGGATGCCGAGTTCATCGCACAGTGCAAAGAATTCGTCGCTCTCGTAGGTCATGGTTCCGCCGACGCGGATCATGTTCATGTGGGCGTCGCGCGCCTGACGCAGCCACGGCAGCAGCGTCGCGCGGTCCGCGGCCAGCGTGACAATGTCTGCCGTGCTCCAGCACGCGCCGCGGGCAAAGATCGGCTGGCCGTTGATGCGAAAGGCGAAGCCTCTTCCGTCGGCGCCGCGCTCGATCTCGACCGAGCGGAACCCGACCGGTCCCAGATCGAGTTCGACGTCTCCCACCACGGCCCGCGCCCGGTGGAGGCAGGGCTTGCCGTGCGTATGAGGCCACCATTTCTCGACGCCGGGCAGGCGCAGCCGGCCTTCCAGCCGTCCCGCTTCGCTCCACCGAAGCGGCGTGGAGGCACCGTCAACCTCCAGCCGCGCTACGGGGCGTCCCTCCTGGCCATCGACCTCGAGCGTGACATCCAGCAGGCCGTCGGCACCGTCGAGGGCCGTGCGGAGGTCTGCGGCCTTGATGCGCAGCGGGCCGCCCGGCTCCCCCATTTCGACCGCGCGCCACGGACCGACGGCATGGACCGGCGGCTGCCAGCCGGTCATGTGGCCCAGCAGGGTCGTGCGCACATGGCGCAGGGCGTTGTTGCCGACCAGCGCCGTCCGCCAGCGCGCCCTGCCCTTGCGGCGCGCCAGTTCCGCGTCGAGCGAGCGAAAGACGATGACGAGTTCGTTGTCGCCGGCGAGATCGACCTCGACCTCGTGCGCGAGGAACATGTTGTCGGAAACGAGGATCGATCGCCCGTTCAGCCAGACCTCGGCCAGGGTCGCCAGTCCCTGAAAGCGAAGCGCGCTTCGCCCTGTCCCGCCAAAGCGCGTGCGATACCAGAAGTCCTTGTCGTGTAGCGGCGCCGGTTCCTCGACGCTCCAGCGGCCGGCGTCACGCAATGCCTGGGCGGCCGTCCCCGGCACCACCGCGCCGATCCAGTCGGTCACGTTCGAAAGCGCGTCCGGGTGGGACACGACACCCGGCGCGGTGCAGGCGAGACGCCATTCGCCGCCGAGGGGCGCGAATTCCGCCATCAGCCGAACCGTTCCCCGAGCGTCGCGAAGATCAGATCGTAGTCGGCTTCCAGTGGCTGGAGATCCACCGCGCCGGCGTCGAACCTTTGGCGATGGACCATCCGCGCGAGCTGGAACTGGACCGCCTTGGCCGCCTCGGCGAGGTGACGACTGGCTGCCGCTGCAGGGGCGAGCCCATCCAGCCCGCGGGCGCCCAGCCAGTCGAGATAGGTCGCCAGCATCTCGAAGTTGGCGCCGAGCTGGCGCGGCACGTTGAAGGCATGGAGATGGAAATGGCCCATACCGCGCCGCGCGAGCCCTTCCAGATGCGCCGGCAATGCCGCCCGCCACTCGCGGATAGGATGACGGCGCGGCCGGTGTTCCAGATGGCCACGCAACAAGGCTACGGACGCTTCCAGCAGCGCCGTGCCAGAGAGGGCCTCGCCGTCCCGCTTGACGAATTCGGCATAGGGAAAGAGCACGACCGGCTCATGGAACAGCCCGTCATAGTCGGCTCCGGCGAGTTCGTAGTAGCCCGTGCCGTGGAAGTACCCCAGCCGCCTGTCCCGCGGATCGAGCGCGATCACCGCGATGCTGGTCTTCACATGCGCCTTCCGGTACGCGTCGCCGGCATCGGGCAGCCAGAAGGCGTCGACCTCGACCAGCACCGGTCGGCCGCGCCGGAGCTGCGCCATCGACTGCGCCTCGACCGAATCGAAGATCGGCAGCTCCTGAACCGAAAGGCCGAAGAGGCGCTGCAGGTCCTCGAGCGGGAACTTGAAGAAGGTGAAGTGGTCGCCCTCGAAATCCTGCAACACCGTGAAGGAGAGCGCCGCCTCGGCGGGATGGCCGAGTGCCGGCAGCAGCTCGATCCAGAGATCGACGTAGCAGTTGGTCTCCGGCCAGATCCGGTCGCCGCCGTGCAGGACGCTGGAGCGCCACGTCGCCGGGCTGATGCCCAGCAGGTCGACGCCGTCAGAGTCCGAGGACATTGCGCACGCCGGCCGGCCAGTCGCCGGGAACGAAGCCGTGATGGCGAAGCAGCGCGAGCGTCAGCCGCTCGACCCCGAAGCCGACGCATGCCGTATGGGCCGTGTCGCCCGCGAACGCCTCGATCGCCCAGGCTCGGCCGAAGAGATCGCGATGATCGTTGAAGCTGACGCAGGCCGTGCGCGGTGCCGCCGCCACGATCGGCACCAGCAACTCGAACTTGAGACTCTTCTCCCGCTGGCTGCTTGCGAGAATACGACCGGCCCTGCCGAAGAAGGGATCGCTCGCGACCTCGATCGCGAACGGCAATCCCAGCGATTCGACCAGCGACCGCGCCCGTTCCATCCAGGTCTCGCGAAAGGATTCGATCTGCTCCGCCGAGCCGATACGGACATGTTCGCGCTGACGGAACATCTGCATCCGCGCCGGATCGATCGAGGGCTCGTGCCGGAAACACCAGGTGTAAACGTCGACAAGGGCCCCTTGTGCCGGCACTCGTCCGCGCGATGCGACGACGGGATAGACTCCATAACAGGCGGCCGGGGTCAGGGCGACGCCGGTCGGCCGCTGCGTACCCGACCAGTCGCCGCCCTTCGACAGGCTGTCGAGCAGGACGCGGTGATCGTCGTCGCCACCGGAGAAACTCGCCACCGTGCCCGCGAGGTGCGGGAAGTTGCGCAGATAGCCGCTCTTCTCGAGCTGCAGGCTGCCAATCCCCGGCGGAAATCGCATGACCTCAGGCCGATCGGGATCGCCCGCCGCGCCGATCGCCGCGTTGAGTCCCTCGACGATCCGCTCGAAGGTCCCGCTGCGCCCGAACAGGCCGTCGACGCCCATGGAAATCAGCAGCCCGTGCTGCAGCAGATCATCCCGGAATTGTTTGTAGGCGGCAGCGGGGTCTGTCACGCCAGCAGCTCCGGATCGTCCCGCAGCGCCAGGGCGAGGCCCGCATTGTTGGCAACGATTCGGTCGTTGTTCACCATCACGACCGCCGAATGGGCGTCGCGGAGCAGGCGCCCGATGCTGAAGGGCGAATCGCTGCGATAGCCTTCCAGACCGCAGATCAGCATCGCCTGCCCGACGATACTCACCACCTTCTGGGAGCTGAGGATCTTGAGGTTGTTCATTGCCAGCGCGAACGGCAGCGCAGACAGCGCATCGCCTGAACCGGCTGCAGCCTCATACTGGCGAAGACAGGCTAGCAACTCGCCCTTCATCGACTGCAATTCACCCATGGCTTCCGCAAGTCGCGCGGCGCCGATCGGCGGTACGCCGGGCTTCCTCTTCGCTTCGGCCCGGACGAAGGCCCTGGCGCGCGACAGCGCTTCGCCGGCGATTCCCAGCCACAGGGCGCTCCACACGAGATGCGACGTCGGCAGCATGGTCTGCGCCGAGATGTCGGCATAGGGCACCTGAAGGATCTGGGCGATCTCGCCTTCCGCAGCGAGGCGGTAGCCGTTGGAACAGGTGCCGCGCATGCCGAGCGTGTTCCAGACTTCGCGGGCCTGCAGATCGGCGTCGGCCCGCAATACGACGGCGAGCATCTGGTCCGACGGAGGCGATTGCGGGGTTCGCCGCGCGGTCACGAGAATCGCATCGCACGGATCGGCATAGGAGATGACGGGCGCCTGCTTGGTCAGTGCGAACCTTCCTCGCCGCTCGTCCAGCGCGCATACGCTCGACCGCACATCGCCGCCAACGCCGGCCTCGGACGTCGCCGAGGCCAGCAGCAGCTGCTCGCTTGCCAGGCGCCGAATGAATGTCCGGAGCCAGGGATTTCCGCCGGCGTGCCGGACGAGGCAGGCGACCTGGATCTGGTGCATCGCGTAGATCATTGCAGTCGATGCACAGTGCCGGCCGAGTTCGTGGCAGATCACGACGACGTCGGCGATCCCCGCGCCCGGCCCTCCCTCGCTTGGGGGCACAAGGAGGCCCAGCAGCGCGCGCTCCTTAAGCGCCGACAGGGCTTCGGCTGGAAAACGGCCGCTGGCATCGACGTCATCGGCGTGTCGGCCGGCAATCTCGACGCCCACCGCGCGCGCCGCGGCGAGCCACGGCGTCATGCCGCTTCGTCTCGCACACCAATCTCCGCGAGCGCCTCGGCGATGGCATCGATGCTGGAAAACGTCTTCCGCCGCAGCAGCCGGTCGGGAAATTCCACGTCGAAGGCCTCTTCGAGGGCCAACATCAGATTGACGGTGGCATGCGAGGTAAGACCGGCAGCATGGAGGTCGGAATCGTCCCGAATCGCATCGAGACCGGCTTGCAGGCTGCCGGCAGATTTCAGCACGGTTCGGATGCGAACCTTCAGAGGCGCGGACACTGCAAACTCCCAGCCTGTGCGAATCGCAGAATTCGCAAGCATTTCCGACGGTTTAGGATATTCTGCCACTGGGAAGAAATCAATTTACAGCCGTTTTCGGGGCCGTGGGAAGCCGCGAGGATGGGTGTGGGTGTATGGGATTCTATGACTCCGACTGCGGCTAACGACTGCTTCGGGTGGCTGCACGCGCCTGTCGATGCGCGTGCGACCGACGTTGCCGTCCTGATCTGCCCAGGTCTTCTGGGCGATGAGTTGGTCGCGTATTGCGGTCTTCGCGTGCTGGCCGAAAGACTGGCGCGCGCCGGCTATTGGACTCTTCGCCTCGAATACCCCGGCACCGGCGATTCCTGCGATCACGCGGTAGAGCGCGCGGGAAACCATTGGACGGCATGGCAGTCCAGCATCGAGGAGGCGGCCGACCGGCTGAAAGCCGCCAGCGGCGCACGCAAGGTGATGCTGTGTGGCATACGGGCCGGGGCCATGCTCGCCACGCTGGCCACCTCGCGGCGCACGGACGTTGCCGGCTTCCTCTTCTTCGAGCCGACCCTGAGCGGTCGTTCCTATGTCCGAGAGTTGACGCTCGATGCCGAGTTGCATGGCGGCCGCGTCCTGCCCACGGGCGAAATCGAGGTCGGCGAGTTCAGTTTCAACGCCGCCACGGTCTCGGCGATCGCGACCGCCGACCTGCGCGAAGTCACGCCGAAGGACGGCCAGAAAGTCGCCGTGTTTGCCCGCGCCGAAACGAAGCGCCTGGAGAATTGCCTGTCGGCCTGGCGGCAGGCCGGTGCCGAGGTTGCGGCTTGCGGCTGGAGCGACGATCTCGATTCCCTCACCGGTCATCCCACGTTCGAGGCGGTGAGGCTTCCGACGTTTCACGAAGCGATCGCCTGGATGAACGGCGCCTTCCCGCTCACGGCGGGGTCCGCCGCCAACGAAGCTCTGCGCCAGATACCGGAGCCGACCGTCCTGCGACCGGGCGGCTGCATCGAGACGCCATTGCGCTTCGGGCCGGACAACCGTCTGTTCGGCATCCTGTGCGATCCCGACGCCGGCCCTTCCAGCCACATCGTCGTGATCGTCAATGGCGGGCGCGATCCGCGCTACGGCGCGTCGCGGCAGGGCGTGGAGTTCGCGAGGCGGCTCGCCCGGTCGGGCATCTCCTCCCTGCGTGCCGACTTCGCCGGCCTGGGCGACAGTCTCGGGCCAACCGGCTCGGAAAACGTCCTCACCCACTCGTTCGCCGACCGGACGGCGGATATCCGTGCGATGCTCGACGCGCTCCAGGCCCGGGGATACCGGAAGTTCACGTTGCAGGGCATCTGTTCGGGCGCCTACCACGCTTTTCACGCCGCGCTCGCGGAACCTCGCATCAGTGGCCTGATGCTGGTCAACCAGCCCCTCTTCACCCTGCCGCGCCGGCCCGACGAGATCACCTATCTCGACCATCGCCGCCTGACGCCGATGTTCTATCTGCGCAAACTCGTCAGTCGGCAGAGTTGGCGAACGCTGCTGGGTGGACGGGTCGATTTCGGCGCCGTCCTCCATTCGCTCTGGGTACGCACCCTCCGCTCCGCACGCCTCGGGATGCGTCGGACCGGGCGCGCCGTGGGCCTCATCCGCAAGCTTTCCTTCGCCCACTCCTCCCTCTCGGACCTGTGCCAGCGCGGCGTCAGGACGCTGTTCCTGTTCTCGCCGTCCGAAGAGGACCTCGAGATGTTTCGGCGTGAATTCACCCTCGAGCCCGGCGCGCTGTCGCGGTATCGCGGAGCTGAAATGCGCGTCGTGCCGCGCATGGATCACGCGCTCATCTCGTTCGAGAGCCGGCGCGATGCCCAGGCCGAAATGCTGGACTTCGTCAGTGGGCCGAGGCGTTCATCGGCGTCCGCGAGCCAGGCCTGAAGCGATCAGCCACGCCATCAATAGGGCCGGTCGCCCTCGATCAGCACGCGGTGCATGATGCGCGGCTCGCCTTCCGGGTAGTCGATGACGACGCGATGCATCGTGGCGCGATTATCCCACACGACGATGTCGCCGCGTGCCCAGACATGGCCGAAATGATGCTGCGGCTTGCGCGCCTCGCCGGCCAGCTCGTCGAGCAGGGCGTCGCTCTCGGCCCGCTCCAGCCCGACGATGCGATCGAGGCGGTTGGGGTTCAGGTAGAGCCCCTTGCGGCCGGTCACCGGATGGGTGCGCACCAGCGGATGCTCGACGTCCGGCGTCTCGGCGATCTCCTCGGGCGTGCGCGGCGAGGGACGGTTGCGCGCGCGCGGCGTGTCGTAGCCGTGGACCGCCTTCAGCCCGTCGATGCGCTTGCGCGTGGCCTCGGGCAAGGCTTCGAACACCGAGTGCATGTTGCAGAACCAGGTGGCGCCGCCCCGGCTCGGAATCTCGATGCCGTGCAGCAGCGTCGCCTTGGCCGGCACCGCGAAGTAGGAATCGTCGGTGTGCCAGTCCTCGGCGCGAATGGCCGTCTTGTCCGTCGTGCCGTCCGCCATCAGCGTGCTCACCATGACCGAGACGTCCGGCACGGCCCCGCTGCGCTTGTAGCGCAGCAGTTGCTTCTGCGGCTGGCCGAAGGCCTTCGAGAATTCGCGCGTCTGCTCGGGCGTCATGGGATCGCCCGGAATCACGACCAGAAGATGCTCGGCGAGCGCCTGGTTCAGCAGCGCGGCCACCTCGGGCCGGTTCGCGGCGTCGCGATCCAGTCCTTCGATGCGTGCGCCAAGGGCCGCTTTGTTGGGAATGACTTCCGGCATGGTCCTGCGACTCCCGTCGGGGTTCTCTCGAGCGCGGCGAGCCTAGCCCATGCGGACGCGTCCCTCAGCCTGAAAAGACGCGAGCCGAGGAGCGGAAGAACCGTCGCCCTTGCGCTCCGAAGCTCAGTTCCCGGATGAACCTGCCGAAGCGCCAGTAGGTACGAAGTCGTCCGGCGCGCCAGGCGGAATCGGCGGATGGGCCTTCAGACTCTGCTGGAACGTCTCGATCAGACGACGGATCGGACCGCGCACCCAGCCCTCCTCCATATTCGCATCAGTCTCCTCCTTCGGATCCCGCACGAGATTGAAGAGATAGGGCGTCTCCAGCTTGATCGGCCCTTCATTGGGTTCGACCTCCCACATGAGATGCATCTTCCAGTCGCGCCATTTGACGGCTCGCAGCTCGGTCTTGATGTAGTAGGGAAACCCGTCGCGGGCCGACTTCGGCCGTTCGCCCAGGAAGAAGTCGAGCTGGTCGATGCCGTCGATCGCGCGGTCGGCCGGCAGGCTGGCGCCGGCGAGCGTGGCCAGCGTCGGATAGAGATCGGTGATGTGCAGCACATCCGTCGTGCGGCGCGGCGCAATGCGGCCGGGCCAGCGCAGGATGAAGGGCACGCGCAGCCCGCCTTCCATGGCGGTGTGATAGGTCCCGCGCCATGGCCCCGCGGTGCCGCGCCACGGCCGCCTGAATTCGGGACCATTGTCGCTGCCGAAAAGCACCAGCGTGTCCTCGCGCAGGCCGAGCCGGTCGATCGCATCCAGGATCTCGCCCACGCGATGGTCCATCTCGGCCATCGCATCGGCAAAATCGCCCGCGCCGGTGCGGCCGGCGAAATCCGGATGCGGCAGGGTTGGAAAGTGCAACTGCGTCAGCGGCACGTAGGCGAAGAACGGGCGCGCGGCGGCCGACTGGCGCTCCATGAAATCGATCGTCCGCCGCGTGAGTTCGCCGTCGATGAGGCGCCGCTGCTTGAGATCGTAGACTGCGAGGTTTTTCGCCGGCGCGCCTTTGACGCCTTCCATCACATACGGCATCGGCACGATGGTGGGATCGAAGCCGGGCGCCGCCGTGAACATCGCTTCGTTCGACGTGCGGGGAATGCCGTACCATTCGTCGAAGCCGCGATCCTTGGGCAGCCGCCCTTCCCGGTCGCCGAGATGCCACTTGCCGAAGCAGGCGGTCGCGTAGCCCGCGCCCTGCAGCAGCTCGCCGATCGTGATTTCCCAGGGAATCAGCCCCTGCGGCAGGCCTGCCGGCACCGACTGCATCGCCCCGGTACGGATCGGGTGGCGACCCGTCATCAGGGCGGAGCGCGTCGGCACGCAATCGCTCTCGACGTTGAAGTTGAGGCAGGTGAGGCCCTCCTCCGACAGCGCATCGATGCGCGGCGTCGGCGCACCGCGCAGGACGCCCCCGCCATAGCAGCCGAGTTCACCCCATCCGAGATTGTCGGCCAGGATCAGGACGATGTTGGGCGGGCGAACGGTCATGGGTCACTCCGGGATGACGGGCAGCCTAGAGTGACATCGGGCCCCTCATGTATAAAATGCAAAACTAAGACAAGTTGTTGCGATTTCCGCAAGAGGTCTGACGTGAAGCTCCAGGCCCTACGCCTCTTCCTGCGCGTCATGGAACTGGGAAGTCTCGCCGCCGCTGCCAAGTCGCTGAACATGAGCCAGTCCGCGGCAAGCCGCCTGCTCTCGGGATTGGAGCACGGCACCGGCCTGCGGCTGTTCCATCGCGACCGGATGCGCCTCGTGCCGACCCCGGAGGGCACCAGCTTCTTCGCCGAGGTGCGGCGCGTGCTCATGGCGGTCGACGACCTGCCCCGCGTCGCCCAACGCGTGGCGGGCGGCACGCGGGTCCGCCTGCGGATCGTGAGCATGCCGCGCTTCGCCGCCAGCCTGCTGGCGCCGGCCGTGGCGCACTTTCATCGTCTTCATCCCGAGGTCGAGGTCGAGGTCGCGATCGTCCATCGCCGCGAACTCGAACTGGCGGTGGCCAACCAGTCGTTCGATCTCGGGATCGGCGCGCTGCCTCTGCACAATCCCGGGATCGATTCCCAGCCACTGCTCGACCTGCCGGCTGTCGTCGTCCTGCCGGCCGGGCATCCCCTCGCCCGCCGGAAATCGCTCAGCGCCCGCGATCTCGCGGCGGAGAGCGTGATCGCGCTCGGCGCCGACACGCAGTTGCGCCACGATGTAGAGGCGATGTTCGCGGCCGAGGGCATCGCCCTCCATCCGAAGATGGTGGTCGATTCGCTGGAGTTCGCCTGCCGTCTGGTTTCGGAGGGCGCTGGCGTGACCGTCGCCGACTCGCTCACGCCGGTCACGCTCGGCGTCGGAAAGCTTGCCGTCGTGCCCTGGCGCCCGCGGATCCTGTTTCATGTCGGCATGCTACTGCCCGCGCTCATGCCACCGTCGCATTCGGTGGAGCAGTTCCTCGATGGACTGCGCCGCGAGGCAAGGCGGCTCGGCGGCCGTCTCTCGCGGGCCTAGCGCGCCAGCAGGCCGGCCATAAGGCCCGACAGCCAGCGGCGCAAACGCAGAACCATGGCCTTCGTCTTCTGCCAGACCGGCAGCGCGCGGACGAAGCCGTAGATGCGGTCGCGCCAGGTGAACAGCCAGGTCTCAGCGCTGAGATACCAGGACAGGCGTAGCAGTGTCGGCCGCAGCACCTTGTAGAGCCGCGCGACCAACGCCGTCGCGACGACCTTGCCCACGCCGATCGAAACGGCGGCGAGGATGAAATTGCCATGTATGGCGAACCAGACCGCCGCGAGTTTCACGGGCAGCACCAGCGTCGACGGCGCCACGAAGGCGACCAGCGCCGCCCAGGGCGGCAGACGCGCCAGCCAGGCTTCCAGGCGCGCGATCCACGGCAACCGGGCAAAGGCCGCCATCGCCAGGCCCAGATAGCGGAGCAGCACCTCTTCGAAGAACATGATCGCCGCGGCGATCGGCACGAACAGGAGTTCGAGGGCGCGTTTCAGGTGGCGTTTCATCGGCCTGCAAACTAGAGAGCGGATACTGGCTTTTCGGTGGCTGACATGTTCACACGACGGACGCTTTCCAAACTCCTCGCGACCCTGTCGCTGGCGCCCGCAGCGGCATTGTCGCAGGGCCGCCCGCCGCTGTCGCGCATCGCCTTCGGTTCCTGCGCCAACCAGTCGATGGCGCAGCCGATCTGGGAGGCCATCCTCGCCTACCGGCCCGACCTGTTCATCTTCGCCGGCGACAACGTCTATGGCGACTTCAATACGCCGGACGGAGACAATCTGAAGCGCGCCTACGATGCGGCCCGGACCATCCCGGGCTATGCCCGCCTGCGCGAGACCGTCAGCCATCTCGCCGTCTGGGACGACCACGATTACGGCCTGAACGACGGCGGCCTGGAGTTCCCGCACAAGGCGCGCTCTAAGGAGCTGTTCCTGGATTTCTGGAACGCCCCGGCCGACGACGTCCGCCGCCAGCGCGAGGGTATCTACGATGCCCGCATCATCGGCCCCCAGGGCATGAGGGTGCAGGTGATCTTGCTCGACGTGCGCTGGTTCCGCTCGCCCCTCAGGATCACCGACCAGCGGGGTGCGCCGGGCAAGGAGCGCTACCTGCCCGACCCGGATCCCGGCAAGACGATGCTCGGGGCCGAGCAATGGGCATGGCTCGCCGACGAACTGCGCAAGCCCGCCGAGGTCCGCCTGGTCGTGTCGAGCACCCAAGTCCTCGCCGAGGGCCATGGCTGGGAGCGCTGGGGTAACTTCCCGCTGGAGAAGCAGAAGCTGATCGACACGATCCGTGCGAGCGGCGCCAAAGGCGTCGTGCTGCGAAACGCCGGCGGATCTCTACCCGCTGTACGAGGCGACTTCGAGCGGCCTCAACATGGTCTACTGGGCCGCGAAGGAAGCCGGCCCCAACCGGCTCGGTGCAATCTACGCCGCCGCGAATTTCGGCGTCGTCGAGATCGACTGGTGGGAACGCAACCTGCTGCTGGCATTGCGCGATGACGGCGGCAGCGTACGGCGTTCCGTGGAGATCCCCTTCGACGCGCTAGGCATTGCCCTCTGAATGCCCAGATTGAATCGAGGGATGGGTCTTCGACGGGGCGCGTAGCCAGGACAAGGCGGTGTCGACACCGCCGATTCCCCGTCCAAGGAAGCTACATGCCATCGGTGAAAACCGTCATATCGCTCTCGCTTCTCTCGCTCGCTCTCACCGCCTCCCCGGTCCTTTCGCAGGACCGGACGCCGCCTCCCTCTTCTTCCACACCGTCAACGCCGGACGGCAGCGGCGGCGGGACACAAGGACGACAGCCGGACGACAGACACGGGCCGTCGTCCCAGGGCCGACCGCAAGGCCCGCCGCCTCAAGGCAAGACCGGCGGTCCGCCGAACGGCAGCGGCCCCCCTTCTTCCGAGTCACCACGCATGGGACAGCAGGGCCAACCGCCACGGGGGCCCGATGGACTGCGTCCCGAAAGGACGCGCCCACCGCACGATCAGCGGTCTCCTTCGCCGTCGAACGCGGCCAATCCCGGCTGATCTCCTTTCAGCAAAAAAAGAAGGGCCGCCCATAAGGCGGCCCTTCGTCGTCGGCTGTCGAGACGCTTACTGCGGCTGGACGCCGGCCGCCTTGATGGCGGGCACCCACTTGTCGATCGACGCCTTGAGTTGCGCGGCAAGGGCTGCCGGCGTCGCGTCC